>SESG01025609.1_pt1 | contig 14294 bp, 11 predicted proteins | sample 3171421 | NCBI WGS metagenome assembly SESG01 (sample SAMN10866946, study PRJNA518727) | freshwater metagenome | biome: subpolar coniferous forest; feature: holomictic lake; material: water; isolation source: holomictic Lake 227, 6 m and 8 m depth | place: Canada: near Kenora, Ontario | collected... | reverse complement strand
ACGTCGGCAAAAAAGGGGCCGGAATCCTCCGCGACAAACCCAACATCAAATGGGACAAAGACCGAGGCAAAGACGTTGAATCCGCGCCCTGGTTCCCTATCTTTAACGGTGACCGGATTAACGACTATCATCTTAATGTATCGGATAAACGAAGTGCAAAGGGGTAAATTATGGCTGAAAGAACATGGAAACCAGTAGACCCCGGTGTGGCGTTTTTTCCTGTTGAATTACGTCCTTTGTTTATGGTATCTGGCAAAACTGCACAGCAGCAGCAGCCCGCTCTTTTTGAAGAGAGTCCTCTGGTTAAGCTGCAAAGACATTTTGCCGTAGTGAATTTAGAAAATAACCACCCCTTTGCGGTGGTAACCGATGACTATGAGCTAGTTACAAATCAGCAGGCATATAGCCGCACTGAAGAAATTATGCACAGGGTGTTTAATGTTATGAAACCTGAAGATATGGTTTGCTTAAATGTGACCATGCCAAAAACCAAGTCCTTCTGCCATATTGATTTAATTCATAAATCTGCTGACTTCTCACCTTGGGAGAAGGACAAATGGACAGCCTTTCTTCGAATTACTAACAGCTATAATCGTACCCGGTTATTACGATATGAACTTGGATTTTGTCGTTGGATTTGCCTTAATGGAATGATATTTGGAAGCAAAAGTATTGAGTTTAGTTATGCGCATACCCGACGAGGTATGGATGGAGTAGATCGTTTTGTGGAAAATATCGGGGATATCAGAAAACTGGAACTACAGCTCACGGAGAAGCTGCACCTATTAAAGAGCTATCCGGTTCCGGAAAACAATATGTTGGCTATTCTTTGTCGAGCCTTCGATTTTAAGGTTACTCCAGACGTTATGGAGAAACAAAGGCGTGTTGATGATTTGCTGGAATTGCGAGAACAGACTAAGCGGTTGACCCAAGTTTATTTCTCAGAAATAGAGCAAGATGGTTATGCAGCACTTAATGTCCTCACGGACTTTGCCACTCATCCCGTTGGAGTGATTTCACCAGAAACCAGCATGCATGGTTTGCAGCAAAAAGCAGGCAACTGGATGTATGACTTTGTATCTGAAATCAATAAACCCGGGTTTTCGTTCGACAACTATCTGGCTGACTACATGCAAACAGCACATATTATCAACTCTTTGCAATAATTTATTTTTTAAATGAGAGCTACTTCAAAGTATTCAGAGGTAAGAAATAAGAAGCTGTTTGATCGACCGCGATATAGAACAAGAGCCGTTTTTAGCTTTATGATTTCGGAAGTGAACAACATTGGTTTGCACATTATGGAGAGAATAAAATGATCAAACATCTCAAAATGATAAATGTCGGACCGGCAGCTTCGTTAGAGCTGGAGTTCGGCAAAAGGCTCAATCTCCTTACAGGTGACAATGGTCTGGGCAAAAGTTTTTTGCTCGATATTGTATGGTGGTCGCTGACTCGCAAGTGGCCTGCGGAGATTAATACCGATCTGACTGCCGGAAAAAAAGCGTTGCCGGCAGAAACTGAATGCGAAGCGAAGATCAGTTTTACTTTTTCCAGCAAGAGTAAAGAAGAAAGCTACGACAGCAGTTATTTGCGAAAGGAGGCGGCCTGGACAGGGCGATCTGGTCGTCCGGCTAATCCAGGCTTGGTTCTTTACGCTATGTCTGATGGAAGCTTTGCATTATGGGATCCCTGCCGTAATTACTGGCGCACTCAGGATGGACTCGATGTTCAGGATCGTGCACCAGCATACGTGTTTAGCCCTGCACAAGTTTGGGATGGCCTACCTGGCAAGGGAAATACCTGGCTGTGTAATGGCTTGGTTCGCGACTGGGCAGGCTGGCAAAAAGAAAAAGGCGCACCGTTAAAACATTTGAAAGAGGTGTTAAAGGTGCTGTCGCCATCGAACAAAGAGACCCTTGAACCTGGTGATTTGACAAGAATCAGTCTCGACGACGTTCGTGACATGCCTACCATCAGGATGCCTTACCAGCAGCAGGGTGTGCCTGTTGTGCATGCCTCTTCCGGTATGCGTCGCATCATGGCGCTGGCCTATTTTCTTGTTTGGGCTTGGGAAGAACATAAACAGGCGGCAAAACAACTTGGTGAGCCTCCAACAAAACAGATCACCTTTCTCATTGATGAGATTGAATCACATTTGCATCCAAGCTGGCAGCGCAGCATTGTACCGGCCTTGCTCTCTGTGATGGAAAAACTGACCAAAAATGCAGAGGTACAGTTAATCACGGCAACCCACTCTCCCTTGATCATGGCATCCGTAGAACCGCTTTTCGATATTGAGCAGGACGCCTGGTTTGATCTTGATTTTGAACAAAAAAAAGTAGTGTTGCGTCGACGCGATTTTGAAAAACATGGAGACGCGGCGACATGGCTTGTCAGTGAGGCGTTCGATTTAAAAAGCAGTCGATCATTGGAATATGAACGATTAATTGATGAGGCCTCAGTGCTTTTAGAGAAGACTGAGCCTGTCAACTCTCAAATCGAAAAAATGAACGGGAAACTTGTTCAAGCTTTGGGGCCAAAAGATGCATTCCTGTTCAATTGGCGTTATATCTGCAAACAAAAGGGCTGGTTGAAATGATTCCTGTTATGTTACAGCCAGAACCGGCAGAATTTGATGCACGTGTTCGACAGCCAGGGCTTATCTGGCTCTCTTCAAAAAATATTGCTGTGAACTCTGCGCCCCCTAAAGCGTTAGATCTTCCCAATTACTGGACACGTTCCAATAAGCAACTATGGGACTCTTACAATGGAGTGTGCGCCTATCTTGCCATCTATTTCGAATGGCCTACTGGGGCTGCGTCAACAGATCATTTTGTTGCAAAATCAAAACATGCTGGAGATGCATACGAATGGCGAAATTACCGTTTATCATGTCTGGGACCGAATCGGAACAAGAATAAGTTTGATGATGTGCTTGATCCCATTGGTCTTCAACCGGACACCTTTGTATTGAACCTTGCCAACGGTAAAATTCGTCCTAATCCTCTGTTGACTGCCGACCAAAAAAAAACGGCTCACAAGACTATTATACGCTTGAAGCTGAACAGTCCGGAACACAACGAAATGCGTTCGAAGTGGTTTTTTCGGTATCTGCGAGGAAAGGACGAACAGATCCTTCGTGAGTTGTCTCCTTTCGTTTGGTACGAAGCTCAACGGCAGGGGCTGTTATGAAAATCATTGAGCATCTTCTTCTTTCTCTTCGCACCGCGGCCGTTCATAACCCTGAAATTCAGGTGGCTCCGGCGTGCATCCTTTGGCCTGATCGTGATCGCCAGTGGGAGGCTGTTGTACCCAGGTTACAAGCGGAACTGCCGGAACTGTTTGTTCTTGGTGACTATGCGCCTGATAAAAAGAAAGGGCCTGCTATCTGGTTGCGCTGTGTTATTGGCGGTCAAATAGGTGATCTATCCATTCCGAAGGGCAGTACTCCCGTGCTCTATCTGCCGGGTGTCAGCCGTCAGGATTTACGGGCGGTAGAGAGCTGCCCGGATCATCTTAAGCCTTTGGCAGAGCTGCAATACCGAGGGATTGTCTGGTCGCAGATCAATGCCAAGGACTGGACAATACTTGCATATCTCAAATCGGATCAGGGTGGTCTTGGGCTGGACGTTGCCCAGGATAATGAAGCGAAAAATGCAATGCAGATGGCTCTTTACCGGTTGCTCGATGAAGAAGTGGAGCTGTTGAAAGGGAAACGGCTTGACAAGGATTATTTTAATACCCTGCTTACCGGTGGAGATCCTGTTCGTGATGTGCTGCAATGGCTCGATCAGGGTGACGATTTTAAGCTGAACCGTGGCGAAAACGAATGGAAAGCTTTTGTTGAGGTAAGCAAATCGCATTTGGCGTTTAACCCCCAAAAGGAGGGGCTGCTTGCTGGCGCAGCAAAGCTCGCGGCTCACGGTGGTTCATGGTTGGGCGTCTGGGATCGTTTTTGTGAAGCTCCGAAACGGTATGCCAATATTCCTGGGCGGATTCTGCAGTGCCAACCTCCGCTGTTCGATCTTTTTTCGGATGAGAAAAGTGCAGGCGGTTGGCCGCAGTGGAATGAAGAACGGGAACAAGTTTTGCGCATGGAGCTGCAAGCGCTTGGTACGATGCCTTCTCACGAGGCAAGAGTGAAGTTGCTGGAAATGGAAAAACAGCATGGCTGCCGACGCTCTCTCGTCTGGGCAGAACTTGGTGCGTGCCCTTTAGCTCGTGCATTGGAGCATCTCGCTATACTTGCCGAAGTGACTACAACAAATTTGGCAGCAGGCACTGTTGATGATCTTGCTGCAGGATACCAAACGCAGGGCTGGAAAGCTGATGATGCAGTTATTGGAGCTCTCGCTGAGGTTGAAACAACCGTTGATTTTGAGGCGGTTTCCAGGGCAATTCATGCTGTCTATCTCAGTTGGGCAGAGGAGTCGGCAAGGCACCTTCAGAAGGTATGGGAGCCGAAACACCGATGGGTTCCTGCAAAAAACGATGCAGGAGAAACGGACTGTGTGGTTTTTGTTGACGGATTGCGGTTTGATTGTGCGAAGCGGCTGAAGCTGATGCTTGAAGAGAAAGGTGTTAGGGTTGAAGAGCATGCTTGCTGGGCAGCCCTGCCCAGTGTAACCGGGACAGGCAAGCCTGCAGTAGCTCCAATCCACATAAAGTCGGAGAGGATTGCTGAAGAACCGGACGGAGGAAATTTTGAATTGGTCACATCCTACCAGCTTCTTAAAATTATTGCCGATAACGGGTATATCGTCCATGATAAGAAGTGCTCTGTTTATCCCTCGCCATCTGAGGCTCCAAACCTTTGGTGCGAGTTTGGCGATATCGACCACGAGGGGCACGGCCGTGGATGGAAGCTTGCCCGGCATCTTGAAACAGTGCTCTCGGAGATCCGCGATCAGGTTATCGCGCTGCAAAAGGTTGGATGGAGCAGAATACGCATTGTAACCGACCATGGGTGGCTGCTTCTTCCTCAAGGACTTCCAAAAATTGAACTATCAAGCGCCCTTATTCTTGAAAAATGGGGCCGTTGCGCATCTCTGAAATCAGGAGCGACAACTGATGAACGCCTTTACCCCTGGTATTGGAATCCAAATCAATACTTTGCCCTTGCGGATGGAATCAGTTGCTTTAAAAGTGGTGAAGAGTATGCCCACGGAGGATTAAGCTTGCAAGAGTGCCTGACACTTGAGTTGACGGTTATCAATGCCTCGTTGTCTCAAACATCACTTGCTGTTGAAATCACGGATCTCCTCTGGAAAGGGCTTCGTTGTATTGTTGCGATAGATGGTGAGGTACCGTTTTTATCTCTTGATATACGTATCGATGCCGGTGATGTAGCGACAAGTCTTGTCGTTAGTGTGAAACCATTTAAAGATAATGGAACCGCATCCGTCGTCGTAGAAAATGAAGATATGGAGGGCTGCAGTGCCATGGTGGTTCTGCTTGATGCCCAAGGGTCACTGGTTGCGCAGGCCGCTACCGTCATAGGAGGATAACATATATGATTGAGCTGGATTACATCGATAAAAAGGCAGCATCCGCCCTTGAGGGCTATCTGGTGCGCAAAGATCTTGTGCGGACATTCAGCCGTCTCTTTCCGGTTCCGACATACGTGGTCGAGTTTCTGCTTGGCCGTTATTGTGCCAGCACCAATCAAGAGGAGATTGAAGAGGGTCTGGATATTGTCGAGCGCCAACTGGCTTCCCGTACGGTAAAAGCCGGAGAAGAGGAGTTGTTCAAAGTGAGGGCAAAAGAGACTGGTGAGGTTAAAATCATTGATCTTCTTACCGCTCGTCTGGATGCTAAAAATGATTCCTATGTTGCATCACTTCCAAGCTTAAGGTTATCTGATGTTCGTATCAGTCCGGAATTGGTCAACGCGCATGAACGGATGCTGACAGGGGGATTTTATGCAGAGATCACCCTCAATTACGATGCAGCCATCGCACAGGAAAACAAGGGGCGCCCATTTGGTATTCAGTCTCTCCGGGAAATACAGCTTTCAAAAAGGGATGTGCTCGGGCCACTTGCTGAAGCCAGAAATAAATTCACGAATGATGAGTGGATAATTTTTCTGCTTCGTTCTATTGGCATAGAAGCGATCGGGATGACCGATCGACAGAAAAATGCCTTTATGCTAAGGATGGTGCCATTTGTTGAACGTAACTATAACCTGGTTGAAATTGGGCCTAAAGGGACTGGAAAAAGTCATCTCTTTCAGCAGATTTCGCCCTATGCGCATCTTGTTTCCGGAACGCCAACCCCTGCCAAGCTCTTTATCAATAATGCATCAGGGGAACGGGGAATGCTTTGTCAATACGATACGGTTTGTATCGATGAAGTTTCAAAACTGAATTTTGACAAGGAGACTGTCGGTACGTTGCAGACATACATGGAGTCAGGAGAATTCAGCAGAGGAACAGGCAGTATTCGTGCAGACGGCAGCCTGGTTTTTTTAGGGAATTTTGACGTTGATGTAGAACACCAGCAGAGAATTGGTCATCTGTTCGGTTCTCTCCCTGAGAATATGAGAAATGAAACGGCATTTATGGACCGTATTCATGCATTTCTTCCAGGCTGGGATGTACCCAAGCTTAACAAGGAGTGTTTCACAGATCATTTTGGGCTGGTGAGTGACTTTTTGACAGAGTGCTGGAGCCAGTTACGAAATCAAAGTCGGGTAAGTTCTTTACAAAATCGAGTCTTCTTTGGCGGCGCCCTTTCCGGTCGAGATACCAATGCTGTCAATAAAACGGTTAGTGGACTTCTCAAACTGCTTTATCCGGGCAATGACTGTGTTCCTGATGAAGATATTGAATGGGCTGTCCGGATTGCCATGGAATCCAGAAGAAGGGTTAAGGAGCAGCAAAAGCGCATTGGTGCGGCAGAATTCCGTAACACTCACTTCAGCTATGTGATGGGAACTGACGGAATTGAAAAATTTGTTTCTACCCCTGAATTACAAAGCGATAACAGTATCGGCACCGACCCGTTAGAGCCTGGGCAAGTCTGGACTATTTCACCCAGTGCCGGTGAGGAGCATTCCGGACTGTATCGTATTGAGGTCAACGAGGGGCCGGGATCAGGAGTTAAAATACTCAACAAGCCGGTACTGCCTTCATTCAAAGAGAGCCTTGGCTTTGCGGAACAAAACCTTTATGCGCGCTCTCGGCAGTTAGTTGGCGATAAAGATCCTCGTCATCATGAATTCACCGTACAGCTTCGGGCTTATGATAGTTCAAAATCAGGATCAAAGCTTGGTATGGGAGCTCTGGTTGCCTTATGCACGGCACTTCTCAGAAAAAGCGTTCGGGGAGGTCTGATCATCGTTGGAGAAATCAATCTTGGCGGTTCTCTTGAATCAATCTATAACCCGGTAACGATTGCAGAAATAGCCGTTGAAAAAGGGGCGACAGCACTCCTGATACCGGTTGCCTGCCGTCGTCAATTGCTTGACCTCTCCGATGAGATGGCAACAAAAATTGATATCCAATTCTATTCAGATGCCAAGGACGCATTATTGAAGGCCATGGTCGAGTAATCCTTTAATCTCTGTATACTTGCGGGTTACAACTCATTCATTGATCGTGGGTAGTAACTGGGTGAAGTAGTACATAACTAAATATTGAATACAACCAGGCTGTTACCATGCCACTCAATCTATCTAAAACTGTTCTTGATTTTCTTCAGGCCCGTACAGAAGAGAAATTTACCGCTCGCCAGATTGCAGACTGGATATTAAAAACTTATCCATCCGAGTGCCGTGAGAAGCGCGATCGCAGTAAAGCGACCGTTATTCGGATTGATTCTGATGAGGCTCTTGTTCAGCAACTTGCTGCTGAGATCGCTTCACAACGCCCAGTTATGGAAAAACGTATGGCATTGAAGACGACAGAGGGCCGGCCACGTAAATATTATTATAGCTCCAAAACTGCCGAGGCGGAGGTTGCAGCTACCGAGGATGGGCGTAAAACAACTGGGAATGAAAGTTCGCAATACACGGAACATGACTTGTATCCTATACTCAGCGAGTTTCTCTGGCGTGAATTTTCTGTTTTCAGCAAAAGAATTGATGAAAAACGCTCCCGTAACAGCCACGGATCCGGCGGCAACCGCTGGCTATTTCCTGACCTGATTGGAGTTGAGGATTTAAGTCGAGATTGGCATACAGAAATCAAGCACTGCGTTCAAGAGATTTCCGATCGCAAAACAAAGCTGTGGTCGTTTGAAGTCAAAAAATTGATTAATCGGGCGAACGTTCGCGAGGCATATTTTCAAGCGGTAAGCAATTCGTCATGGGCAAACATCGGTTATTTGGTCACGGCTGAGATTCAGGGCGCAGAAAAGGAAATGCGAATGCTGGCTGGACTGCACGGCATTGGCTTAATCAAGCTGGACATTGAAAGTCCCGCAGATAGCGAGATCATGATCCCTGCACGAGAGCGTATGGATGTTGACTGGAATACCGCTAATCGACTGGCTGAAGAAAATCAGGATTTCATGGAATGTGTTAAGCTGGTGCGCCAATTCTACCAGACTGGCAATATTCGCGAGACCGATTGGGACATTCCAAAGGATTAAAGAGGATTAACAGCTTCTTAAGGCGATCGGTCCGCAGGCGTCCAACGCTCAGTCGAAAGATTTTTATGTCTTATAAAACGATCGTTTGATGAGACACTGGAAAGGGGGCCGAAACACCCCTGTTTTTGGGCTCATTTTGTATTATAAAGCCATGTCGTATTTCTATATTTCAGAATTCCGTTAAAACGGGTTCTTTTTAAGATTAGCAAGGGAATTTATGGAAGGACGATTGATCGGTTATGCCAGGGTATCAACTTCAGCCCAGGAACTGAACCTGCAGCTCGATGCACTCAAACAGGCTGGTTGCAAAAAACAGCATATCTTTACCGACCAGATAAGCGGGGCGAAAGCTGAACGACCGGGACTTGCCGAATGCCTGAAAGAACTCAAAAAAGGCGATACCCTCATCATCTGGCGGCTTGATCGGCTTGGCCGCTCACTGCGGAACCTGATCGATATTGTCGAACAATTGCAGAAAAGGGGAGTGGGATTCCGCTCAATCAATGACGGTGGAATTGATACCACTACGGCATCCGGTGAGATGATATTCAATATCTTCGGCACTCTGGCTCAATTTGAGCGCCGCCTGATTCAGGAACGTACCCAGGCAGGCCTGACAGCCGCAAGGGCGAGAGGAAGAAAAGGTGGGAGACCGAAAATTTCGAAGGATGATCCGAGAGTGCAGATGGCCAAAAAAATGAGCAAGAACATGAGCATCAGTATCGGTGAGATCTGTGACACGCTGAAGATTTCTCGGGCAAGTTATTACCGGTATTTAGCCATTTAGGCTGTAAGCGATATATTATAAACAATACACATAAGCTCTCGTTATAAGGGTTTAAGTTCGAGTAGTCTCGTTCAATTTTATCTGAAGAGGTGGGAGAATGTTTTCTGGTATATCTGGCCAAGAACTAATCAAGTTAAAAGATGCTGCGGTTCAAAATTTTAACGATTCTAACTGGCGGGAGCTTGGTGCTCTCACAAATATGTTGGAAGATGTAGAACAGCATCCACGTTTTCTTCGCAGCCTCTCGTGGGGAGACCCGGACTATGATGGTCTAGCTCTGACCTTTCTGAGACGGATGATAGGCTCAAAAAATGAGAATCTCAAAACGGTCAACCAATACATTCGTAATAAATGCCCAGACATAGGCGAAAACATATCAAGCGAGGTAGCCCCCGGTAGAAAGATTGTTTTTGCGCCAATAATTTTCAGTGTTCCGACTGAATCGATAGATTTTAATCTCATCTCTGTGATGATGCCGTTCGGTGCATCGATGCATGATGTGTACAAGATAATACAGGCTGCAGCAGGGGATGTAGGCTTTGAATGTCAGCGTGCAGACAACGTCTGGGAGCACTCGACGGTGATACAAGATGTCTTCGCCCTTATATTCAGGTCATACATTGTGGTATGTGATTTTACTGGCAAGAATCCGAATGTTTTCTACGAGGCAGGTATTGCTCACGCACTAGGGAAACACGTCGTTCCGATTACGCAATCAGAGTACGATATTCCTTTCGATCTACAAGACCATCGATATGCCAAGTATCTAAATAATGGGGAAGGTCTGAGGCAGTTGAATCAGGAATTGATTTCCCGTTTTTCAACATTGGCTAGCAAAAGACTAAGCACAAGTTGAATCTGCCGGACGCTTTAGACGACAAGTGCGAGGCTTCTTTCTCTGTCTGAATGTGTATAACCAACAGGTAGTCATGGTTTTTGAGAAATATTTTCTCTACGTAGAGATTGTTAATACATAAAGAAAAGCGGTATAAGGCATGGACGTGCCCCCGTCTATGACGGCCATCATCTTATGGAAAAAATCCTTTTGCTGACCCTGATATTTTTACGGTGTTAGCTATCCTAATGACTTGTGCGGACGAATCGAATTGTAATCCTTTTACCACAGCCCGCAAACCTATCGCACATGATCCAGATTCATGAACCAGCTGATGTTCAAACATTCATTTTGTAGCCTGCCGTTAAAGCTTTCAATGGAAGTGTTATTGACAGGTTTTCCTGGTCGATTGAACACCACAGTCCATACCGATGAGCCTAGCATCAAGGGCTTTACCGATAAGCTGAGGCCCATTATCAACCGTGATCATTTCCGGAATTCCTTTCAGCCAGACAATTCTTTCAAGAATATTACATAGCCGTCTTTCCTGAAATGACCCATGGATAAAAGATTTGTTTTCATCTCCTAATCTCTTATCTTTTAAAGCTCAAGATATATGTTATTCGGTTTTTAATAACCACGTCTTGCATTGTCCGAATAAAAAAAAGATTGGGTAAAGTATGGCAATATTATTAAAAGTAATTCGTATTACGAAACCCCCGACATTGTATAATGATGTCATTACTAATGGCCCGATTATTGTGCCGCAAAAGCGAATAAAACTCTATGACGATACAGAGTGGGAACAATTTATAGAAGAATGCGCGCATAGTCTGAAAAATGACTATAAGGATGTGCTCCACGCAGGTAGTGCTGGAGACCAAGGAATTGATATTGCCGCGTTCAGATCTGATAATGGATTTTTAGGGAAATGGGATAATTATCAATGTAAACACTACAACCATGCGTTGTATCCATCAGATGCATATTTAGAATTAGGGAAACTCTGTTACTACACATATATTAAAGAATATACTATCCCAGAATATTATTATTTCGTTGCACCACAGGGTATTGGTACAAAGCTCGGCAAGTTGATACGTGGTAATCCAGATGAGCTTAAAAGATTACTTATCAACGGGTGGAAAGATAACTGCGAAAATAATATTACAAGTAAAAATAAAGTTTTACTTGTAGATAAATTTAAAGACTATGTTGAGTCGTTTGACTTCTCTATTGTAAAAGATATATCAATATTGAAGCTATTAGATATTCATAGGGATACTCCATACTACCATCATCGATTTGGTGGCGGATTGCCATCAAGGCCTTCGGTAGCTCAGCCACCAGAAGAAATCGCAGAAATCGAAGCTGTTTACATTCAGAAGTTATTTGATGCCTATGCGGAGTTTTTACAAAAAGACCAATGCGGCATGCCTGATGTTGACATGAATGCGGCACTGAAAAAACATCTACGTAATGCGAGAATCCATTTTTATTGCGCGGAGTCCCTGCAAAATTTTTCTAGAGGTTACTTAGAGAATGGTGAGTTTGAGCGTCTACAAGACACTATTTATATGGGTATTGAAAATATTATACTTAACGAGCATTCGAGCGGATATGAACGAGTTAAAAGCGCTGTACAAGAGGCTTACAAAATTCAGATAGATTCACACCCGCTGAGAGATAGATTAGACTTAATGGACAGGGCTGGTATTTGTCATCAGCTTGCTAATAATAACAGATTATCATGGGCGAATCGTGACCAAGGAAACGAATAAAATTCATCCTTTTAATAGCCCTATTGAGTGCGGATTGCGCTGTTTAGTGTTATTGGAACATGCATTCCCGATCAAGTATGATCTTCAACGACTAGTACACTATGATTATTTGCTGGTACATTCAGGAGATGCTGGAGGTCCTAAAAGCATCCACCCTGCCACCCCGTATCGTTCAGGAGAAGTATTAATAAAAAGGCAGATGCTAGAGCATGGATTATTCTTAATGATGAGCCGAGATCTGATCGTTCGTCAATATGATACCTCAGGTATAATATATATAGCCTCAGATATAGCTACACCGTTCCTTGATAACTTACAATCTCGCTATGTCAAACAGTTAAAAGATCGAGCAGCTTGGGTTATTAAAATTTTTGATGCGTATGATGAAAAAAAACTAAAAAAATTCTTTCATAAAAACCTCGATAGATGGGGTGGTGAATTTGAAAAAGCAGCTCTTTTAAAACACATGGATTTATGAATAAGTTGATTTTAAAAAAACTGATTTTCATTGGCGCAGGCAAAAAACCTGCGATTATTGATTTTACCCCGGGATTCAATGTTATTTCAGGCCCTTCTGATACAGGAAAGTCATTAATATGCGAATGCATAAACTATGTGCTCGGCGGCACCGTAAAACCTAAAGAACCGCCTGAGGCAAAAGGATATACAAATATATTTCTAACGGTCAAAACTCAAGGAAAAGAATTTACTATTGAACGGAGTGTCCTTTCCAATGATGTAAAAGTTTATGACTTTTCTTATGATAAGATAACTAATGATACAAATTATAACAAGTTATCTGGCAGTGTAAACGCTAAAGATAACCTTTCCGATTTCTTATTAAATATTATTGGTCTTAATGGCAAGCGGTTAAAGAAAAACGAACTTAATGAAACAATACGACTAACCTTCAATCTCCTAAGAAATCTACTTCTAATAGACGAAGGGCGTATTCAAGCAAAAATATCACCTATTCTTACAGGTGTACCGACATCAGCAACACAAGAGAAAGCTTTATTTAGGTTTATGCTAACAGGTATTGATTACAGCAATACGATTGTAAGACAAAAACCAGATATCCGTAAAGCAGATGCAAATGCTCGAATTAATGTACTAAATCAACTCATAAATACCCGGATCTCTGATCTTAAAAATGATATTTCAAAAGACTATTTAGAAAATCAACTTAGTAAACTTGAAATATCAATCAATAATACACTATTACTGGTTTCTGTAAGCTTAAAAGAAATTAATGAGTTACAAGAAGGACGTAATAAATCTTGGAATCTGGCTATTTCAGCTGAATCAAAAATTGATCAGCTTAATGAAATCATAAGTCGCTTTGCTTTGCTAGCAAAGCACTATCAAACGGATCTAGATCGGCTTGATGCAATTATAGAAACTGGGGATATATTGTCTTCTACAAAAGATATACGCTGCCCCGTATGCGGCTCTGAAGCTGCATATCACCGACCAGAATGTATGATTAGTAACAATGAAATCATTGCTATAAATAAATCATGTGAGTATGAAAAAATTAAAATTGTATCGTTACAATATGACTTAACCAACACAATTAGCCAAGTAACTGTTGAACTTAAAGATTTTAATGACTTAAAGCTAAACAGCGAAAAAGAATATATAAGAATTGATAATATATTAAATGAAAAGCTGAAACCGTCAATAAATCGGTTAAACGAAGATTTGCGTCAACTCTTTGACACCAAAAAAGATGTTGAACTAAAGATCCAATCAATAGGGCAAATCAATGACATGACGCAGTTAAAAGCTAATGCAGAACAAGATTTAAAGCCACCGCCAAAGAGTGAAAAAATTCCAGTAGGTGCTAAAAGTGTGGAAGTTGACGCATTACTAAAGATTATAGAGAAAACACTTAAAGAGTGGCAATATCCTGACTCTCATCGCATTGGTTTCAGCGAATTACTACAGGATATTACTATTGGTAATAAGAATCGTGGCGAGCAGGGCAAAGGTTATAGGGCCATTACCCATGCAGCTTTCATTATTTCGATCATGGAGTACTGTCTCGATAATCAAATGCCTCACCCAGGATTTGTTCTTCTGGATTCCCCCCTAGTAACATTTCGGGGAGCAGATAAAATGCTAAATACTGATGAAATGATTTCAGACGATATAAAAAATCAATTTTATTCACAACTCTGTAAATTGCATAATGATAGACAAGTCATTGTTATAGAAAATGATGATCCTGCATCAAATATAACAGCAAAGATGAATTATGTTCATTTTACCAAAGATCAAATGCTTGGTAGAT
>SESG01010201.1_pt1 | contig 14302 bp, 13 predicted proteins | sample 3171421 | NCBI WGS metagenome assembly SESG01 (sample SAMN10866946, study PRJNA518727) | freshwater metagenome | biome: subpolar coniferous forest; feature: holomictic lake; material: water; isolation source: holomictic Lake 227, 6 m and 8 m depth | place: Canada: near Kenora, Ontario | collected... | reverse complement strand
TTAGTTGTCGTAATAGGCTCTCGTGCCATGTTCAAACATGTCGATGCCGCCTTCTCCCAGTTCCCCTTTAGCTTCAACACGCAGGCTCCATGGTTGTGGCAATTTCATGACTACCCACATCAGCAGCATGGCTACAGCAAAGGTGACTATAGTTATTGTGAAGCTGCCGATAGCTTGAGCCTTCAAAACATCAAATCCACCGCCATAAAACAACCCGGTAACAGGTGAAGAGTCGTCGGCTCCTGTAGGTCCTGTTGCCCCATACATTCCGCAGGCAAACAAGCCAATCGAGAGTGTACCCCAGATTCCATTCAATCCATGCACTGAGAATGCTCCTACTGGATCATCAACCCTTAAATATTCCAGTAGATAAACTCCGCCGAAGACTACAACACCACCAATCAAACCTATGATAACTGATCCAAATGGAGAAACCCAGTAACATGGTGCAGTAATTGCAACCAATCCACCAAGCAAACCATTTAATGTGAATCCCACGTCAAATTTTCCTTTGGTTAGTCCAAAATAGAAGGCCAATGCCATTGCGCTTAGTGCTCCGGTACAAGCAGCTAAGGTGGTATTTGCTGCAACCCGGCCAATACCTGAGAAATCCATAGCCGAAAGGGTACTTCCAGGGTTGAAGCCATACCATCCAAACCAAAGCAGGAAGGCTCCGATTGTGGCAAGTGGTAAGCTGTGAGGCGCGGGGAGACCCCCTTTTTCCTTGTCATCACGAAGAAAGATACGTCCAAGCCGGGGTCCCAGAACAATGGCACCTGCCAATGAAACTACTCCTCCGATGGTGTGAACAACCGTAGAACCTGCGAAATCGCGGAATGGTTGACCAAGGGTAGGCATAAAGTTGCCTGCACTTCCCATGGTTGCTAAAAATCCGTCAGGACCCCAGGCCCAGTGACCGATAATAGGATAGATAAAACCTGTAACACCAATGCTGTAAAGAATATCGCCTCTAAAACTTGTGCGACCAATCATAGCTCCGGATGTGATGGTGGAAGCCGTATCGGCAAAAGCGAACTGGAAGATCCAGTGGGCAAGAAGTGAAACACCTGTTGCTTCGTAGGTCAGCGGCACTCCCTGCAGGAAGAACCAGTTATACCCGATGAATCCGTTGCCATGGCTGAACATGAAGGCATAACCGATTGCCCAGAAGAAAACACCACAAATGGCTGTATCTAGTGCGCATTCAATCAATATATTAACAGTCTCTTTTTTTCTGGCAAATCCTGCTTCAAGCATCACAAATCCTGCTTGCATTCCAAAGACCAGCGCTGCAGCCACCAGTGTCCACATGGTGTTCATAGCATTAATTGCTGCTGTTTCGTGTGCAGTGTAAGTTTCAGCTGCATTGGCAGACAATCCGATCAATCCGGGTATTGTAAACATCGCTATCAGAATGATGGCCAATCCAATCATTTTTCCTGCGAAAACAGTAAAGAAAAGACCCCATTTTTCCGATCGACTCATACTGACCTTTGGGTCAGCCGAGGATTTTTTATCAAAGTATTTGCTAAGTATCATAATTCAATTTTTTTGTACGTTTTTTGAATGATCAAGATGGATAGGAATAGAATTAGTCCATTACAAACAGTGATGTATCTCCACTCTCACCTGTTCTTATTCTCCATGACTCTTCTATGGTCGAGACAAATATTTTTCCATCACCGACTTCCCCCGTGTGGGCTACTTTTAAAAGGCAATCCACTGTTTTGCGAAGATTTTGATCTCTGACCACGATTGTAAGCAACCTTCGAGGGATAAATGAGGTACTCCCGTGATTTCCGCGATAGGTACGTTGTACCTGTTTCATTTCATTTCCTACACCTGTAGCTTCCCAGAAAGAAAAGAAATCTATGTCGATGGCATGTAAGGCATCTTTTACTTCTTCGAACTTGGATGTCCTGATAATGGCTTCAATTTTTTTCATGACTTTTCAATTTTTTCGTAATTAAATTATAGGATTTTTGTTACTGGTTAGCAAGGGTAATTCCAACTACAATGTTGAACTGCTCAGTAGATGGATTAAGAATTAATGATCCATTGATCGGAATGGAAAAATGATCATTGATCTTGATGGCAGTGCCTGATTTTATTCCAATATTACATAAGCTGAAGTTGGCATCTTTCGTATATTGTCCATTCCCGGCTCCGACAAATAAGGATATAGGACCAGCAGCATATCCTGCCTCCAGGTAGGTGTCCTCTGCATTAAACATGTAGGCTCCGGATAGTGAAAGTTTGCCAAGGCCCAAACTTACCTGAGGTTCGAAGTAATGGGAGCTACCAGTAAAATATGGTGCAGTCGCTCCCGGGAAATAGTAATCTGTCAGGTTAATGGTTAAAGAAGAACTTTTTCCCAGGGTAACTGCATAGCTGGCAAAAAGATCTGATTCGGTTGCTTCACTGGTTGAGAAGCAATAATTTCCCCAACCTCCGATTGAAAAACCACCATTGGTGTATTTGAGGGTCGGTTGCATGGCTGGCCCTGATCCAAATTTTGTTCCACGCCATACATAACTGCTGTAAATGTCTGTGCCGATCGTCCAGGGACTTTTTTCCTGTGCATTTACACTGATCGCAAAGAGGATTGTAAGTGCAAAACCGAGAAGTAGATTTTTGTTTTTCATGATTTTTAAATTAATGATTAATATTCAACTTATTTTTAATTCCTTTTTGATTGATGGGGGGGGTGTTCATAAAAAATATCATTTTTCTTATTTCAACCCCTGTTTTTTTACTCCACGGATCAAAACTAAGTATTTTAATGACACATTGATCAAAAAATTAGGGGTAATCGTTCAAATTAATATTAAATTAACAAACAATATGAAAAATATAGGGGGTAATAACGCAAAAAACCTATAATTGTATAGGTTTACGTGTAAAAATATGGGGGTATAGTAAAAATAATATAAAAAGGGATGAAAATTGCTTTTCATCCCTTTTTATTCTGAACAGTACTTTTTAGCAAGCCAGAATCCTTTGTCTTACGGCCTCAAACATTAAAATTCCGGCGGCAACTGAGACATTTAAGGACTGAATGGTTCCGAGTTGAGGAATTTTAGTCCATTCATCGGCGATCCTGAGTAATCCCGAATCAATACCGGTCTCTTCTGAGCCCATCATAATGACCAGCGGCTGTGTCATTTCGCAGCTAAAGTAGTTCAATTCGCCTTTTTCTGAAGCAGCTATTACTTTCAATCCTGAATTTTTCAGGAAACGTACAGCATTGATCAGGTTTTTTTCCCTGCATACCGGTATTTTTAGCAATGCTCCCGATGAGGTTTTAATTGCATCCGCATTAATCTGTGCCGCTCCTTTTTCCGGAATAAGGATGGCATCCACCCCTGCAACTTCAGCAGAACGCGCAATCGCACCAAAATTTCTTACATCGGTAATCCGGTCCAGCAAGAGGATCAGCGGATTTTTCCCTTGTTCGAACAACATAGGTATAATCTCAGTGATTGGCTGATAGGCAATGGGTGAGATAAAGGCGATCACTCCCTGGTGGTTTTTGCGGGTTACCCGATCGATGCGTTCGACTGGCACCTGTTGAAAAGGAATCTCATAGGTTCTGATTAGTCTCATCAGTTCCTGATAAAGTTCTCCCTGCAATCCTTTACTGATCAGTAAACGATCGATCTCTTTGCCTGCATTGATCGCTTCAATGGCGGAATGTAATCCGAAAACAAAACTCTTGTCTTCCATAATTTCTTGTTATTCAGGTTTTTTTGCGTTCCACTCTTCCAGTTCACTGTTTAAATCAGCCCATTTTCCCAATTCCTGGTCGAGTTGTTTTTTGGTAGATTCATATTTATTGAGCAAATCACTGTCTACCTTTTCTGGGTGATCACTCATGTAGATGTCTGTTATCGTAATTTCATTTTCTAATTTGGATATGTATGCCTCCACATCAGAAATGTGTTTTTCAAGTTTGCTGATCATCTTGTTGATCTCTTTCCGCTCTTCGAATGAAACGGTTGAAACCACTTTAACCGGTTCTTTTTTATCCCGTTTAACGGGCGCATTTATTTCCAGTTCCCTGAGCGAATCCATCTCTTTTTTCTGGAGAAATTCATAGATGCCGCCCAGATGTTGCTTGATTTTCTTGCCTTTGAATTCATAAACGACATTGACAAGTCCATCCAGGAATTCGCGGTCGTGTGAAACCAGCAGCAATGTGCCGTCAAAATCGAGAAGTGCTTTTTTTAAGATTCCTTTTGAATGAATATCCAAATGGTTGGTAGGCTCATCCAAAACCAGAAAATTGACGGGTTCAAGTAATAATCGGATCATTGCCAGTCGCGATCTTTCTCCGCCCGACAGCACCTTGACCTTTTTATCCACATCTTCCCCCGAAAAAAGAAATGCTCCCAGGATGTCCCTTATTTTTGTCCGTACATCACCCACTGCTATCTGATCAATGGTTTCCAGCGCAGTTAGCTCCTCATCCAAAAGGGATGCCTGGTTTTGTGCGAAATACCCGATTTTTACATTGTGACCCAATTGCTGTTCACCAGTGCATTGGAGGTCCTGCATCATGATTCGGGCCATGGTGGTCTTGCCTTCGCCGTTTTTACCAACAAATGCAATCTTTTCCCCTCTTTCGATGGTCAGATCGATGTCCTTCAAAACCTGCAGCGCACCATAAGTTTTAGAAACACCAACGGACTTGTAGACAACGGTTCCGGATCTGGGTGAAGGGGGAAACCTGATGTTCATTGATCGTGTATCTTCCTCGTCAACTTCAATTCGGTCAACTTTATCCAGTTGTTTGATGCGAGACTGGACTTGCACCGATTTTGTTGCCTTATAACGGAATCTTTCGATGAAATCTTCAGTATCCTGAATCATCTTCTGCTGGTTGCGGAATGATGCCATCTGTTGTTCACGCCTTTCGACCCTTAATTCCAGGTATTTACTATAATTAACCTTATAGTCGTATATTTTACCAAGGCTTATTTCAACAGTCCGGTTGGTGACATTATCCAAAAAAGCCCTATCGTGGGAAACCAGTACAACGGCACCGGCATATTCCTTCAGAAATTTCTCCAGCCATTGAATCGATTCAATATCAAGGTGATTGGTTGGCTCGTCGAGCAGAAAAACATGTGGTTTCTGCAATAATATTTTAGCCAGTTCAATTCGCATGCGCCATCCACCTGAAAATTCGGAAGTCGGACGGTCAAAATCCTTGCGGTCAAAACCAAGGCCAATTAAAGTTTGTTCAATGTTGGCATGAAAATTTCCGCCTCCAAGAAGGTGAAATCGGTCGTTTACTTCATGCAGTTCTTCCATGATCTGGTGGTATTCGACCGACTCATAATCCTCACGGACTGAAAGTTCGTTGCTGAGGAAGTTAATGCGTTTTTCAAGCATATGAATCTCTTCAAATGCCCGTGCTGCTTCCTCAATCACAGAACTGGAATCAGTAGTGTCCATGTGCTGGGGGAGGTAACCTATCTTTACGTCTTTGGGCGAAACAACTCTGCCGGATGTTGGGATCTGTTTGCCGGCAAATATTTTCAAAAGGGTTGATTTTCCTGCGCCATTCCTTCCTGCCAGTCCAACACGATCACGGGGATTAACAATAAAGCTGACCTGTTTGAAAAGCTCAAAACCGCCAAATTCAACATATAATTCTTCAACAGATATCATAAAAAACCACGAATTTTACAAATTATACCCAACGAAAACCACAAGTTTCACGAATTGACACGAATGAAGATTCTCTTAAATGAATCTCGCAATGAATCAGTTTATTTACCATTTACCTCAATCTCTTTTTTCAATTAAGGGAACTTCGGTAAGAATATCAACCCCGTCCTGTCAACAGATTCACGAGTTTCCTGATATTGGGCGGGAAAAGCAGAATCATTATTTTTAAACGAATTAAATATAATGGGGCAAAGGTAGCACAAAAATAGGGTACCCCGAAGAATCACGGGAAGTAAAAACCTCAGGAGATGGGTTCGTGCCAATATATTATAGGTGGAATGTTTGATAGATCCTGCATTCATAGCCCTGATTATTGCATTCAGAAGAATTTCGATTGGAATAGGATCATTTTGAAATATTTGGATGTTCATCACTCTGAAATAGGTTTATTCATTAATTTTGGAACAATATTTTTTTCTGGCAACCGTTTTATTATTTTAAATTCAATCAGGAAATCCGAAAACCGGTTGCGGACTAAGGTCCTGCATATACTATTAACTACTATTACAAATGGAAAAAACTTTGCTGAAAAAAATCAAATCAGGTCAGATCGTCTATGGTACCTGCATTACCTCGACTTCTCCCACCTGGCCAGCCATTGCCCTTCGTGCTGGACTTGATTTTGTTTTTCTTGATACAGAACATATTCCGCTGGAACGGATGGAAATAGCACGCATGTGTCAGACATTCAGGGCAATGGGAATTGCCCCCATCGTTCGGATTCCGTCTCCCGATCCCTATCGGGCTTGCCAGATGATGGATGCCGGAGCAGAAGGAATAGTTGCACCTTATCTCGAAAGGCCTGATCAGATAGAGGAGCTGGTCGGTGCTTTGAAATACCGGCCCTTGAAGGGTGAACTACTTGACAAAGTTCTGGCAAATCAGGACGGAATTGATCCCCCTCTCAAACAATACCTTGATAAATGGAATGAAGGAAATGTTTGTATCGCCAACATTGAGAGTGTTCCGGCACTTAACCGCCTGGAGGAGCTTTTGGCTGTCAGGGGTCTGGATGCAGTTTTTATCGGACCGCATGATCTGTCTATCAGTCTTGGTCTTCCTGAGCAATACGATCATCCGGTTTTCGAAGATGCGGTTAAAAAGATAATTCGTATTGCCAGACAAAACAATCTGGCAGTAGGCATTCATTTTTCAGAATCTCCGGAAAGGCAAATCAGGTGGATGAAGGAAGGGATCAACCTCATTATTCACAGTTCTGACCTGGCCTTGTTTTCACAACGATTACAATCCGATATGAATGCCATTAAGGAAGCTGCAGGAGTGACCGGCCATCAATCTGATAATTCCGGGAATGTGGTTTAATGGGGACTCTATCATTTTGTAATTCTCTATCAATCAGAAGGATATTCTTATCAACAAATAATTATTATGCCATGCAAAGAAAATTAGCGCTTGTATTAGTGGTATTCATGCTCCTTTTTGCCGCCAGAAGTGAGGCGAAAAAGTGGAAATCAATGTTTAATGGTAAAGATCTGAAAGGGTGGACCGTTCACGGAAAGGCAAAATGGAAGGTGCAGGATGCTATTTTAGTGGGGGAAGGCGGTATGGGACATATTTTTACGGATGTTTCATGTGCCAATTTTGAAGCAAAGGGTATGTTTAGGGTTTCAGGCGGCGGAAACAGCGGGTTGTATTTTCGTGCCAATGTCCCTTCTGATAATCCCGACGGATTCCCGCGCGGCTATGAGGCGCAAATTTGCCATAGTCAGGATGCTTATACCGGATGGCTCTGGAAACCTGGAAAACCTACCGGGAAGGCGACTGAATTACTGACAAAGGACAACGAATGGTTTGAGTACCATGTCAAAGCAGTCGGTGAACACATCCAGTTCTGGATCAATGGAAAACTAGTGATGACCTATGATGACAAAGAGTATACCAACGGTCATTTTGCCATACAAGGACACAACCCGGGAATGAAGATTGAAGCGAAGGAGTTGTATTACCGGGTGGTGAAGAGATAACAAGCAAATGTATATTATTTCAAAGTTCCCAAAGTTTCAACTTTAATTCATCCAGATAGTTGTTACAAACTTTGGGAACTTTGATTTTTTTCATTTAAATTTTGGGTAAAGCCCATGGAGCCCTGTAGTTGGCCAACATCAGCTGATCAGCTTCGGGGTCATTTTTGAAACATTGTTTGTCGCCATCCCAATTGACTTGCCGTCCAAGCCGGTAGGCAATATTCCCCAGAGATGAAATCCTCGCAATGTGAGCACCGATTTCGATATCACAATTCGGTTTTTCCCTCGATTTCATGCAATCGAGGAAGTTTTTAACATGCAGGTCCAACCCTTTACCGGTACTTGGATGGGGTGGTACTTGCACGAAATCTGCTTTAGCCGAAGTACTTTTGGTTTCAGGCATTACGACCCAACCATTCCTGTCAACGACCAGTGTGGCATATTCGCCAATAAAAGCCACTCCGTGCCCTCTGCCGTAATTCTGACCGTAGATTCCAATGGTATGGTCCCAAACAATATTAAAATCGCCAAAATCATAAATCGCCATCATGGTATCAGGTGTTTGCATGGCATCGCCCGGGAAGGCATATTTGCCTCCTGAGGCCATCACCGATTTCGGAACATACTGGTTCATTCCGTAAAGTGCATAATCCAGCAGGTGGACACCCCAGTCGGTCATAAGTCCTCCGGCATAATCCCAAAACCATCTGAAAGTAAAGTGAAAACGATTGATATTAAAAGGCTTAAGAGGGGCTGGTCCCAGCCACATGTCGTAATTCACACCAGCCGGCACCGCAGAATCCGGTTCGACGGGAATCATCCCTTTCCAGCCAACATATGACCAGGCTCTGGCAGAACGCACACGGCCCAATTTACCACTGTGAATATATTCAACTGCATCTTTCCAGTGAGGATCGCTCCTTTGCCACTGACCAACCTGCACTACACGGTTGTATTTGTGCGCTGCCTTCACCATCAAGTTGATTTCTTCGATGGTTCGTCCGAGTGGTTTTTCGCAATAGACATCCTTACCGGCCTGGCAGGCATAGATCATTGGCAGGCAATGCCAGTGATCGGGTGTCCCAATAATCACAGCATCAATATCCTTTCGATCGATTACTTTGCGGAAATCTTCATACAAATCGGGACGTTTGCCAGTTAATTTCTCAACTTCCACGGCCCGTTCGTTTAATATATTGCTATCAACATCGCACATAGCTGCACATACCACTCCCGGTTGTTTCAGGAAAGCGGCAAGGTCATTAAAGCCCATTCCCTTGCAACCAATCAGGGCAACAACGACTTTGTCGCTGGCCGACACGCATGAACTCATTGCGCTAGGTAAGACAGCGATTCCGGAGGCTGTTAAACCTGCATCTCGGATAAAATTTCTTCGACTGTTCGTCATGTTGAATAATTAATCTTTTTTGAAATTAGTGAACAATAGAGTGAAGGGAACCCCAATAAAAAACGGATAAATTTAAGAAAATTGATGAAGGTGAAGTATCCGTGGTTATGATTTTTTTAATGGATCGCATTAAAAAAATAAAGGTTCGGTTCTTATGCTTACTTAATCGTTAAATTTCCATTGAGCTTGTTTTGCCTATACATGGGTTTTGGATTGTAATTAATCCATCATTCGGATGCTTGGCAGGACTATTAAAGGCAAATATCCAGCCTTTTATATCAGAATCATTCTAAATAAGGATTTGTTGATATGATACAATCATTGTATTTGCTGACTTGTATAACTAAGTGTTATTTATAAGAAATAATATTGAATATTGCTGGTATTCAGGTGTTTTCATTACTATATTTGATTTTATTTAAACTAAATAAACATAAACATGAAAACACTTGTGGCTTTTGGTTTTGTTATTTTGTTGAGTTTTGGAATCCATGCACAAAACAGTTCCAAACAACAGTATCTGCTTTTTGAATTTATGCAGGTAAAAGGAGGTCAAGCCTCAGACTATCTGAAAGTTGAAGATTTTTGGTCAGGCATCCACAAACAACGTGTGGCAGACAAATCCATTCTGGGATGGGATCTTTGGTCATTGGCACCCGGAGGCACAGAACAGGGATCACAGTATCTGACCGTCACCCTCTTTGCAAGTTTGGAAAAAATGCTGAATGCAATTGAGTCTTTGGATGTATACGGCTATGCAAAGAAAGCCTATCCCAATAAAACTGAAAAGGAAATTACCGCAATGCTGGACCAAACGGTGAAATCGCGGGATTTGGCCCATCAGGTGCTTTTCAGACAAATTGACTCGACCAGCGATGATTTTAAAATGACAATAGGGACTATGCTTACGATGGATATCATGAAACAACTTGATGACAGTTATGAAAAAGTTGAATCCGAAATTTTCAAACCATGGCATCAACAGATGGTGACGGAAGGAAAAAAAGGTTCATGGGGATTATTGCAGACTATTTTGCCATCCGGTAGTGAAGCTTACGGCACCCATCTTACCTTTAGTATGTATAAGGATGTCGCTCAATTGGCAGCATTTATGGAAAGCAATGGTGGAAGTTGGGATTTAAAAACGCAACTGGCAGTTCAGCAGGGTCTTAAGACAAGAGACCTGAGAGAAACGAAAATTGGAAGGCTTGAAAAGATGGTCAGGTAAATAGATGAATTATTGCCTGCAAACACTTCAACTCGATTTCTACCGAATTCACTATATTTGGTGAAAATGTAAAAATCTATGGAAGAACTTGAAATATACCTGAAAGATAACGGAGAGAGGTTTTTGGAAGAATTGTTTGGATTAATCAGGATTCCATCAGTGAGTTCATTGGAAAAGCACAAACCTGATATGATGCGGGCGGCCGGGTACTGGAAGAATATTTTGCTTGCGGCAGGAGCCGATCATGTAAATATCTATCCAACACCCGGCCATCCTGTTGTTTATGCTGAAAAAATTGTAGACGCATCAAAGCCTACAGTTCTGGTTTATGCCCATATGGATGTAATGCCAGCCGATCCGTTGGATAAATGGCATTCTGATCCTTTCGAACCTGTTATCAGAGATGGAAGGATTTGGGCAAGGGGAGCGAACGACGACAAAGGCCAATCTTTCATTCATGCCAAGGCATTTGAATGGCTTGTCAAAAGTAAAACGTTATCGTGCAATGTGAAATTTCTGATAGAAGGGGAGGAGGAGATAGGTTCTCCGAATCTGGGCAGTTTTTGTGAAGATCATAAAGAAATGCTGAAGTGCGATGTGATTCTCGTCTCTGATACCGGTATGATTGCTGCCGATATTCCTTCTATCACCACTGGTCTGAGAGGTTTGGCTTATTGGGAGGTTGAGGTAACAGGCCCTGACCGTGATCTTCATTCTGGTCTCTTTGGAGGAGCAGTAGCCAACCCGATCAATGAACTTTGCAAATTGATTGCAATGATGAAGGACGATCAGAACAGGATCGTGATTCCTGGGTTTTATGATGATGTGATTCAAGTATCCTCTGATGAACGGAAAAAAATTGCCGGGAATCCGTTTGATGAAGTCAAATACAAAGAGGCGATCGGTGTTTTGGAGTTGCAGGGCGAAGAAGGGTATTCCACCAATGAAAGAACCGGTATCCGGCCGACATTTGATGTTTGCGGGATCTGGGGTGGATATACCGGAGAAGGCTCCAAAACAATATTGCCCTCTAAGGCGTTTGCAAAAATCAGTTCCAGACTGGTTCCTAACCAGAATCATGAGAAAATTGCCCTACTTTTCAAGAGCTACTTTGAGTCTCTGGCCCCAAAATCAGTCGACGTTAAAGTTAAAGTCCATCATGGTGGTCAGGGTTACCTGTGCCCCATTGATCATCCTGCCTATTTGGCTGCTGAAAAAGCCTATGGTGCGGTATTCGGTAAACAGCCAGTGCCTGTTCGAAGCGGTGGCAGTATTCCAATCATTTCTACTTTTGAAAAAGTCCTTGAAGTAAAAACAATTCTGATGGGTTTTGGCCTTGAATCGGATGCCATCCACTCTCCCAACGAAAATTTTCTTCTTGAAAATTTCTTCAATGGAATCAGAAGCGTAGTTCAATTCTACAAGTACTATACTGATCATATCTAATATAGGTTATTTTCAGGGGCAACCAGAGATTGAAAAGGAAACAATCTCCTTTTGAGATAGAAAATTTGTCTCAATATTGCAAAAAATAAAACCGGATATCCATCCGGTCTTATTTTTTGTATAAACGCACAAAACAGAAAAAATATATGTTTTGTATGCAAAAACGTCAAAAAAGTTAGATTTAATGTTAAAAATATATGAAATTGCTATTTTATTTGTAAAATATTAGGGGGTATAACAAAAAATAATATAATATTGCTGAAAATTTTGAATTTATTATTTTTATTAAATCATAGTTATGGCAACATTTAGATTCAAAGCGCTTGAGATTCTCATGACCCGCAAACCTGTCGAGGTTAAAAGGGAAGAGAATCTGACATCCGATTATTATGGGATGATGGTTTTTGACCGTCCCAAGATGAAGAAATATCTTTCCAAAGATTCTTTCAAAGGTATTTGTGATGCAATTGACAATGGAACCACTATCGACCGTAAAATTGCGGATCAGGTAGCCATTGGCATGAAAACATGGGCCATTGAAAACGGTGCCACTCACTATACTCACTGGTTTCATCCTTTGACTGACGGTACGGCTGAAAAGCATGATGCATTTATCGATCATTCTGAACTTGGCGGTGTTGTGGAGAGTTTCCCCGGTAAACTGCTAGCGCAACAGGAACCTGATGCATCTTCCTTCCCAAGTGGAGGTATTAGAAACACTTTTGAAGCCCGGGGTTACACCGCATGGGATGTTTCATCCCCTGCTTTTGTTGTTGGAACAACTCTTTGTATTCCTACTATCTTCATCGCATATACAGGTGAAGCACTTGATTATAAGGCACCTTTGCTGAAAGTACTGAATGCTGTTGACAAGGCAGCTGTCGAGGTTTGTCAGTATTGGGATAAAAATGTTACACAGGTTACTGCCAATCTTGGGTGGGAACAGGAATATTTCCTTGTTGATGAAGCTTTGTTCATTGCACGTCCTGACCTGGTTCTGACTGGCCGAACCTTAATGGGACACTCTTCGGCGAAAGACCAGCAATTGGAAGACCATTATTTTGCTTCTATTCCTGAGCGGGTTGCTTCATTCATGATGGATCTTGAAAATGAGGCCTATAAATTAGGTATTCCGGTTAAAACCCGTCACAATGAGGTCGCGCCTAACCAGTTTGAGCTTGCTCCTATTTTTGAAGAGGTTAACCTGGCCAATGATCATAACCAAATGATCATGGATCTGATGAATAAGATCGCCCGTCACCACGGATTCAGGGTACTGTTGCACGAAAAACCATTTTCAGGCATCAATGGTTCAGGGAAACACAACAACTGGTCACTTTCAACCAATACCGGTGTAAATCTATACTCTCCGGGAAAAAATCCTAAATCCAACACCCAGTTCCTTGCTTTTATTGTCAACACAATCAAGGCAGTCTACGATCATCAGGATTTACTTCGTGCCTCTATTGTTTCGGCAAGTAACTCACACCGTTTGGGAGCCAATGAAGCTCCACCGGCGATCATTTCTACCTTCCTGGGTACTGAAGTAAGCGCTATGCTCGACCAGATTGAAGAAATGGTTGGAGAAAAGAAGATGACACCTGATGAGAAAACAGATCTTAAATTGAATATCGGTCGCATTCCTGAAATTTTATTGGACAATACTGACCGGAACCGTACTTCTCCTTTTGCATTTACTGGTAACAGGTTTGAATTCAGGGCGGTGGGTTCTTCTGCCAACTGTGCTTCAGCCATGATTGCGCTGAACTCTGTAGTTGCTGCCCAGTTGATTCAATTCAAAAAAGATGTGGATAAACTGATTGAATCCAATGTCAAGAAGGATGAGGCTATTTTCCAGGTATTGAAGAGATATATCACCGAATGCAAGCCTGTTCGTTTTGACGGTAATGGTTATAGCGAAGAATGGGCGATCGAGGCAGAGCGCCGTGGTTTGACCAATATCAAGAGTGTACCACTTGCATTGGATGCTTACCTGAACAAGGGCTCAAGAAAAGTGTTTGAATCGTTGGGTATCTTCAACGAAAAAGAGCTGGAAGCTCGCGTCGAGGTTGAATATGAAAAATACATCAAGAAAATTCAGATTGAATCTCGTGTTTTGGGTGATTTGGCAATCAATCATATCGTTCCAACAGCCATCACCTATCAGACAATGTTGATTGAGAACGTCAAAGGATTGAAAGCGATTTTCTCCGATGATGAATTCAATGAACTGGCAGGAGCACGCAAAGACTTGATCAAGGAAATATCCAATCACATTTCCAATATCAAATTAAAAACAAGGGATATGATTGACGCCCGCAAGGTGGCCAATATCATTGAGCACTCCAGAGAAAAAGCTTTGGCTTACGAACAAAATGTAAAACCATATCTGGAGGAAATCCGTTACCATATCGACAAACTTGAGTTGGTCGTTGATAATGAATTGTGGCCTTTACCAAAATACCGCGAACTATTATTTACACGCTAGATTTTTGATTG
>SESG01001945.1_pt1 | contig 14309 bp, 7 predicted proteins | sample 3171421 | NCBI WGS metagenome assembly SESG01 (sample SAMN10866946, study PRJNA518727) | freshwater metagenome | biome: subpolar coniferous forest; feature: holomictic lake; material: water; isolation source: holomictic Lake 227, 6 m and 8 m depth | place: Canada: near Kenora, Ontario | collected... | reverse complement strand
CATTTGAACCCAGCAAATACGTCGCCGCAATCAAGGAAGCGGAAAAGCTGGGATATGACATCATCATCACCGATTCACTATCCCATGCCTGGTCAGGCACAGGCGGCTTGCTCGATCTCCACGGCAAAATCGCTGACCGCGGCGGTAACTCCTGGACAGCATGGCGCAAGATTACACCACAGCACAATGAGCTTGTGGAAGCATTGCTGCAATCGCCCTGCCACATCATCGCCACGATGAGAAGCAAAATGGAATATTCCCAATCAGAAGAAGGCGGGAAAAAGACCGTCAAGAAAATAGGTTTGGCACCGGTACAAAGAGAAGGCATGGAATACGAATTCACCGTTTTCTACGACATCGATATTAACCATGTCGCTACGGCCAGCAAAGACAGGACATCACTTTTCGACAACAAGTATTTCACGCCATCACAGGAAACGGGAATCATCCTCATCAACTGGCTGAACAATGCGCCGGACGCAAAACCGTTGCAGGCACCAAAAGCTTTACCTGTAACTTCAGGGCAAACCGTCAAAGATAATAAACAGACCGATAACCCAAAGGTCACGCGAGGCAATAGCAACCGCTTTGCTGACCTTCTCGCGGTAGCCAACGCGCTAAAGTTCTCCGACGAAAACTACAAGCATTACTGCTATCAGCGCTATGGTCTGAACTCCATGATGGAACTGACAGATGGACAGATTACAGAACAAGTAAAACTTCTCGATTCTTTGAAAAAGCCTGAAAGGCTTACAGCCTTCAGGGACATACTCAAAGGTATAGAGAATGAACTGTTGGCGGCGCAGGTTGCACAGAACGCAGCAGCAGCAACTCAAGTTTCGATGGCGGCCACAGTTCAGTAAATAGGGAAAGTGAATAGATAAAGGAATGAGAGTAATGGAAAACATGCAGAAACCGGATATTCAAGCTGTCCTGGAAAAGGAAGGTGTGGAGCTGCGGCGTAAAGGCCGGAACTGGTGGGCCTGCTGCCCGTTGCATGAAGAAAAGACGCCTTCTTTCAAGGTGTCCGCCGAGAGGCAGTCCTTCCACTGTTTTGGCTGCGGGGCGCATGGAGATGTAATTTCGTTCATTAGGGAAAGCCATAACCTGTCCTTCCAGGATGCTCTTGCCTACCTGGAAATCGAGAAGGGCAGATTGGTCAAGGTTGACAGGAAGGCCGAACGCCGCCGACAGCTAAAACGCTCTTATCATGCCTGGTTAAAGCGATATTATTTTCAGCTTTGCTCCCAATCATGCTCACTTCACACATTGCGCCTGCAGGTGGCGGCACATCCGACAATCCCCGAAGACCAGGCATGGAAATTTGCGGCGGCGATGGGCAAGACAGTAGAGATCGATTACCTGCTTGATCTTTTGCTGGAGGGTAGTGAAGAGAAGAAGTTCCAACTATTCCTGGGGGTAATGAAAAATGGCATTTGATATTGGGGAAGCGCTGGAAAAGGCTGGGGTTGACGAAATTCTGCTGGGATACAAACCGGGCAAGGGAGAAAAGGCAAAGTTGGAGGCCTCTTCAGACAACCCGTATTTCACAGATACGGAAGGAAACCTCTGCCGCTGGAAGACCGATAAAAGCGGTCAGCAGCATCCTGTCCGGCTTGCCAATTTTACGGCGATGATTGCCGAGGAAAATATCGTTGATGATGGTCGGGATGTTACGCAGCATTACACCATCACGGGAAGAAGAAACGTGACCGGACTTGCAACGCTCACAATCCCGTCAAGCCAATTTCTCGCAATGAACTGGATACACCACTGGGGGACTGATGCAATCATATCGCCCGGTCAAATGAACAAGGAGTACGTCCGTTATGCAATTCAACTGGTATCGGACGGAAAGGTGAAACGCTTACGCTACTTCGCGCATACAGGCTGGCGGATAATCAATGGTAATAGTGTATATCTGACAAACGGCGGCGCCATCGGCGGTAAGGGCGTCTCCGTTCAACTGACGCAAGACCTGGTTCGTTATCAAATTCCATTATCGCCTGAAAATGAAGCCGAGGCCATAAGCACAAGCCTATCCTTACTCGATATTGGCAAAAGAGAAATCACCCTGCCGCTTTTTCTTATCACTTATTTAAGCCCGCTGACAACGCTTCTATCACCAATGCCTAACTTTTCATCATATGTCTATGGGCACACCGGCACCTTCAAGTCATCGCTTTCGATATTGCAGCTTGCACATTTTGGGCAATTCACCGGCATCGACAACCTGTCAAACTTTGATGATTCAGCAAACAGCATCGAAAAACGCGGCTTTGTCCTGAAAGACACCCTGCTTGTCCTGGATGATTATCATCCGAGCTACCGGCGCATGGATGCGCAAGCAAAGGAAAGCATTGCCCAAAGACTGATAAGAAGTTTCTCGAACCGGACAGCGCGGGGAAGGCTAAACGCGGACACATCCGACAAGGGACGATATGCCCCCAGAGGAATGCTGCAGATAACCGGTGAAGAGATTGTCACCCTGCAATCGACCCTGGCGCGCATCATGGTCATTGAGATCACCGCAGGCGACATCGACTCAGTAAAATTATCACAATTGCAAAGCAGGGCAAGCCTTCTGCCCCATGCCATGTCTTCATACCTTCTGTGGATAAGAGAACATATTGATGAAATCAGTGTTGTCTTTCCAAAGAGATTCCTGGAATTGCGGGAAAAGGCGATTTTGGAAAACGAACATCGAAAATTACCGGAGCAGGTGGCTTTCCTTTTTTTTACCTTAGAACTGGTGACAAACTGGCTGACCGAAAAGGGCGCATTGAGTCATACAGAGGCAGAAGACCTTGCTTCTGCAGGCTGGACTATTCTGAACAAGGTTACGGCAAGGCAGGCGCAAAGGATTCAGGAGGATGATCCGGTCAGGAGATTTGCAGACATCCTCGCAGCAATGATTCATCAAGACGCCGTGTGTCTGGAAGCCTTTAATCCGAATCAGGGAGAACCCATAGGCGCAGGCGATAAGATCGGCTATCACGATGAGCTTTATCTATACCTGTTGCCTACCCCTGTATGGCATTCTGTCAAGCAGTATTGCATTCGGGAAGGAGATCATTTTCCGTTTTCGCCACAGTCATTCTACGGGCTCCTAAGGGCAAAACATTTGCTTGTTGCCGGAACGGACGGGAAGGCGACAATCGTCATTAAACGGAAAGGCAGACCGGAGAGGGTTTTGAAGATAGTCAAAGGGGGTAGGTTTAATTTGGTGTAACAAGTGTAACCTCTGAGGAAATACAGGACTGTATTGACTTATACGGTCACACCGGAAGTGTAACCCGGTGTAACTTGTGTAACCGCCAAACTGGGAAAAGCACACCGGTTACACCATAGTTACACCAAAGTTACACCGTGGTGTAACCATCAAATGCAGAGTGGCAAAGGGTTTTAAGTACCGGTTACACTGGTTACACCATATCAGACCTACCCCTACTCTGCAATTCGCTAAGGAGGTTGAAACATGGCTTTGAAAAAATGGCTGTTCACGGAAGAGGAACCGAAAAAGGAAAACAATGATTTAGTTTCCGGGTTGGTGATTGAGGATAACAGCGCCATGACCGAAGGGCGGAAAAAGACACTGGAGATGGTGACGGATGCCATTATGCAGAAGGGTATTGATGACATCCTTGATAGTCCGAAATGGGCGGTAAACCAGGAAGTCAGGCAGGCAGAAGAAGAAATCGATGCCTGTCACAGAGAAGTTATGAGGGGCAAGGCAAAGATCATCGACTTCAGCAAGGCCGTCGAGAAGATGAAAAAAGCGGGTATCATTAAGTAAATTCCGGGCAGAGTTAAACATGACCCAAAGATAAGGTCCGTAAAGCGTACAAGAGCGGTTTAAAATGATTGGAACTGAAAAATCTGGCAATTTGAATAATGGCTTAAAGAGGTATTACCGCGTCGATGAGGTGGCCTGTTATTTCTCGGTATCCGATCGAACCATCTACCGCCTTATTGATACGGGTGACTTTAAAGTCATCAGGATCAGAGGTTGCGTAAGGATTCCCGTAGAAGAGATCAATTGTCTTGAAGAAAAGTTGAAGGAAGAATCGTTTTGAAAAACAGATTCACCGCGACGGTTAAAGGATGGTTACATGAGCAATCAAACACGCGTCAACACTCAATCATGGAAAGATCAGGGGATTGCAAATCCAATGATGGAAGATAAACTCGGCCGAGTATTGCGACCATCAGATATGGCTGATTATCTGGGGCTTGACGAAAAGACTGTCCGGTTGTACTATCCCCAACTAGGTGGAATACGCTTGGGTCGCCGGATATTGTTCTTTGAAAAGGAGGTTATAAATGCCATACAAAAGAGGTCAAAAATGGGTAGCCCAAGTGAGAGTAAGTGGCAAGAGGAAGGAAAAAGTGTTCCTAAACAAGAAGGATGCGATAACATGGGAAAGCGAGAGTCGGTCAAATCCCGAGGAGATATGGCCAGAGAAGACAAACACGGTGTCATTGTTTGATTGGTCGCAGGACTATTTGGATTATGCTAAAGCCCAGTTTGTAGGTATAACCTATAATGCGAAGAGGGCTATGTTTAAGAGATTGCTAAATGAGATAGATCCCGCACTTCCGGTTTTGGAACTGACACGTGCCCATATTCAGAAGTATATCGCAAAGCAGAGTGATGAGCGGTCAGGTTATGCGGCAAACAAGGACAGAAAGAATTTGGTTGCAGCGTGGAACTGGGGAATAGATAATATGACGCCCAATCTCACGCGACCAAATCCTTGCCAGGTTAAAAAAATGTCGGAGGTCAGAAGCCCCCGGTATATGCCTCCGGAAGAAGATTTCTGGAAAATATATAATCTGGCAGGCGGTCAGGACAGAGTCATGCTGTTAGCTTTCCTGCATTTGGCAGCAAGAAGAGGTGAGATTTTCAGGTTGACATGGGATGATATCGATTTCAATTCCGACCAAGTGCGATTATGGACACGCAAGCGGCACGGCGGTAATCTTGAGTTTGATTGGTTACCGATGACTAAAATGCTAAAAGAAGCGCTCCAATGGTGGCAAGAAACGAGGCCGATTAAAGATGCTGTCCATGTGTTTCTGTGCTTAGAAACGAACAACTTTGGACAGGAAAGCTATGGTAAACCATTTAAGTATAGGCAGCACTTTATGGGAAGCCTGTGTGAACGGGCGAAAGTAAAACCTTTTGGTTTTCATTCAATCCGTCACTTGACAGCATCATCACTGTACAAGCTGGGTTTTGTGCTTGCCGATATTCAGTATGTTTTGAGACATGAGAGTGCATCGACAACAGCAAAATACATCAAGTCAATAGGAAGTGAAGGCGTACGTTCAGCACTGGAAGCTTTCTCTAAACAAAAAGGCAGGGTTTTGGTTTTCAAACCAAGGGAGATACATAAGGGGGAAGATCCTACACAAAAAGAAAAAGCCGTCTCAAGAGCCGTCAACTCTTGAAATGGCTTATCTCGTGTGAATGGTGATTTCTATATTACTGATATCACAACAATATTTGGCGTCCCCACGGGGAGTCGAACCCCGGTTACAGCCGTGAAAGGGCCGTGTCCTAGGCCACTAGACGATAGGGACGTTATTGGCCTGTATTTATGCAAGTTGCGCCTTATATATTGTTAAAAGTAGAATGTCAAGGACTGGCTAAATAAAAAAGTTGCAGGCCGCTTTGTGTGCCCTGCCTTTCAGGGTAGACTTCACGCGGCGAAATCTGTTGCAATAGCATCCTAAATAAAGGAGATTGATTATGAACATACGTGATTTTAGAAAACCCGAGCAGGAAATTGATGAAATTTTTATTAATCGCTGGTCGCCCAGGGCGATGTCCGGGCAGGAAATTGATGAAAAAACATTGCTTACTCTTTTTGAAGCGGCACGCTTCGCGCCTTCAGCCAATAATAATCAGCCCTGGCGTTTTATTTACGCCCGCAGGAACACAAAACACTGGGATACTTTTTTTCAACTGCTTGCGGAAGGCAATCAGGTGTGGGCAAAAAACGCGGCTGCGCTGATCGTTGTTATTTCCAAAACTACATTTGATAATGGCAAACCTTCGATAACGCACTCGTTTGATGCAGGCGCAGCCTGGGTAAGCTTCGCTCTGCAAGGGTCGCTTTCCGGCCTTGTAATTCACTGCATGCAGGGATTTGATTACGATAAGGCAAGAGAAGTTCTGCGCGTTCCCGACGGGTATGCGGTGGAGGCAATGATTGCCGTGGGTAAAAAAGGCAAAAAAGAAGATTTGCCTGATTATCTGCAAAAACGGGAATTTCCTTCATCCAGAAAAACCATCGCGGAATTGGTTACGGAAGGATCTTTTAAAGAGTAAAATCTCAACTATCTCCAAATATTGTAGACAATTCACCAAAATTTGATGTCTTATTTGAATATCCAGGATTACTTTATAAACATCTATTTATGAATGGAATTTAAGTATTTGATTATATTCGAAGAATAAAATATTGCTGATATTCAAAATTTAATTTGCCATTCGGCATAACAATTGCACAATACTTACTATTTGCATAAAAACGTACAATCAAGTTTTTTCCCGGAAAATCAGGGAAAAAAATTTCAGGCAAAATTATTTGTTGAAAATATGTATAAATTTAAATATAAATTAGGTTCTTTAATTTTTGGCGTATGCTGGCGTAGGAGGTAAAACTTTGTTTACTAGCAAAAAGAAAACAAGTACAAAATCAGTTAGCGGCTCCCGCAGCCGTTACAATGCAAATCGACTAATTATGCAGCTTGAACCGCGGATCATGTTTGACGCGGCAGCAGTGGCTACAGCGGATGCTACGGTTAAAACCTAGCTTGCCGACAGTACTGCCAAAAGCACGGCAGACGCAACAGCCACGGAAGCAAGGCATGAAGTAGCCTTTGTTGACCCTGCCCTGCAGAACAGCAAACAACTGCTGAGCGGACTGGATAACGTCATTGAAGTTGTCTCGCTTCAATCAGGGCAAGATCCGCTTAAACAAATAAGTGATTATCTTGCCAGCCATAACAACATCAGTGCCCTGCATCTTTTCAGCCACGGCACCCCCGGCAGTCTAACGCTGGGGAATACGGTGCTTGCAGCCGATACCCTGAACGACCATGCCCAGCAGCTTGAATCCTGGAAACAGAGCCTTACCACCGATGCCGACATTCTGCTCTACGGCTGTGACGTGGCCGCAGGTTCAAAAGGCGAGGCGTTCATAACCCAACTCTCTATTTTAACCGGCGCTGATGTAGCCGCTTCCACTGACCCCACCGGTGCTGCCGCTAAAGGTGGCGATTGGGTTCTGGAGCGCAGTACAGGCGTTATTGAGGCCACCGTTTTGAATGTGGCCGGATTTGATGCGCTGATGGCTGCGCCAACAGTGAGTACGACCGCAACGGCAATGACAGTCATCGAACCGAGTGCACTTAATGCCGCGGGCGCCAGCAGCGCCACACTGAGTGGTTGGACGATTACCGACGACGGATTGAACAGCTCCGATATCACGGTCGATGTCACTGTGGCAGATACTGCTAAGGGCACACTGTCGAATCCGGGCGGCAATTTGGGTGGCGTTGCATCCTCCATTAGTGGTGGATTTCACTATATCGGTACACCGGGCAATGCGCAGACATGGGTAAACCAGTTGGTCTTTACTGCCGCGGACGTGGAACTTGGCAGCACCTCAGCCACCACCAGCATCACAGTGCTGGTCACAGACGGCGAGCTCACGCCGCTGACGGCAACAAAGTCTCTTGCCGTTACCATTACACCCTCGAACGACCCGGTTCTCGTGCCGGATGGTTCACTGACGGTCATTGAAGGCAGTGCCGGTACAACGGTTACCGCGGGAGCCCTCGCTGCCTCAGACCCTGAATTAACGGCGGGTACACAGAGCACAGCACAGATCGTTTACCGCCTCACGGCCCTGCCCACCCATGGCTATCTGACACTCTCCGGCGGGCGTATTGGTCTTGGCTCAATCTTCACGCAGGCCGACGTGGTGGCAAACAGCCTCGTTTATACACACACCGGCAGCGGGGCCAACCAGAACACGGCAGATTCCTTCGGTGTATCAGTCAATGACGGTGCCACCCCTCAGGCCAGCTCCGATACGGCTACGGTCGCTATCTCCATCACCCCGGTCAATCAGGCGCCTACGGCCAGCGGCAGCGGCGCTGTTTACGAAGGACAGCCCGGCAATGCCATGACCAGTAGCGTCCCGCAGTCCATTGTCGGCAACTTCATCACCGCCACCGGCGGCGGTGATCCCGGCGATGCCATCCTGACTGTCAAGCTCACGTCTCTGACAGGGCACGGCACACTTAATTTTAACGGAACGGCTGTTATCAATGGCGTATCACAGTCAATCAACCGGGCGATTACTATTGCTGATATTACGACTGGCAGCGGTTTTGTCATCGATTATGCCAATCGCTCCGGGCTTACCTACGCCAACGACGGCATTGATCCCGGCGGCATACCGCCGAATGATTCCTTCGGCATCACCGTCACCGACGGCGGCGGCGGGCTGGGTATCGGGGATGCTAAAACCACTTCAGCCACGGTCAACATCAATGTCCATTCCGTTAATGATGATCCGGTGTGGGTCGGTGCCAGCACGCTTGCGGCAACGGTTACCGTGGCAGGACCTACCGCGGATAGCGGCGATGATTATCGTGTGGTTCTCACAGCGGCCATGCTTCAAGCTACGGATGTGGACTCTACAGACACCGAAATTACCTTTGCCGTTACCCAGATACCGGTTGACGGGAACCTCTTGCTAAACGGTGTCCGCCTCGTTGCGGGCAGCACCTTTACCATGACTGACGTCAGAGCCGGCAGCCTGGTGTATGGGCAAACAGCTTTAAACATTAGTGGAGCAAACCCCACGGATCAGTTCCAGTTTGAGGTCGTTGACAACGCCCTCTCACTCCGCTGGGACACAAATGGCGAGGACTTCGCCCGAACAGGCGGCGTCTATAACAATGGAACCTCCACCTCACCCCTCACCACGAAAACCTTTACACTCAATCTGGCTGAAGCCTCGGTCGCACCAACTAACAACGGAGGCACCGGCGTAGCCGCCGATGTGCCCGCACCGACAAAAGATGGCTTGGCCATCGAATACGTTGGAGCCAAACCCAACGCGCCGGTTCAGGTATTCGATGAGGGCGGTACTGCAACCATCAAAAATGACGGCAGCGTGGTGATGTTGCGTTACAGCGCAGCTGGCGCATCAACCGCCCAGATCGTCTATACCGTGACAGGCTTCGGCGTGAACGGGAATAGCTGGAACGGCCAGTTGCTGAAGAGTGGTACTGCCATGAGCCTCTATAGCACCTTTACCCAGGACGATGTGAACAATAACCGCATCACTTTTCAGCATAACGGCGGTGAGGATTTCGAACAGAATTTCAGTTTCCAGGTTTCCGCAGGCGGAATGAATGCCGGCGTCCCGAGGACCACGGATGGGGTGTTCACATTCTATATAACCCCAGTCAATGACAATCCGACTACGACCGGTTCAACGGACATCCTGATCAAAGAAGGAGATACCATCAACGTCACGACGGCCTATCTCTCTTTCGGTGATCCCGATGACGCAACGAGCGAGACCTATCTCGAAAATGATCCTACTGTCGTCGATGGCGTCGGTGACAACTTCGCCCTCAACAACGGTCTCTTCGGCGGGAACCCATTGCGGTTTCGCATCGCGGTGCTGCCCACCCACGGTAGTTTGCAATGGGACGATACAGGCGACGGCCACTGGGTGAACATTACTGCCGCAGATGTTACTAATTCAACCCTCTTCAACACCAATATCATAACTGGCGCGGACGCAACAACACGCCTACGTTACGTGCACGACGGCATGGAAGACAGAAGCGACAGCTTCCAGGTAATCAGTGTTGATCGCCGGGGCGCCGAAAGCGGCGCCGGAACCGTGGCCGTGGTCATCACCAACGTCAATGATGCGCCGGAAATCGCTGCCGACCCGACCAAGACTGATCCGACGGCGACAGGTCGCGCCCTCAACAATATCGGCACACCGGAATATCCTCCGGCCAATGATCCGCTCACCGTGGTCGAAGAAGGAGGTTTCACGCAAATTACAAAAGAGATGCTGCAAGCCTATGATCCGGATTCCACAAGCCAGCAGGTGCAATACAGAATTACAACCGCGCCTCTTCAAGGGCGCATGGCGTATTCCACTAACGGCACAACTTTCGCAACTATCGGCGCTGGTTCTTCGTTTTCACAGGCACAAGTTGCGTTGGGATATATCTATTACATGCAGGACGGAACAGAACCCAGCAGTAGCGGCTATCCCAACACACCGGACGACAAGTTCACCTTCACTCTGGCCGATGGCGACAAAGAGCAGACAGGTAATGAGTTCTGGATATACGTAAAGCCGACCAATGATCCTCCAACCGTCACCGCTCCCGCAGGCCCGGTGAGACTCGACAGCCAGACGGGCACTTTGAACCCGGTGCCCGGTTTCAGTATTGACGATGTTGATTTGGCCACTCTCGCTGCCGACGGCGTGGAAACAAACTTCCTGCAAGTTACGGTGCGCCTGCTCCAGCAAGACGGTACGCCGTTTGCAAGTGGCGACTACTCCGATGTAACTATCGGCTATACCGCCTCTGGTGCTACCGTGGACGCGGATAAGAACGGCACTAATGATTATCTGACCCTGCGCGGAACCAAGGTGCAGGTAAATAACGCGCTGGCAGGACTGACTGTGACCTTTGCCAATGACAAGGACGCAATTTATCAGGTGCAGGTCATTGCCGACGATCGCGTACGTGATGCCGCTGGAGCCTTTACCGACAGGGACAGTATTGCTGTGGAAAGTCAGACGGGAGCCAATGGCGGTCTCCTCAACCAGACTCAGACGCCGCCCGGCGCGCCGACTGAGATACTTTCCACGGAATACAACTGGTACACTGCAGCTGTCCCCACATCCGGCGATATCATCGGCAATGTTGTTGCCAAGGCCGTTACAGTTTGGGCCTCGCATACCAACGATTTGCAGACGCTAACTGTTCCCGGGGCGCAAACTCCATCGGAAGATACAGCATTCACCTTCAGTCAGGCAGCGGGAAACCTGATACAGATTGCCGATGCCGAGTCCTCCGCTTTTGGTCTGCCTGTGAAACTGACTCTGGCTGTTGGCCAGGGTACTTTGGCTGCAGGCACGTCGTCAGGCGTCACCATTACCGGCAGCGGCACTGCCACTTTGGTGCTGTCAGGCAAGGTCGATGATATCCAGACACTGCTCAACACCGGTTTCACCTACACAGGCAATGCCCAGTACAATGATACCGACACCATGACCGTCACTCTGGATGAGGATCAGGCTGTCATTGGCGGTGATGTGGGAAGTGGTAGCGTGAAAAATGCCAATGTAGTGAAGACCGTCAGCCTCGACCTGGTTGCGGTCAATGATGCGCCCGCCGTGACAATGCCCGGTGGGCCTGTCGCGGTAGGAACAAATGTAGCTGTCGCAATTGCCGGTGTGACAATTTCCGATACCAATGACATAACGGCAGGAGATGCTGCAACCATACAGACGGGCGAAACCGATTTTGTCCAGGCTACGGTCCGCCTGCTCGATTCTAGCGGCGCACCGATTGCCGTTTACACCGGCGTCACCTTCGGCATTGCCGGGGGAGCCACCACCGATGCTACATGGACAGGTGTTGCTAAACCGCTTGTCCTGCGCGGTACGTTGAGCCAGGTCAACACGGCGCTGGCCGGACTAACCGTCACGATGACCGGCGACCGCAACGCAACATACAAACTGCAAGTCCTGGTGGATGACCGCCTGCGCGCTGCCGACGGAGTTCTCACAAGCGGCGCTGATGGCGGCGCTAAGAACCAGCAGGAAGGATTACCGGTAGTTCCGGCCAGCGACGCCTTTTACAGTGATCCTGTAAATACACCCACGGCAACGGCAACATCCCTCTACAATATTGTCGCCGGAACCGTCAATCTCTACGCTTCGTCGAGCAATGATGCTCCGACCAATACCCTGCCGGCGGCAATCACGGTAACGGAAGATAGCACAAACAACGCAGTAATGAACGGCGGCCAATACATTCAGGTGGGAGATACCGATGATTTCGGCGCCAATTTGACGGTGGTGCTAACTGCCACCGGCGGCACCATGACCATTGGTGACAACGCCGGGGTGACCGGTGATAATGCCACCGGTCAGACAAGTCTCACGCTCAGCGGAAACAAGGCCAACCTCAATTCCGTCCTGCAATCGCTGACCTTCAGCCCGACTTCAAACCTGCACGGGGCATCCGGTGTGGCCAATATCCGCGTCGTCACAACCGACACGGCACTGGCTGGTAGTGGCGCCAACCGTACTACCGGCAACGATGATCTGAATATCGCTATTACAACGGTCAATGACCGGCCTACGGCCAGCTCAAATGTAACGCTTGACGCTATTACCGAAGATACGACTCCAGCAGGCGTTGCCATCAGCGGACTTGCGTTTGGCTACAGTGACGCTACTGATAACCAGTCAGGCGTCACCAATGCAACAACCGGCATTTCTGGCAGCACTACGGAAACCGCCTTCTCTTACATCGCCATTGTCGGCGATACTGGCTATGAAGCCGCCCAGGGATCCTGGCAGGTGTCAGACGGAGGTGTCGGATGGATTACGATTCCGGATAGCGGATTGAGTACGACGACGGCACTGATCTTTCCATCCGCTCGCAACATTCGCTTTGTACCGGCGGCAGACTACCATGGAACCCCGGGGACGCTTAGTGTGCGGCTTGCCGATAATTCCGTCAATATGACGGCGAATATCAGCACCAATGCGACACAAACGTGCGACCTCAGCACAGTCGGCGGTACCGGAACTACTGGTGCCTGGAATAACACCAACCGCACCATCGGCACCACCGTAACCAATGTCAACGACCGACCGATAGTTTCCGCCACGACCCTGACCGCCACTACCGAAGATCATGCCGGTCCGGCCGGTGCCACGGTATCCACGCTCTTTGCAAACACCTTCAAAGACAACACCGACAATCAGGGGGTGAGTACCGCCAATGTCTGGCAAAATGCGGGAGCTGCTATCACCGGTGGCGGCAACGCTGCTACAAATATCGGCGGGTTAGCTATTGTCGCCAACGCTGCCAATGCTGTCACTGAAGGGATATGGCAATATAAAGACAATACCGGTGGCGACTGGCTATCGGTTCCGACATCCGGTCTGGCCGACAGTTCCGCATTTGTTATCCCGACCAGCTACAGCCTGCGCTTCCTGCCCAATGTGGCCAACTACAACGGTACGCCGGGCGCGCTTACCATAAGGGCTGCCGATTTATCCGGCCCAGCCCAGGACTTCAACACCAACAGTGATATCAGCGGTACCTTGGGCGACCAGACCAGCGTCTGGTCAACTACGCAAACACTAACCACTAGTGTAACCGCCGTTAACGACGTGCCTTCATTCACCAAGGGCGACGACCAGACGGTAAACGAGGATGCGGGAGCGCAGACAGTCAATGGTTGGGCGACCGCTTTGAACAAAGGCCCGGCGGATGAATCCGGCCAGACGCTGAACTTCATCGTCAGCAATAACAATAGCGCTCTCTTTAGCAGCCAGCCCGCAATTGACGCCAGCGGTAACTTGACCTACACCCCGGCGGCCAATGCCAACGGCAGCGCCACTGTGACCGTTCAGATTCATGACACCGGCGGGATCGCCAATGGCGGTGTGGACACCAGCGCGACGCAGACCTTTATCATCAACGTAACGGCGGTTAACGACGCACCGGTAGCCTCTGGTTCTTCGACGCTTTTGGCGGTTGCCGAAGATACCGTTGCGGGATCGATTACTGGGAACACGGTCAGCAATCTGTTTACGGCTCGTTTTAACGACAGTACCGATACATTTACCGGCGGTTCCAGTGCTAACACGCTTGCGGGTATTGCCATTGTGGGCAATACCGCCACGGCAGGGCAAGGTTCTTGGGAGTATTACAACGGTACAAGTTGGCAGGCGGTAGGTAGTCCCACTGCGGGATCGCCGTTGCTTGTCAGTTCTGCCCACAGCCTGCGGTTTGTGCCAGTGACCGATTTTAACGGTGTTCCCGGTTCGCTCAATGTTCGTCTTATCGACAGCTCAACAACTGTGACCACAGGCAGCACCGGCCCCGACCTGTCGAATTCTGACAACTACGGCGGCACGACGGCAATCAGCGCCTCTACAGTTGCCCTAGGTACTTCGGTTACGGCCGCAAACGATGCACCGGTCTCCACTGGCAGTACT
>SESG01030114.1_pt1 | contig 14323 bp, 12 predicted proteins | sample 3171421 | NCBI WGS metagenome assembly SESG01 (sample SAMN10866946, study PRJNA518727) | freshwater metagenome | biome: subpolar coniferous forest; feature: holomictic lake; material: water; isolation source: holomictic Lake 227, 6 m and 8 m depth | place: Canada: near Kenora, Ontario | collected... | reverse complement strand
GATCGAAGCCCATCCAACTAGAAACGAGACTATAAAACCTATTAACATAATTACAACTTCATGTGCTGTAAATTGATGGCTTGTCTTTAATAACTCATATCCTGTAGCTGCGAACATTGCAGGTACTGCGCATATAAAAGAATAACTTGCGGCTTTTTTATGGTCCATTCCACAAAATATACCACCAGAAATAGTCGAGCCTGATCTGCTCATTCCAGGCCACAAGGCTAGACACTGGAATAATCCAACAGAGATGGCTTTTTTATATCCGATATTTAAATTATGCTTTGTTCTTCTGTGATAATAGTCGGCAAAGATCATAAGAACGCTACCAAGCAATAATCCGATAGCAACAGTAAATGGGCTGAATAGATATTTTTTGATAACGCCGTGTAGAAGAAATCCAATTAATAGAACTGGCAGGGTTGTCATTGTTATATGAATAATATTTGGGAATGTATTCAAATTTGGTCTTGGCTTTATATACTCTTTGAAATTATCTCTATATACTATTATTACAGCAAGAATAGATCCCAACTGTATTGCGATATCAAATGTCTTTGCAAACTCTCCACTAAATTCCAAGAGGTTTCCTGTAATTATAAGATGTCCTGTTGAAGAAACTGGTACAAATTCAGTTAGACCCTGAACTATACCTAATAATATTGCTTTTATAAATTCATTCATTACAGTCTCCTTAATTTTTCTTTGAGGAATACACCAGTTTTGGAATTTAAATCTTCAGAAACTTCTTCTGGTGTTCCGTTAGCTATTATCTTTCCGCCTTGTTCTCCTCCATCTGGTCCGATGTCGATAATATAATCTGAACACTTAATTACTTCAAGATTATGTTCTACAACTATTATTGTATTTCCCTGATCCCTTAATTGGTGAATGACATGTATCAATTTCTTTATGTCATCAAAGTGTAAGCCTGTTGTTGGCTCATCAAGTATATATAAGGTCTTTCCATCAGATCTTTTTGAAAGTTCTTTTGAAAGTTTTATCCTTTGTGATTCACCACCTGATAATGTAGTTGCTGACTGCCCAAGTTTTAAGTAACCTAAACCTACGTCAGAGAGAACCTTTAATTTTGTATATAACATCCTTATGTTCTTAAAAAATTCAAGTGCTTCCTCAACGGTCATGTCTAGTACTTCGTATATGCTTTTTCCTTTATATTTTATTTCTAATGTTTCTCTGTTGAATTTTTTGCCACTGCAAACATCACATTTTACAAAGACATCAGGCATGAATTTCATCTCTATTTTTATCATTCCTTGCCCTTCACAAGCCTCACACCTTCCACCGGTAACATTAAAGGAGAATCTGCTTAATTTATATCCTCTTGTCCTTGAATCTGGAAGTTTTGCAAATAGGTCCCTTATTGGAGAGAAAAGATCTATATATGTAGCAGGGTTTGATCTTGGCGTCTGGCCTATAGGTGATTGGTCTATGTCGACTATTTTATCTATATGTTCTAATCCTTTTATCTTTGATTTTTTTATACTTGGATCATTAAATAATCTATGTATCTCTGGTACGAGCGTATCTGTGATTAAAGAACTCTTACCACTACCTGAGACACCTGTTATACAGGTTATTAAACCTATAGGAAAAGAGACTGTAACATTTTTTAGGTTGTGAGTATTTACATCACTGATGGTCAACAGCTTGTTTGTTTTTTGTTTTCTCTTTGGGATATGTATTTTTATATTAGAGGATAAATAGTTACCAGTTATACTCTCTTTATTGCTAATTATGGAATTTAAATTACCTTGTGCTACCACATAACCACCATGAATTCCTGCTCCAGGCCCGAGATCTATTATATAATCGGCAGATCTGATAGTATCCTCGTCATGTTCAACTATTATTACAGTGTTACCTTTATCTCTTAGTTTCAGAAGGGCTTCTATTAATTTTCTATTGTCTCTTGGATGTAAGCCGATGCTTGGTTCATCTAGAATATATAGTACCCCAGTAAGACCACATCCAAGTTGTGTTGCCAATCTAATCCTTTGGGCTTCTCCTCCAGATAGACTATATCCTACTCTATTAAGATCTAAATAACCAAGTCCAACGTCTATGACAAAATTAAGTCTTTCTATTATTTCTTTTACTATTTTATCTGCTATTATTTTTTTATTGCCTTCAAAATTTAAAATTAAAAGATGTTCTCTAAGACGCTCCATACTCATAGAAGCAAGATCATAAATAGACTTTCCATTTACTTTTATAGCAAGAGATTCTTTTTTTAGTCTTGTCCCGTTACATTCGTCGCAAACTGATTCTACTTCTTCCTTTTCTATTTTACCAAGCCCCTCACATTTCTTACAGGCTCCATATGGGCTGTTGAATGAAAAAGTTCTTGGCTCTACATCTGAATAACTTATTCCACAATCTATACATGAGAACTTGTTGCTTATGGTAACAATCTTTCTGTTCTCAATAGCCAAGCTAACAAGCCCACCAGAAAGTTTCATCGCTAATGAAATAGATTCACCAAGACGGGCTGTGCTTTTTTGTCCGCTTATAAGTTTGTCAACGATAAGATCTATACTGTGCAGTTTGTTTTTATCTAGTCTTATCTCTTCATCAAGATCATGAGTTTTACCGTCTATTATTACTTTTGAAAAACCTTCAGTTTTTAATTTTAAGATTAAGTCTGTATATTCACCTTTTTTTCCACGGACTATAGGAGAAAGAATTGTTATCTTTTTATCATCTGGGATGTTTGAGTATTCTTCTACTATCTGTTCAGGTCTCATTGCCTGTATAGGTTCTCCACATTTATAACAATGTGGTTCTCCAAGCTTTGCAAAAAGTAATCTAAGATAGTCATAAATGTCCGTCATTGTTCCAACAGTAGACCTAGGGTTATGACTTATTGTTCTTTGGTTTATAGCTATAGCTGGTGATAAACCCTCTATGTTCTCAACTTCTGGCTTTTTGAGCATATCTATAAATTGTCTTGCATATACAGATAAAGATTCAACGTAGCGTCTATTTCCTTCTGCATATATTGTATCAAAAGCTAAGGATGATTTTCCTGAACCGGAGATACCTGTGATAACCGTCAGTGACTTTCTAGGTATGCTGACATTTATATTTTTTAGATTATGCTCCCTAGCATTGTTGATGGTTATTTCTTTTGCCTTCATTTTATTTTTTTATTTTATTCTCTTTGAAAGGACCATCTCTATAGCTTGATTTACTGCCCTTATCATTGATCCTGCAGAAGCTTTATTCTTTCCTACAAGGTCATAAGCGACGCCATGCCCAGGAGAAGTTCTAATTATAGGAAGACCTAGTGTTATATTAACTAAATAATCCAAGCCTCTAATTTTTGCAGGTATCATTCCTTGGTCATGATACATGGCCATAAGCCCATCATATTTATTTTTTGTATCTAACGTAAAAGCTGAATCACCAGGAATTGGTCCATAAGTCTTAATGCCTCTTTTATTTAGTTCCTTTATTGCTGGACCTATTATTTCTATTTCTTCTTTACCTATTAATCCTGAATCACCGGAATGTGGATTTAAGGAGAGAACACCTATTACAGGTCCTTTTTTTGTCTTTGTTAAAAACTGATTCATTAAGCTTACAGAATCTACTATTCTTTTTTTAGTTATATTTTTCTTTATATCCTTTACAGCGAGATGCTCTGTCATGATACCGATCTTAAAAGATGGTGTGCTCATCAGCATCAGTACTGCTTTTGAACCTAATATCTCTTTTAAGAAACTAGTATGTCCTGAAAAATTCTTATATTTTTTTGAGATCTTATTTTTATCTATTGGAGCTGTAACTATTGCATCCAATTGTCCTTCTTTAGCCAACATGGCCCCATAGTATATGCAAGATAGAGCCTCATTGTGTCGGATCTTTAATGGTAATATTTTTTTATCTGGAACAAGGAATATTATTCTAGGATTAGCCTTATTCTTAAGTCTTGATTGAATCTGTTTTTTGCCTTTCTCTGAAGCTATAATAACCAATTCTAACGTTTTATCTAGTTTTAGGGTTTCTAAGGTTTTTGCTATTATTTCAGGTGATATACCAGAAAGTTCTCCCTGTGTTATACCTATTCTTACAGCTCCATAGCGATTACTAGATATATGTTTTAACATAGGCATCTTCCTTAAGGTCATCAACAAAAAGATTAAGTTGATGTCTAAACTGTCTTTCTACGATTGTTCTCTCGATGTTGTCTTTATTCTTTATATATTCTGGATTTTTTATGTTCCTCATTTCAGCCAACTTTATTATTTGGAAACCGATCTTTGTTTTTATTGGTCCTTTGATATCCCCTGGACTCATATTGCTTACTGCTGCTACGAGTTCAGGAAACAAATCTCCTGACTGTATAAAACCAAGATCTCCACCGTTATTACTTGTTGCTTTGTCCTCTGAGTATTGTTTTGCTAATTCAACAAAATCAGAACCATTCTTTATCTTTTTATAAACAGCCTCAGCTTGATCACTATTCTTTAACATTATGTGTTGTATTCTATATTCAAGTATATTAATATCCTGGTGAAATTCTTTCTTGAAAAATGATTCATAATCACTATCTGAAACGCTTAATTTTCTTTTTAAATCTTTTTCAAAGATTCTTGCCTTGGCCTGTTCTATTTTTAATTCCTGTTTAAATTGATCAAGAGTCTGGCCAGAAGACGCAAGCTGTTTTTCCAAATCTTTTTGATTCATTCCAAGATCATCCATCCTTCTTTTTATGAAATCATCTAACTCTTCTTTTGAAGGTTCAAGGCCCTGTTCTTTGGCGTACTGTAGCAGTAATGTCTCTTGTACCAGATAATCCAAAAGTGTTTTATCTGAACCTATCACTTCATTATATTCCTGAGGATCCATTTTTACTTTTCTAGCCTCTATCATTTTTCTGTATACTTTTAAGTCGGACATGGTTTTTATATCCTCGTTAACTACTGCTACTACTTTATCAACAAGAGCTTCCTTGGCTATTGCTGTAATAGGCATTATCAATGTTAGTGCAGTTATAATAATCTTTTTCATCTTTCTCTCCAGTATTATTTTATAGAGTCTATAAGCGCTATGTTCTTTAATATTTTTGAATTCTTAAAACGTTCACCAAGCCATTCCTGATAATATTTGTTTTCTTTATCTCTTATCATTTGACTTGATATGAAGGCTTTTGCTTCTTCAAAACTTACTTGTGATGGAGCTATATGTTCTATTACTTTAAGGATATGAAACCCGTAATCGCTTTGTATAACACCTGATACTTCGCCATTCTGCATTTGAAAAGCGTTATCGAAGATTTCTAAACCTTCTCCCTTGGTAATATAACCAATAAGCCCGCCTTTTTTAGATTCAGGGGCTTCTGAGTGTTTTTTTGCTATTTCTTCAAAGTTAGCACCATTTTTAATGTCTATCAAAAGACGTTCTGCAGTATCTTTGTTGCTTGTGAATATTTGTTCTAATTTAATCTTTGGCTCACTCATCTTGTTCGTATATGTTTTGTCATAATATTCTTTTAATTCTTTTTCTGTTATATTGATTTTGTCTGTTACTTCTTTAGATAATGTTTTCTCTATAAGAAGTTCCTGCTTAACTTCTGCGACCCAGTCTTCCATTATTTTAAATTGGTTCGTAATAAGCTGGTTGAATTCATCTTCGGTATAACCCTGCTTTATACTCTTTATCTTTCTACTTAATTCCTCATCAGTTATTTTAATGTCCCTTCTTTTAGCATCCTGCATTATTATTTGTTCTAGTATCATTCTTCTTAATATGGTCTGCTTTATCTCTGCAAACTTAGATGTTTCATTAGGAGTATAATTCATTCTTACAGAGCTTAATCGTTCTTCAAAGCTCTTGCGGGAGATTGGATCTCCATTTACTATTGCAACTGTTTCAGAATCTAGTATAGGGTTGGATCTATAATAAATATAAACTCCTATTGTCGCTAACAACAAGATAGAAACTATTAAAAATGTTGTTCTGGCTCTAAACATTGTAGGTCCCTATTTTTGAATATTTATAGAGTTAGTATATTTCTGTCTTAAAGTTTTAAAATAATCAGCTCTAGCTTTTATTACAGTTTCCATTTTTAGTCTTTCATTTATAGGCGTAGAGTTTTCAGAAGAAAATGGATATCTCTTAATTAGTCTAACAATACTTACAAAATCATCACCAGTTACTATTGCTGATGTCTGCTGTGGTTCAAGAGACCTAAGTTCCCTTGCTTCCATTTCTTGTAGAGCAGGTAGTGAAACCATATCAAAAGTTCCAGAAATATTAGAATTAGTCTCGTGGCCTAGCTTTTCTATTGCCTGGTCGAAAGTTATTTTTTTAGCTTCTATGTCACTTCTTATTACAGATAGCTTTAGAAAAGCTTGTTTTGATTCTTTTTCATTTCCACGCGTATAAGGTAAGGACAATCTCTGAATTTTAACTATTGGATTCAAATTATAATAATCTATAATCTCTTTTTTTGAAAAATTTTTGTTTTTGTATTGATCATCTACTTTTATAGCTCTGTAATAATTAAACAAGGCTGCATCCATGGCATCCTTTGCTTCTTGTTTTTGATCTATACCTGTAAGTTTGGCGTCCATTATTGCTGTTTTGATATCTATGAGCTGATTAAGTATTTCGTCATCTGATATCGTTGAAGCTAGCTTTGAATTATTTGTTTTAAGTTGTTTTTTTATTTTACTTATATCATCTGTTGTTATTGTTTCTTGGCCTATCGTTACAATGCTTCTAGACCAAGCATGACAGCTCCACAGGGTTCCTGCTATTACCGATAATGCTAAAAGTCTACGCATCACTACACTCCTCCTACAAGTTTTATGAATTCATCAACCTCCCTTATAGCACTTCTCCAGTCATTGTCATTAATATTAGATATGAGCTTCATCTCCGGTGTTATCTTATATTTATTAGGCATTTTAGTAACCAATTCCACTATTTTCCCAGGAAGAACATTAGTCGTGTTATCAAAAGTATAGACTAGTTTTTTATTACCGATCTTTATCGAACTTATTCGTAGAGGTTTTAACGCCTGCTTTATGCTTACAATAGAAAAGAGATTCTTTAATTCCTCAGGTATAGGCGGTCCATACCTGTCTTCCAGCTCAGCCTCTACATCTTTTAATTCTGTTTGACTGTAATTATTAGAAAGTTTTTTGTAGAAGTATAAGCGCTGGTTTATATCTTTTATATATGTTTCTGGTATGAACGCGGGAATATTTATGGATATTTCAGGGTCTAACTCATCATGTTTTTCCTCACCCTTTATGTCTTCTACAGCCTCTTCTAGAAGTCTTAGATATTCTTCTAGACCTATGTCTTCAATGAAACCGCTTTGTGATGAGCCAAGTAGTTCTCCTGCCCCTCTGAACTCTAAATCATAGCTTGCTACATGAAACCCTGAACCAAGTTCTGTGAATGTTTGAAGTGTCTTTATTCTCTCAATAGCAGCTCTGCCTATTGTAAAATGAGAAGGTAGCATTAGGTAACAGTACGCTCTCTTAGTCGACCTTCCGACTCTTCCTCTTATTTGATAAAGTTGTGAAAGACCAAAGTTGTCTGCCCTATTTACTATGATGGTGTTTGCGTTTGGTATATCAAGACCTGACTCTATTATTGTTGTACACAACAGGACGTCAGCCTCTTTGTTATAGAAGGTCATCATTTTCTCTTCTAGCTCTTTTTCATTCATCTGTCCGTGTGCACTTATTATTCTTGCTTCTGGAACTATCTGTTTTAATTTCTGCTGAAGTTCGCCAAGATCTTGTACTCTGTTATGGAGGAAGAAGACCTGGCCTCCTCTTTTTAACTCAAAAAGTATAGCCTTTCTGATTAGATCGTTACTGAACTTTGAGACGAATGTCTTTATTGGAAATCTATCGACGGGAGGAGTTGTTATTACACTAATATCCTTTAATCCTATTAGCGATAGGTTTAAAGTTCTTGGGATAGGAGTTGCTGTCATAGTCAGGATGTCTACATTAGCAGAGAATTCTTTTATTTTTTCCTTGTGTTTAACTCCGAACCTCTGTTCTTCGTCAACAATAAGCAAGCCAAGATTACTAAAATGGACGTCGTTACTAAGTATCCTGTGTGTGCCTATCGTTATATCTACTTCGCCCCTTTTTAGTTTTGCGACAATTTCTTTTTGTTCCTTTGGGCTTTTAAATCTATTAAGTAACTCAATGTTTATCGGATAATTTTGTAATCTCTTTTTGAATACCTGATAGTGTTGAAAGGCTAATATTGTTGTTGGCACCAGTACTGCGACTTGTTTCCCGTCTTTAGCAGCTTTAAAGGCTGCTCTTATGGCAACTTCTGTTTTTCCAAAACCGACATCTCCGCAAATTAATCTGTCCATTGCTTTGGTACTTTCCATATCATCTAGCACATCATTTATTGATCTAAGCTGGTCAGCTGTTTCTTCATATTCAAATTCAGCCTCAAATTTTAAGAACATTTCATCTTTTGGAGAAAAACTGAACCCCTGTTTAAGATTACGTTCTGACTGTAACTTAACTAATTGATGAGCAAGATCCATTGTTGCTTTTTTTGCTCTTGTTTTCTTTTTATCCCAGGTAGCACCTCCAAGTTTGTCTACTTTAACAGTAGCTCCGCCTTGAGAGATGTATCTTTGAACGCTGTTTAGTCTGTATATTGGCACGAACAGAAGATCTTCGTCTGCATATTCTATTTGGAAAAAATCATTCTCTATACCATCAATGGTCATCTTTTGGAGACCACGGTATATTCCTATTCCATGCTTAGAGTGAACAACGTAATCGTTTTTTTTGAGTTCCTGGAAGACGCTCAAAAAAGCATCTATTGTTTTGGATGTCTTAATGTTTTTTTGCTTTTCACCAAAGATCTCGTTCTCGGATATAACGCAAACAGCCGGTTCGCTTAATATAAATCCATCTGCAAGAGCTGAAACAACTATAAAATTTATATTATTATCGTAGCATTTATCTATTGTTTCAAGGAGTGTAGAATGATCATCTATTATCGTTTGGTTATCGAATTTGTTTAATAGAAACAGTAATCTTTGAGCCTGTGGTAAAGTGTGGCAGGTTTAGACAGTTGAGCGTCCATTCTCTTTATTTAATAAATGATGTTGTTTTATAACATCAAGAAAATCCTTGTTCTCTCTTTTTGCGTTATTTATTTCATGTTTTATTAGTGCCTGATTCCACGCCTTATCTTTTAATGAAAATGTTATCTTATCGTTTTCACTATCTGTTTCAAATTCTATGGAATAAAAAGCTTTTGTCTTTTTCTTTTCCATTAATTCAAGTATTTGTTCCTTTTCTATAAAGAGGTCCTTTGTAGGGAATGGAATAGTTTCCTCGTCTGGATCATGACCTTGTTCTATCGGATCAGGATTAAATAAGTAGTCATCAACATTGATTATCTCATCGTTTTCAGAAAGATAATCGTATATAGTCGATGTTTTATTGTAAAAGAAAGGAAGGTAATACTCAACTCCTGGAAAATATAAGCTATTGTCTATTAACTCTATGGTCTGAAGTCTAAGGTCCTTTCTTATGCTGTTTTGATCACAATATTCCTTTATCCTATCTTTAAATATATTTAGACTTTCTTCAGAAAAAGATATCTCTCTGACAGGTGTTATATATGTTTTTTGGATCTGCTCTACTGACCTTTGTGTCGTGGGGTCAAAAGTTTTTATGGTCTCAACGATATCGCCAAAAAGTTCTATTCTAACGGGCAGTTCTTGAGATGCAGGAAAAATATCGATAATATTACCCTTAAGGGAGAATGCTCCCTGAGTCGTTACAAGGTCTGCTTTTTGATAGCCAGAAGAAACAAGTCTTAAAGATAAGGCGTCTATGTCTATTTCTTTATCTACAGATATTATTTCGCTGAAATCAGAAAGATATTCGGTTGGTGGAAGGACCTGTGCTATAGCTGATACAGAGCTTATTATGGTTATAGGTTCATGTGAATTTAGTACTTTGAACAAAGTGAATAACCTTCGTGATTGAACGTCTATACTTGGTGATGTCTGGTACTCAGGTTTGGAGTCCCATTCAGGGAAAAATATAAAATTACCACTATTTGGTTTAAATGCTTGAATCGTGTCTAATAATTTTAGTGCGCTCTCTTGTTCAGGAAAAATAATTAGGCGTGTTTTATTTTCATTATATTTTAAAAGATACAAAGCCATTACCGGCGTACTTAGTGATTTTACGCTGAAAGATGAATTTATTTTTGAAAACAAGCTATTTAGCATTATCTTTTTATTATATGCGAAAAATATTTAAATCCGTTTGCTGCCATCAGACTGAATATTAAAATAATTAACGCTATAGTTGGTACCTTTATTTTCCAATTGTTTTTAAATCTATACATAGCATTTCTTAATAATGCAAATTTTTGTATGTTATAAAAGATGTGTCTATTTATCTGATTATCAAGGGATGGGCTTTCAACCTCGTTTATAAGGTCATCTATTAGTGTATGCCACTAATAGTGTGATTTACAATTTTTGCATTCTGATAAATGGTCATTCACTCTCTTTTTGTCATTATTTTTTAACATGTTAAGATTGTAGGAGGCTTGGAGATTCTTTATAAAAAAACAGTCCTTTGTCTCTTTTAACTGTTTTGAAGATTTTTTTTCAGGTTTTATATAGCTGGTTTTAATTATCTCTTTTGTTATCTGTATTCTGCTTTTGTTTATTTTTGAAAGCACGGTACCTGGAGTTAAAGAGAAGATTGTAGCTATTTCATCTATAGATATTTTATGTCTGACATTGAGACACAATATAAGCCTCTCTGTGGGTTCAATAGCTTTGAACTTGTCTACTATCATCGTTTCTTTGTAGTCTTTAGGGTTAAAGTCCTCAATGACTACATCAGCATCTAGTTCTTTTACTGACGGGTGTTCTCTTTTAGGTAAGGATTTTGTCTTTAAAATAGTTTTTACAGCCCTATGATATATAAAAAGATGTACTGGTAAAATTGTGGCATGCTTATTCCTTAGCGCTCTAAAGACAGAAACAAAGATTCTGCTTAAGACCGCCTCGTTGTTTTCTCTGGATGACTTTATCCAAGAAAATCTTATTAGATCGAGTATGTGTAGCTGGTATTCCTCGACCAGTATAGATAAGTTTCTTAAACGATTTTCCACTCCGGCATCATATCACTTGATTTAAATGTATAAAAGAGTTTAAATACGTCTAATCATGGTAAGGTTTTGTCTATTTTTAACAATACTATCTATTTTATATTCCTGCGGGGTGAAGAAACCTCCGTTACCTCCATTAAAGGATGACCAAAAGACAGAAAGGAGTAGGACAAATGATTAAACTAGAGTTCTTTAAAGTTTGCACCAGCGGTAATGATTTTATCGTAATAGATAACAGAAAAAAAATATTTAACATAGACCATCAAGAAAACCTTGTAGAGATGCTTTGTGCCAGACACTATGCAATAGGGGCAAATGGCGCCTGCTTTATTGAGGAATCTGAGACTGGTGATTATATGGTAAGGTTCTTTTCAAGCGATGGTGCTGAATCTGACTTTAGTGTTAATGGAGTTAGGGCGGCAATACGTATTGCCAGCGAAAAGGATATAGCAGGGAATACTCAGTACATTGAAACAAAGGCTGGTATGGTAAAGGGAGAAGTTGCAGAAGAGTTCATAAGTGTCGAAATACCAGAATTAAAAAGTCTTGATATAAAATATGACATAGAGATTCCTCATCATTTTGAGAGCAAGATCGTAGAAACAAGTTATGTTGACTCTGGCTTTAAACACATCGTTCTTAAAGTAGAAAAAACTTCTACTTTTGACGTGAAAAACATTGGATCAATACTGAGCAATCACATGAAGTTTCAGCCTGGAGGAGTAGATGTTACCTTCTATGATCTAATAGATGGGCACAATATGAATATAGTGACTTATGAAGTAGGAGTAGGCGGATTAGTTAACGCCAGCGGTAACGGGACTGTCTCTGCATTTATTGTTGCTGATTCAAAAAAAGAAATAAATTCTCCGATGATCGCTCATACTTGGGGCGGGCTTTTAAAAGTTTCCAAGAAGGGCTCTACAATAGTGTTAGAGGGAGAAGCAAGAATAGCATATAGTGGCTTTCTTACTGCAGACATGTTAAATTTTGATATAGAAAAGGCTAGAAAAAAACACTCACTTTTGTAATAAATGGAAACTAAAAAAGTTTTTATATCTTTTGGTTCCAATATTGGGGACAAGAACGACTATATAAGACGTGCTTTACTCTTGGTTTGTTCTTCAAGTAACACTAGTCTCATCTCCTGCTCATCACTAATGACAACTTCGCCAGTCGGTGTTAATGGGCAAGACGATTACATAAATCAAGTTGCTATTATCAGTACAAATATAAAACCACTTCAACTTATTAAAGAATTTAAATCTATAGAGGCTAAGCTTGGAAGAAAACAAAGAGCTAGATGGTCTGAGAGGGAAATTGATATAGATATAGTTATCTACGAAGGTGTTCTTATGAATGATAAGGAACTTGTCATTCCGCATAAAGAGTTGCTTAACAGATTATTTTTGTTAAAGGGATGCCTAGACCTTGAACCAGAGTATGTAGTGGAAGGGCTAGGAATTACATTAAAAGAGCTTTATTTTAACAATATTGATAGGTTAAAAGGACAGTCTGTAGTACAAGCGTTAACGTCTTGACATGGGCTCTATATTTAGGCGAGAATGGCGCAAGTATCAAACATGGAGGTACAGATAAATGGCAGGTGTTAACAAAGTTATAATAGTTGGAAGACTAGGGAAAGACCCTGAAGTAAGATATACTACAAATGGACAAGCTGTAGCTAATTTTTCAGTCGCTACAAGCGAGAATTGGACAGATAAGACAAGCGGACAGAAACAGGAAAAAACAGAATGGCACCGTATCGTAGTATGGGGCCGTCTTGCAGAACTTTGCAGAGATTATCTAAAAAAAGGTCGTCAGGTTTACGTGGATGGAAGACTTCAAACAAGAAGCTGGGACGACCGTGATGGAACTAAAAAATATACAACAGAAATAATTGCTTCTACGATACAATTTCTTGGTGCTTCAGCAGATAAAGCAGAAGGAACACATGATGGCGTTGATACAGTTCAACCTGAATCATCTGTACCTAACTTTGATTCTGGAATGAGTGCTCCAATAAATGACGACGAAATACCGTTCTAATATAGTTTTGTATTTAATTTTCTTAATTTAATTTTTATTAAAACCGGCGCTTAGTCGGTTTATTCAGTCCTTATAATCTAATAATTTACTAATATTATGGGTCTTCTATGCCTGAAGCCGCATAATCTTGTAAATTCTAAGATTATAATGACTTCATTAAACCTTCTGCGCAATTGCCAAAATGCTTTAATAAAAATTAAATTAAGAAATTTAAATACAAAAAGATATTATTTCTCTTTATTGGCAACTTCAAGTAAAGAAGTCGACAGTCTTAGGGCTTTTATGACCCTTTGTGCTTTTTCTTCTGTGTCTTTGGCTTCTTCCTGAAGTGTTACATTTTTATCTTTTAGGCTTTCTATCTCGAATTCTAGATTATCTATATGTTGTTTTAATTGTAGTATTTTATGGTCTTTAGCGACTAGTAAAGTTTCACTATCACTTTTCATCATATCAAGCTTATTGGCTAATTCTTTTTCTCTAGTCCTAATCTTTCTTATGTCTCTTCTTATTTTTGCTTTCATCTCTTCATGGGCTTTAGCTAGGTTGTTATATTTTTCTTCTATGATTGTTGCTTTATTCAGTTGAGCTTCAAAGTTTATTCTTATATTGGACTCAGAATTACTAAGTTCTCCTCTTAATTTTTTGTTCTCAGCTTCAGCATCACCTATTCGTGTTCTATATTCATTTATTTCTATCTTTCTTGCGTCTAGTAATGCTTTCTGTTTTTTATTATCTTCTTCCAACTTTAATATTTTTTGTTCTAGTTCTTCTGCCTTGTTAATACTCTGATTACTGGACCATGATTCTGCATAAAGATTGTGTTGTTCCTGTATTGGTTCAGGTATCTCGATTGGCTCTGACTTGTTGATATTAGCATTAAGTAGCTTTTTTGGTATTGGAGGAGGGGTGTCTTCCATAGGTTTAGCAAGATCTTCCCCTACTATTGGTATTTGTTGTTCTAGGCCTGTTATGTCTAATTTATTAGTAGCTCTGCTCTTTTCTGCAAGATCCAACTCGCCTAGAATGTCTTTTATAGATCTTTTTCTTTCATTAGCCATGGTCATTCTTCCTCGTAATAATATCTATCGGAAAGATAGGTCCA
>SESG01010853.1_pt1 | contig 14340 bp, 14 predicted proteins | sample 3171421 | NCBI WGS metagenome assembly SESG01 (sample SAMN10866946, study PRJNA518727) | freshwater metagenome | biome: subpolar coniferous forest; feature: holomictic lake; material: water; isolation source: holomictic Lake 227, 6 m and 8 m depth | place: Canada: near Kenora, Ontario | collected... | reverse complement strand
CGTTTGAAGTTGAAACGCTGGCAGCGGGAAGCGATGGTTGCCGGAATCTTGTGCAGTTCCGTGGTGGCAAAAATGAAAATGGCATGAGGCGGAGGCTCCTCGAGAGTTTTCAGAAATGCGTTGAATGCGGCAATGGAGAGCATGTGCACCTCGTCGATAATATAGACGCGGTAGATTCCTTTCTGCGGACCGTACCGGACATTCTCCCGCAAGGTGCGGATATCATCGACACTGTTATTGGATGCGGCATCAAACTCCGCTATATTGAGACTGGTGCCTGCATCAAAGTCCCTGCAGCTCTCGCACTCTCCGCAAGGCTCGGTAACCTGTTGCAGATAGTCAGCATCATCCATCATTTTCTGGCAGTTCAGCGCTTTGGCAAACACCCTTGCGGCTGTTGTCTTGCCTACACCGCGCAACCCTGAAAAAATATAGCCATGGCCAACCCTGCCCATGCGGAGCGAATTCTGTATGGTACGGGTAACATGTTCCTGTGCCGTAATATCGGCAAATTTAGCCGGCCGATACTTTCGGGCTATAACCTGATAACTCATAAGTGTTGTTCGTTAATATCCTGCAACAATGGGGCAAGGGGCAAATCCATACTGTTTTTCAAGCACTCCGTAACACCCCTGCCGATTGAGTCCAAATGTACGCTATTAGATCCTGAAATCAGCGAACCGTTTTCATCAGCCAAGAACCCTGCGGGAATTATAGCGTAAAGATCAAAAAGGGTCAGAACATAGAGGTCGCGGCTGACAGAAAAGTCACCGTTTACCGTCAGATGAATCAGATCATTCTGCAGCAGGATATCGACAATTTTCCGCAAACCGGTCGGAGTGAGACCGTGAACAACCTTCAGAATCCTCTTCATGTTGACGGCTTGACCGCTTTTCTGGCCCTTCCAGATAAGGCCAAGAACCGAGAGAATTTCGGGCACGCCACGCAAGGGATTGAATACTTCAGCAACCAGTCCTGCAGGCTTGAGAGCACCGAGACAGAACACAAATTCCGCACCGGTCAGCACAACAATCCAGCCGAGATAGACCCAGAAAAAAAGCATCGGGATAACCGATAATGCTCCATAAATATGTTCAAAGGTAGCAACATGGGCGATATAGAAGGCAAACCATCGCTTCGAAAGTTCAAACAGAACCGCAGCAAGCAGTGCACCGGAAAAGGCATGCACAAACCTTACTCGACGGTTTGGCACCAGCATATACAGCAGAAAAAAAGCAAAAACCGAGTTGATGAAGGGAAAGAGGGAGAGGATACTGGTTTTCAATTCAAGCAAAGGCCCATCAGTAAAGACCGTATACCAGACATAGGAACTTGCAGCAAGACTGCTTCCGATAAGCACCGGGCCAAGCGTCAATACCGTCCAGTACAGGGTAAATCCCTGCAACGCCTTGCGCGGTGCATGAACTTCCCATATCTCGTTGAGCGTATGATCGACGGTCGAAATGAGAAAGAGGGCAATAATAAAGAGGAATACACCGCCGAGAATCGGGACGCTGGAGGTCTTGCCGATAAAGTCCGTCAGATAGGTGTTGAGCACCATACCGGCACCAGGCATAAAATTCTGGACAAGAAAATCTTCCAGCGAGCGCTTGAATGGGGCAAAGACAACAAAAACATTCAGGATTGACAGAATGACGGCCAGCATCGGAACAATCGAAAGAAGCGTCTGAAAAGCAAGAGAGCCAGCTCCGAGAAAAATCCTGTCGTGAATAAAATTTTTCCAGAAAAACGGCACAAAAGCACGCAGATAGGGTACGGCTTCAGCCTGATTGGTCGATTTCGATTTTTTCACGATCCTTTCGGGCGTTTCCATCACCTCTTTCTTTTTTTTTGCTCAAGCCATTTTGCTCCGCATTGGTAATGCTTTTGAGAGCCAATCATCGTTCACTCTGTACCGGCCGGTCCGCTTCGAATCGAACGGACCCTTGTCATCAGCAGCAACCCAAGAGTGAAAAACAGCAACAACGAAGCTAGAGCCACTTTCTGGCTTCCTGCCTGGGCAGAAACCAATCCAAAAACAAGCGGACCCACAATCGCCGAAGCCTTTCCAAAAGTACCATCATAGAAACCGAAAAACTCGGTAACATGTTCCTGGGGTGTGAGCAAGGCCATCATTGATCGGGATGCAGCCTGGGATGAGCCCATCGACATGCCGGCAAGCATTCCAGTATAAAAAAAGAGCTCTTTGCTGTCGGCAAAGATAGCGGCAAAAATAACAACGAACCAGATCATGAGCGTCATGACGATGGTTTTTTTGGGCCCGATTTTATCAGTCACAAAGCCAAAAATAACCGAACCGCCGATGGCTGTTGTCTGAACCAGCATGAAAAACTGAATCAGCTCTCCAGTCGTAAAGCCAAGGGAATTCTGGGCGTAAATCGACGAAAATGCTATGACGGTTAAAATAGCGTCATTGTAGAAAAAATAGGCAAGAAGAAATCGTACAAGATCAGGGTAGCTCATGATATGCTGAACCGTATACCTCACCTCCTTGATGGAGCTGATAAGCGAAGCAAAAGAGATTGCTGGCCTGTCATCTTTTTTTTCATCCCGCAGCACAAGAAACAGCGGAGCGGCAAACAGGGCAAAAAAAAGCGCAACTACCAAAAAGCTCATCTGCACATTCGGCATGTTCGACAAAACAATGCCCTTGCTAAGCAGCGGATTGACAACCAGCAGAATCGAGAATGCACCAAGATATCCCATGGCAAAACCATAGCCGGAAACTCTGCCAATGCTTTTGGGAGAGGCAAGCTCCTTGAGATAGGCATCATAAAAAACAAGCCCGCCCTCAAAACCCATATTGGCAATAATAAAAAAAATGACCGCGGCCGCCACCATTCCGGGCCCGAAAAAAGAGAGCGTGGCCGTAGCAAGAACTGAGGCAACCGTAAAAAAAAGGAGAAAGCGTTTCCGTTTTCCGGAATAATCGGCTGCAGCTCCAAGAACCGGCGATATAAGGGCCACCAGCAGCATCGAGAGGCTGATGCTGAAACCCCAAAGGGCATCGCCCATGGGCTCGCCCTTGCAGATAACATTTTTAAAAAAGAGGGGGAAGGCAAACGTGACCATCATCACGCTAAAGGAAGTGTTGGCAAAATCAAAGAGCAGCCATGAAAACACTTTAAATTTCTGCTTCACAATAGATTTTCCATGTTTAACTCATGAAGGCACCCCCGGCACAAGCCGGTTACACTCCGGCAATATGACGGAAAAGCGATTCAAAAAGAGGGCGTCCGTCAACTGATCCGAGGCTTTTTTCACTGGCCCTTTCGGGGTGTGGCATTAAGCCAAGCACATTGCCCTGGCGGTTGATAATACCGGCAATATTGCAAAGTGAGCCGTTGGGGTTGGCTTCATCGGTCACCTGACCCGATGCGTCGGCATACTTAAAAACAATCTGGTCATGCTCTTTAAGGCTTTCGATAACTTCTGGAGGGGCAAAGTAGTTTCCCTGGCCATGGGCAATTGGAATACTGAGGAGTTGATCCTGCTGGTACCGGCTCGTAAAGATGGTTGAGCAGTTCACCGCCTTGAGCGTGGTCTGGCAACAGAGAAACTTTTTATCACGGTTCTTCGAAAGAGCACCTTCGAGCAGTCCGCTTTCAAGCAGGACCTGAAAACCATTGCAGATGCCAAGCACCGGAAAGCCTTTCCGGGCAAATTCGATAACTTCCTGCATGATCGGAGAAAAGCGGGCAATTGATCCTGCCCGGAGGTAGTCGCCATAGGAAAAGCCGCCTGGCAGAATAATTGCCTTCGATCCCTGGAGATCATGGTCATTATGCCAGAGCATGACCGGTTTGATGCCGCTGAATGAGCCAACAGCATACTCCGTATCATGATCACAGTTTGAACCCGGAAAAACAACGACTCCTACAGTTACATCAGCCATAATTGCTTTCTATTTAATTGACTCGTTCCAGTTCAAAGGAATAATTTTCCATGACCGGATTCGACAAGAGTTTCTGGCAGATCTCATTACATATGCGCTCAGCCTGCAGCAACTCCTCTTCATTGATCGTTACCTCGATATATTTGCCGATTCTTGCTGATTCCACCGTGCGGTAGCCGAGATTTATCAGGGCATGTTCGACAGCCTTACCCTGAACATCAAGAATAGACTGGCGCAGGGTAACCTTTATTTTTGCAGTATATGCCATTATCATGCGAATGGTTGAATGGAAAAAGTCATGTTTGCCACTGACGACGCCACAGCAGAGTGAGTGAGCGTGCAATACCGAGCAGAATATACAACAACATGGCAAGAAAAAAAGCTTTCGAGTGAAAGAGAAGAACGCAGAATATGGCGGCAATATAGAGCGCCATTTGCAACGGCTTCTGCCGGAATGATTCAACCGTTGGCTTGGGCAGCGTATCATAATTCACCTTGCTGACCATGAGCAGCGCAAGAGCGCTTGAAAGCCACGCAAGAACAATCTGCATTGATGTTGCAGGATAGGACCTGTCAGCACTCATCCAAAGCACAAACCCGGCAATAGTCAACGCCTGTGCCGGTGTCGGAAGCCCTGAAAAAGACTCTTTGCTATAGCTGATCATATTGATATTGAACCGGGCAAGCCTCAACCCGCTGCCGATCATCAGCAGAGAGCTGACACAAATGCCGGTAATCCCCGGCAGCCCTTCAAGACCAAACTTGTAGACCAGATAAGCAGGGGCTGCTCCAAAAGAGACCAAATCTGAAAGAGAGTCGAGCTCAACGCCAAAATCAGAGGTGCCATTGGTCACCCTCGCCACAAACCCGTCGATGGTATCAAAAAACGCCGCAAGAATGATAAACCAGCAAGCAGCGACAAAACTCCCCTCCCCTGACATGACAATGGCGATATAACCGCACACCATGTTCATAACCGTAAAGACCGAAGGAACGAATGAACGCGACACAAAAGGAAATCTCGATGTCCGCTCTTTTGAACTGTTTTTCAGAAAGGGTGGATATCGTTTCTGAAACCTATTTTTGCCCGCATCACTCATACATAAAAAAATCCAACATCCTTGGGAGATTATCCATAACAGGCAAGAGTACGCTTAAAATGGACTATATTGTTTATAATACAATCTTTCAGTAAGCTTTTAAAAGGAAAAGAGGAGAGCTGCCCCTGCGCGGATCAATAACTTTCCTCGGCTGAAGGAAAATTGCTCTGCCTGACATCTTCGACATACTGCCGGGCGGCAGACTCAATAACCGAATTCAAATCGGCATACTGGCGCACAAAACGGGGATGAAACTCCCGGTTAAGTCCTAAAATATCATTGATGACCAGCACTTGGCCATCACAGGCCACACCCGCACCAATACCGATGGTTGGAATGGTAAGTAAGCTGGTAACTTCTGCGGCAAGCGCTGAAGGGATTTTTTCAAGCACAATGGCAAACGCCCCCGACTCTTCAAGAATTTTTGCATCTTCAAGAAGCTGTTCAGCCTCTCGCCCCTCTTGAGCCCGAACCCGGTAACTTCCATACTTGTAAATAGACTGCGGCATCAGGCCAAGATGACCCATGACGGGAATGCCCACATCAGTAATTCTTTTGACGGTATCGGCAATGATCATGCCTCCCTCCAGCTTGAGCGCATCACACCCATGCTCTTTCATTATCTTTCCTGCATTGCGCAAGGCCTCATCACCTGAAATCTGATAGCTCATGAACGGCATATCAACGACGACCATTGCCCGACCGCTTTCGTCTTGCACACCCTTTACAACAGCCTTTGCATGGTAAATCATCTCCTCAATCGTAATGGGCAAGGTCGTACTGTGACCGGCAAAAACATTGCTGGCTGAATCACCGACAAGAATGACGTCAAGACCGGCACGGTCAAGAATTCTGGCCATAGTATAATCATAAGCCGTCAGCATTGATATTTTTTCGCCGTTCTGCTTCATGTCCAGCAGCCTGCTGGTTGTAACATGACCCGCCTTATGCTGAGCGCTTCTGTTCATAGTGCCTGTTGCTTAATGGATTGTTTGTTCATGATGTTCTAGAATATCCGATAAATCACCGGGATATAGCTTAACGGCTTCAACACCCTGCAGCTGCCCGGCCGCATTGAGCATCATCTCACACAAATGAGAGTACTCTGGAATGTATCCAAGAATCTCTTCAAGCGAGGTGGTTTTTCGTTCCATCTCATCGCGGATCTGCTCAAATCCCTCCCCTTCTGGGAGTGCCATAAGACGGCAGAGCTCTTTGTGCCGAGCCGATAACGGAAGCGAGCCATGCTGCAAAAGAACGTTGCGGCTCCTGCGCTGTGCAGAACCAACCAGTTTCCGTCCTGCTACCTGAAGCTCATGGCGGGCCGATGCCGTAAAGCAACTCACCGGGCCTGAAGCAACCCCTCCTGGAGACCGGGAAAGGGTGGAACGGCAAAAGTCTGCCTGAATTCCAAGACGCTCAAGAGCAAGCTGGATAACCTCGTGCACCATTCGGTACAGCTCGGCGTTCTGCGCCGCCGATTCTGCAAAAAAACTATAGGTAAACTCCTCTGCATGAAACACGGCTCTGCCTCCGGTAGGCCTTCTGACAACATCAATGCCTGCAGAGCTGCATTTCAGCATGTCAATACCCGAAACATCCTGATTGTACCCAAGGGTAACGGCATAAGGACGCCAGGCATAAAAGCGCCAGAGACAACTTTCGTTGCCATAACGCTGCTGAAACCGGCCATCAAGAAACGCAGCCATCAACTGCCGGTCAAGCTCCATATTCTCTTCACCTGTATGGAAACCGGAGTCAAGACAATAAACTTTTTGAAAAAAAGTATCCACCATTACAACCCCTCCCGGTTGCTCTATTCAAGGCGCTGCACAGTATTCATTGCAAATTCGGAGCAAGATAATAATTATTTTTACCCTGTTACATTGTTTGTCTCCTGTGAGACGGGTATTTTGCGGGAAAATGCCATCAACTTTTCAAACCGTCACTACAACACTCATGCCACGTCTTACTGTTGCGCTCATTTTTGGAGGCAGGTCAACCGAACACGAAATATCAATCATCTCAGCAAAATCAATTGCCGAAAATATAAGCTCTGAACGCTACAAGGTTATTCCCGTCTATATTACCCATGAGGGCCAATGGCTCTGTGACGGCATTGCCAGGGAGATTCTGGACCTAGATCTCTCGGCTCTTTTGAGAAACTCTTCCCCAGAAGCAATGGCCGATAGACTCGATGACATGGTCAAGCAGGCCGACCAGAAACCCTTCGACCTTGATTTTAAGTCTGTTGGCATTGATGTGGCATTTCTCACGCTTCATGGTACCTATGGAGAGGATGGCCGTGTACAGGGATTTCTGGATACCTGCTCGATTCCCTATACGGGATGCGGAGTTCTGGCCTCTGCGCTCACGATGGACAAGGCGCTCACAAAACTTTGCGTTGCCGATGCAGGACTTGCTGTTGCACCGTCCATAACACTGTTGAGTGCTGATTATCTGGCCGACCCTGAAAAGACGCTTGACCTGATAAAGCGGCAGTTCGAATATCCCTTTTTTGTCAAACCGGCAAATCTCGGCTCCTCGATAGGCATCTCAAAGGTCCATCACGGCGATCAGCTGCCTGATGCCCTTGAGAGCGCCTGCTCGCTTGACACAAAGGTGCTGATCGAAAAAACAATAAAAGGCAGGGAGATAGAGGTTGCTGTACTCGGCAATGAGCATCCGGTCGTCTCTGTTTGCGGCGAAATCGAACCCGGAAGCGATTTCTATGACTATCAGGACAAATATATCCACAATACGGCCAAACTCTTTATTCCGGCACGCATCCCCGCCGAGCTACAGGAGAAGGTAAAGGGCGCAGCGCTGAAGGCATACAAGGCTCTCGGATGCCGGGGCATGTCGAGAATTGATTTTTTTGTTGATGAACAAACCGGAACCGTCATTCTGAACGAGGTCAATACCATTCCCGGCTTCACCGACATCAGCATGTATCCGATGCTCATGGCTGCAAGCGGGATACCGTTTCCGGAACTTGCAGAACGCCTGTTGCAGTTTGCACTGGAAACCATACAGCCATGATCAGTGAGCCATACCTTTTTTTTGCAGAAGTTTCGCTTGACCTGTCAAGGGGGAGATTCCAGTCAGGGATCGATAAGCTCGAACCTTTTTCCGTCCAGTTTTCGGACTCGTATCTCTTTCACTTTCTCTATGCAAAAGCGCTCAAAGGGCTCCGGCGCAACACACTTGCCGGCAAGTATTTTCAAAAATGCTGTACCCTGGCTCCGGCTAACCAGGTCGCCCGGCAGGAACTCATTGAACTTCAGGCTTCAGTAAACAGCGAAGAGCGGGTTGATCTCCTGCCGGTGTTTGACCCCGTCACCGACGAGCTTGAAAAGCTGAGTGCAGCGCTGATGAAATTCGAGCCGGCAAAAACATCGGAAAACGCTGATCCAACCTCGATTCTTGAACAAAAGCAGCCTTTTTCCGACGATGCAACCATAGCAGTACCCACTGAAAGCCTTGCCAACCTTTTTACGGCACAAGGTGCGTACAAAAAAGCGATAAATATCTACACGCTGCTCATGCAACTGAAACCTCAAAATGCCGAATTGTACCAGCAGGAGATCAAGTTGCTCCTTGACCTGCTTTAAACCAGGCAACGGTTTGGAATAAACCCTGCAAATGAAACTATTTGGGCAAGATATATATTAAAAAGTAACTCATATTGATCTGAACATGGTAATGGCTTACACTCTAAACGGTAAAAATTGTCCCTTGGTTTCTAAAACGTTTTCATATCTCTGCATTGCTGCGTTTTTTCTTGCTTCACCCTCAACGGCCCTGAGTGCTGAAACCGCACAAAAGAGGTTTTCCCTTACCCGCTGCATTGAGATCGCAATCAGTAACTCTACTTCAGCCAGAAAAGCTGAAAACACCCTGAAGCTTCAGGGTGCTGATGTTTTGAGGAATTACGGCAGCTTCCTCCCCCGACTTTCAACCTCAGCAAGCTATTCTCCCTATACCCTCACCAGCTCCTATGCGCCAGTCTACCTGAGAGATCCAATAACAAATATAAAAACCGCGAACAAGTCAGTTGACCTGACCTTGACAACCTCCCTGAATCTGTTCAATGGATTCAAGGATTACGCTTCCCTGCAAGCTGCTCTAAAAAAAGAAGAGGCTGCCGGATACTCACTTTCGAGGGCACTGCAGACCATAGCCTTTGACGTCACCCAGGCCTATTATCAGGTACTCCTGAACCAGGAGCTCCTTGCCATTGCCCGCGAAAACCTCCTTCTCGCACAGAATCAGATGACCCTCACTGAGAGGCAATTTCAGATTGGCCTGAAATCCATGATCGATCGCAACCAGCAGCAGGCTGATGCAGCCGAAAGCGAACTCTCGGTCATCAAGGCAGAAACCAGCCTGCAAAAGAGCATGCTTGAGCTGGTGCGCCGCATCCAGATCGACCCCTTGACAAACTTCAGCCTCGAACCTCTCGACAGCCTCAACAGTCCGCGTTCCCTGAAACCCGATCCGGATACTCTTGTGGAGCTTGCCTATCAGCGACGCAGTGACCTTAAAGGCAAAGAGCTTGAAGTGAAAGCCTCAAAATGGCAGATCACCATGGCAAAGGCAGCTTTTTACCCGCACCTTGATGTCACCTTCAACGTTAGCTCAGGAGGTACCGAATATCTTAACCAGAGCATAGTCGATTCACCCTACCCGACCTACCCGCCACTTTCAGATCAGATTGCAAATTCAATCGGATACTCGGTGGTACTTAACCTCAGTTGGACGATTTTTGACGGATTCCAGACTCGTTACAATGTTGAAACTGCCAAAATCAACCGGATCAACCAGCAGTATGACTACGACGATCTGAAAAACAATATTCTTATCAATATTCATGAGGCGGCAGGAGAGTACCGTTCAGCACTCATGCAGATAGAAACGGCCAAAATCAGCCTTAAAGCTGCCCAATCGGCTTTTGATGGCATTAAAAGAAAATCCGAGCTGGGAGCCGTCAGCTTTATCGAGCTCAGCATGGCTCGAGCCACTCTGTTCACAGCCCGCTCCAACCTTTCCCAAGCCACCTATAATCTTGCCCTGCAGAAAAGTATTCTTGATTTTTCAACAGGCAGCATAGCCATACCATTGCAACCCGAATCCGGTATACCTGTCAAATGAGTAAACAAAAATCATTGCTGAAACAAAAAAAATCATGGCTGGGCCTTGCTGCACTTCTGCTCGTGGCAGCGGCACTCTTTACTGTTCTCAAGCTTCGCGAAAAGCCGATTGAGGTGACAACCGAACGGGTTTTTGTCAAAGAGGTTGTCCATATCGTTACGGCTACAGGCAAAATTCAACCCTCACTTGTCGTTGCCATGTCGCCCGATGTATCGGGCGAGATTATAGAACTGCCCATCCGGGATGGCCAGAGCGTTCAGAAAGGGGATATTCTGTTTAAAATCCAGCCGGACATCTACATCAACCAGGTTGAACAAAGCCTTGCCCAGCTCAATTCAGCCAAATCCCAAAGCCTGGAAACGCAGGCCAGAAAGCTCAAGGCGGAGGATGATTTCCGCAAGGCGTCACTGCTGTACAAAGAAAAACTGATTTCCGAGTCCGATTTCATGACCTCCAAAACCAATGTGCAAGCAGCCAGGGCAACAAGCCAGGCTTCAGTCTACACAATCAAACAGAGCAAAAGCCTGTTGGAGCAGAACCAGGACCGGTTGAACAAGGCCGTCGTACGGGCACCGATCGATGGCTCCATCATCGCCCTGAACAGCAAGCCGGGCGAACGTGTTGTCGGCACCGGCCAGTTTCCTGGAACAGAGGTACTGAGGCTTGCAAACCTTGACAGCATGCAGGTGGAGGTTGAGGTCAATGAAAACGACATCGTCAATGTCAAAAAGGGCAACCCGGTTTCAATCACCGTCGACGCTTACGGCGAACGCATTTTTAAAGGCGTTGTCGATGAAATTTCCAATTCAGCTCTTTCAAAGGCTGCCGGAACGCAGGAAGAGGTAACAAATTTTTCGGTCAAGATCCGCATTTTCAACCATGAACGCCTGCTGAAACCCGGCATGAGCGCAACGGCAGATATTGAATCGGAACGGATCAAAAACGCCCTGGTCGTTCCGATTCAAAGCGTCACGATCAGAAGCGCAACCGGAACTGCTGAGAGTAAACCGCCTGAAAAAAATGCCGTCACCATTATTTCAAAAAGCAAAGCCACCGACAGCCGTCAGGGAGTTTTTGTCGTCAACTCAGGAAAGGTCTCGTTCCGGCCGGTAAAAACAGGCACAACCGATAATACCCATATCATCGTCACTGACGGGCTCAAAAAGGGAGAAGAGGTTGTTTCGGGCAGTTATACCGCCATTACCAGCCAGCTCAAGGAGGGCAGCCTTGTCAAAAAACAGCAGCAATAGTCCCGCAATGTCGACACCGTCAATTATCAAAATGCAGTCGCTCTGTAAATTCTATGAAATGGGCGACCAAATTGTTCGTGCACTTGATTCGATAAACCTTGACTTCCAGCGTAACGACTACACGGCAATCATGGGGCCGTCCGGCAGCGGAAAATCAACACTCATGAATATCATCGGGTGCCTTGATACCCCTACGTCAGGCATCTATGAACTTAACGGCCAGCAAGTGGCCGACATGGACGACGATGAACTTGCCCGCATCAGGAACAGGGAGATCGGGTTCGTTTTTCAAACCTTCAACCTGCTTCCCCGTCTCAACTGCCTTCGCAATGTCGAACTGCCGCTGATCTATGCCGGAGTCTCGCCTGATGAACGGGAAGAACGGGCAAGGAAAGCCCTCGTCAGAGTAGGGCTTGGAGACCGGATAACGCACAAGCCGGCGGAACTTTCTGGAGGACAGATCCAGCGCGTCGCCATCGCTCGAGCGCTCATCAACAACCCGTCGATTATTCTTGCCGATGAACCAACAGGAAACCTCGACACCGCAACAAGCCAGGAGATCATGAAGATTTTCGGTGCGCTTTCCGAAGCAGGCAACACCATTATCCTCATCACGCATGAAGAGGATATTGCCCGCTATACCAGCCGTATCATCCGGCTCAGGGACGGGAAAATCGAAAGTGACCAGAGGCAATGAACCAGACCTACCGACAGTTCCGTTACGAAACCGGTGAAAGCCTGAAAATGGCCATCTTTCAGATCAGGGCGAATAAAACACGCTCATTTCTTACTGCACTCGGTGTCATTATCGGCATTGTTGCCATTACCATGATGGGTACGGCAATCAACGGCATCGACCTTGGATTTGAAAAAAGCCTTGCCATGCTTGGCTACGATGTTATCTACGTCCAGAAATCCTCATGGAGCACCATGGGGCAATGGTGGCTCTACCGGAACCGTCCCGACCTTAAAACAGAATATGCCGAGCAACTCAACAGAATCATTGCCGACAACCCCCGATCCGAGATGCTCATCGCCGTACCGCAAATGTCAACCTACCAGGCATCGGCTAAGTACAAGGATCAGATCCTTGAGCAGGTATTTTCCCTCGGAACGACTCACGACTACCTGCAAACGGCATCCGGCGCACTCACCGCAGGGCGGTTCTTTACACCCGGAGAATCAGGCAGCAGTGAAATGGTCTGCGTCATCGGTGACGATATTGCTACAGGTCTCTTTCCGAATGAGCCTGCCCTCAACAAATCTATCCAGCTCAAAAGCCGCAAATGCCGCATTATCGGTATTTTCAAAAAACAGGGCAAATTTCTCGGCCTTTTCAGCTTTGACAACCAGATCATCATGCCGCTTGGCGCGTTTGAAAAGATATACGGCAAAAACATGTTCACCACCATCAGGGTGAAAATCAGAGCCCAGACTCGTGTGACAGAAGCAAAAGAGGAGTTGCTCGGGCTGATGCGCAGAATCCGCAGAATTCCGGCAGGGAAAGTTGAAAACTTTTCGATCAACGAACAGCAGGCCTTCAAAAGCCAGCTTGACCCCATCAAAAACGGCATTGCTGTCGCCGGTATTTTCATTACCGGCATGTCGCTCTTTGTCGGCGCCATCGGCATCATGAACATCACCTTCGTCAGCGTCAAGGAACGAACCAGGGAGATTGGACTGCGCAAAGCGCTTGGTGCCCGGCGCCAGACCATTCTCCTGCAGTTTCTCATCGAATCGGTGATGATTTGCCTGATCGGTGGATTTATCGGACTCTGCACCTCTTTCTTCATAACCTTTATCATCGGAAAAATCCTGCCTGATTTTCCGGTACAGTTCTCGCTTGACCTTATCATGGCAAGTCTTGTTGTTTCCGTCATCACCGGCATCATCTCGGGCCTTGCACCGGCTGTGACAGCCTCGAAGCTCGACCCGGCAGACTCACTGCGTTATGAATAGGAGTGCTTATGCTGCTGCGTGAAACCATCACCCAGGCAATCTACTCTCTCGCCGTCAACAGGCTGCGTTCATGGCTCACCATCATGGGTGTCGCCGTAGGAGTCTTCTCCATCATTGCCGTCATGACCGCACTTGACGCCATCGACAAAAGCGTTGAGACGGGACTCACCAGTCTCGGGGCCAACACCTTCCAGATACAAAAAAATCCTGCCACCGTCTTCGGCAGCGGACACAGCCGGAACTTTTATGCCAACCGGAAAGATATTACCTACAAGGTTGCGCTCCTGTTCCGAAAAAGCATGGAAACAAGCGCCCGCAATATCGGGTTCACCATTGCCAGTCCGGCCAATCTTGCCAAATACGCTAACCGGACCACCAATCCCGATGTCACCATGACAGGCGGTGATGAAAACTTTTCAGCCTCCAACGGCTACATCATAGCGACCGGCCGCAACCTTCTGGAAAGCGATATCCGTTCAGCAAGAAACACCGCAGTAATCGGAAGCGAACTTGCCGCAACACTCTTCCCTTCTGGTGAAAACCCTCAGAATAAACTCATCAAGGTCAATGGTGAAGTGTATACCGTAGCCGGCGTTTTCGAGAAAAAAGGAGCTGCTTTCGGTCAGAGTCAAGATAACTTTGTGCTCATCCCCATAACCCGATACCTCGACCATATCAACGAAAAAAGCAGCCTCAGCATCACCGTCGAAGCCCCCTCCCGCAAAGAGTATCCACAGGTCATCGACCGGGCCATAGGGGCCATGAGGCTTGCCAGAGGACTCACCGTCAAGGATATCAACGACTTCGAAATCAGAACCAATGAATCACTTCTCGATTCGTTCAGGGACATAAAAAGTGCTATCAGTTCCGGCGCCTTCATCATCAGCTTTATGGCCCTCCTCACAGCCGGAGTAGGTATCATGAACATCATGCTGGTCAGCGATACCGAAAGAACCAAAGA
>SESG01036438.1_pt1 | contig 14342 bp, 15 predicted proteins | sample 3171421 | NCBI WGS metagenome assembly SESG01 (sample SAMN10866946, study PRJNA518727) | freshwater metagenome | biome: subpolar coniferous forest; feature: holomictic lake; material: water; isolation source: holomictic Lake 227, 6 m and 8 m depth | place: Canada: near Kenora, Ontario | collected... | reverse complement strand
TGGCCCAAGACAGAATCCAAAAGGAGATGCAGGAGTTATTTCTATATTCTTGGAAAGTCTGCTTGCAAGAAAGAAGCCAATTATCTTTGGAGGAATACAGACCAGGGATTTTGTTTTCGTGAAAGATGTTGCCAAGGCTAACTTGCTTGCATTGAATTCGGAACTTTCAGAAGTGTATAATGTTGGTACGGGCAAGGAAACTGATATAATTGAGGTCTATAGCAAATTGAATAAGTTTTTCAAAAAAAAGATTGAACCAGAATATAGAGAGAGACGAGCTGGGGAACAAATGAAATCAAGCCTGCATTGTGGAAAGATACGTGCCCATTTGGGTTGGCAGGCTGAGACTTCCCTCGATGAAGGTCTTGCTCAGACATATGCTTGGTTTTTGACTAGGAATAATTTAAGTTAGAACGGAACAGAAACATCTTTAAACTATAGTTTATCTATAGAATAATGAAAAACGAAATAAGCACCATTCAACTTAGAGCCAATGTAAAGAATGATTTGGATAGAATGAGGGAGAAAAGCAATGAAAGTTACGAAGATGTGATAGTCAGAATGATTCAAACCATAGAAAGTAAAAGGCGGGCACAGGAAGATCTGATGATTGAAGGATGTAAGGTTATGGCTGAAGATATGTTAGAGATTAATCGCGAGTGGGAGCAAACTGACGCCGAATTAGATTGGGAATGGAAAGATGATGGAGATAAAAAGGGGAGACATTCTTCTCGTTAATTTTGAACCAGTTAGGGGAAGTGAACAGGGCAAAGTAAGGCCAGCAGTAGTTGTTCAGAACGATGTTTTTAATAGATTTAGTCCGTTGTTAATTGTCATTCCATTAACTTCTAAGATATATACTAAGGGATATCCAACAAATGTATTCGTTAAAAGTGAAGAATCTGGCTTAAATAACGATTCTACTATTTTATCAAATCAAATAAGGACTATAGATAAATCAAGAGTAGTAAAGAAGATTTCGTTCTTGAATTCAGAATTAATGAAAAAAGTAGATATGGCCATTAAGGTCTCTTTAGCTCTGAATTAGAACAATTTAGCCTGTTTAGTTGGCTGTGATAAATCCTCAAAGGATTTTCCTAGCAATGAGAGAACTTGATTGGCAATTGGGGCGATTTGCTTAGTTATGTAATGGTCATAATCCAGAGGGTGAGTGTGTTTTTGAATTGGTTCTGGACCTGATGTTGTGATATAGTATTCTATTACATTTGAATCTAATACATCAAGTAGACGGGCTGCTTTTACGTGTGGGGGAGTCATCTTCGTGTATTCTGCCAGATTTTTTCTAATTGATTTTCTGTAAATGAGAAGTTTATCCATCTTGCCTGCACGAATGTCTTTTACATATTGCGCAATAAACTTCTCAACAGGTTCATTGTGGAATGTTTTCATCAATAATTCCTTCTGGAATTCCTGCGCGGCTTCTGTCCAATCTCCTCTTATTGCTTCCAGGCCAGTAATTTGCAGTTCTTCTTTTCCATTTTTCCAAAGAAGTCCGGCGTAACGCTTCTTTGCAGCTACCTTTTCTACTTCTTTCTCCGGCTCTTCCTTTTCTTTGCTTGCTTTCTTCTTTGCTGGCTTCATTCTCACACCTGGAATCATTAAAGAGAGGAAGTGTTTTTCAAATTGCAATTCCAGGAAAGATTTTCTCTTGAAATGCTTCTGCACGTAGTCATGGTAGAACTTATTGATTGTATTCTGTATTTCATATCCAAGTTTGCCTGCCTTTTCTTTGTCAAGGCCAGTTTCTATGAATACGGAATCCGTATCACTGTAAATTACTTTATACCCTAATTTTTCAATTTCCTTCGCCGTATCTTGGATTGCCCATCTTGCGAATGCCGTAATGGAGCTGGCCATGTTGAAATCGAAATATCTGCAGTTTGGTGAAGCAAGAACACCCCAGAATGAGTTCATGATTATTTTTATTGCGTAGCTGGAGAGTTCTCGTTTTTCTTGCTTTGCTTTTTCTCTTGCAAAATGAAGTTTGCCAATTATTCCTGGCAAAATGCCTTCCTGGTTCTTGAAATATTCCTTATTTGGAGATTCTACGGGATCTTTTTCTTTCTTCAGTTCTTTTTTATTTTTAATGTGAGCTGCCGGATCTATGTTAAATGTGCAGATAATTGAAGGGTATAGGGATTTGAAGTCTAGGACTAGGACATTACGGAATATTCCTGCCTTGCTAGAAAAGACATATCCTCCCTTGAGACGTTCATCTTTTTGTCCGTATACTGTGCTTGGAGAGACTAAGCCGTGTTTCCTTGCTTCTCTTATATACAGGGAGTCGAATGCGGCAATGGAAGCAGTTAGCCTGTCTAATTCTAGGCCCACCAATTGCGAACGCTCTATTGCCAGGTCAATCATCTTTGTTTTTTCAAGAATTTCATAGGCTAGTTCACAGTCTTTCATGTTGTAGTCAACAAGTTTTTGCTGGTCTTTTTTATAGAGCTGAGAGATTTCATCGTGTCTTCCCTTTCCTTTGAGAATCTTTCCTTTTCCTAGAATTTCCTGGGCGACATCTTCTAATTTATAGGATTCGAATTCTGCATTTTTTATTGATGGGGCTTCTTTGATGAATGGGTCTTTTATCATATTCAATCCATCAAGGACCATTCTTCCAGGAATGTCCATACTTGAAGAACGGAAGAAGTTATCTTCAATTCTTGTCTTGGCTTCTGCATTCGTTCTTCCAATGTCAAACGGAATTCTATTTTCTTTGAATAAATCTTGTAGGTACTTCATATCAAAGTCAATGACATTCCATCCGGTGATAATGTCTGGATCAAATTTGTTTATTGCTTCTTTAAACTTGAGAAGGCAGTCGGTTTCATTCTTGCATGAAACGGTTTCCCGCAGTTTTTGGTTGGTAATCATAAATGTTTGCTTATATCCTGGTGCATACAAGCCGATGCAGAGAAGTTTCTTTGTCTGCCCGTCAGTTTCTATATCCAGGGATAGAGTTTTCAAATTTGGTTTGTAATCACTTTGCTTGATTTTAGCTTCCCTATAGACGCGGTCGACTTTCTCAGAAGGGTCGTATTCGCCTTGAATTTCTAGGCTTCCTAAAAGGTCCTGGTCAATTATGAATCGCGTATGTGGCTTGATATCCGATTCATAGGTTGGAATATCAAGTTTGTGAAGTGCGGATGCTAGTTTTCCTAGCTCTGCTTGAAGGTCATGACTTATTTTTATGACTTTTTCCCCTGCGAATGTTTTCAACGAGGTTTTTTCTGTTTCATATTTGCTGAGAAGTTTGTTGGCTTTCTTTAGTTCTTTCTCAGCTATGAACATGTATGGCTTGACTTTGTTGACTGTGGCAAATGATTGGCCATTTTCCAGTCTTCCAAATAGTTGTACATAGGTTTTGTCGTCAATTATCTGATAGTCTGCCTGCACAATGAATCCTTTAATGCTCGTCATTCTTCTAGATGGTTGGGGAGATTTTTATAGGTTGTTATTTTTGCTTATTATTGTTTATTTTGCATATTTAATATATGGTTGAATGTACTTAGAAACTAAGTTTTGTCCGGATGTTTCGTATAATAATCGTATATCTTGAGCACTTAAGTCTGTTATACGCAAACTACCACTAGACCAATAACCTATAACGTGGTTAAAACCTCTAACTTCATCTATTAAGTCTTTTTCTGTTTCTTTTAATCGTTTTCCATAATCTACTTTGTCAGCTAGAGAAATGTCCGGTTCAGATAGACGTTCTGTATATTCTACTTTTTTCCCCTTCAAATATCTTATCTCTTCTGAATATCCACTAATGAGTTCTTTAAACGATTTTCCATTAAATTCGTAAGATATCGAAGGTTCACGAACGAAAAACTTTCTCAAATATGGATCTTCATAAGCAAGCTCTCTACTCATCCAGCCAACAAACTCATCAGAAACTTCTCCAGTTCTAGGTTTAAATGGGATTGGATTTTTAACCCAACGTATGGAATGTCCAAGCTCTTCTGCTAAGCTCTCCACAATCTCTGACATTGGTTGATTTGAATCAATCGTCATTCTATGACTCATTCGACTATATGCGGTTGGCCCACCAAACTGTAAATTAGGCATTGATTCAACAGGCATACCAGTTTTCTCTGCAAATCGTAACTTCATTAACTCGTATAGCACTTGTACTCTTTTTTCACCTTCCACTCCTAATTGTTTGACTGAAACTGCGTCTGCTTGCGCGGCTCCTCTAGATAATATTGGTTCCCAAAGTCTCTCAGCAGTTGCTGCAGCATCATCAGTAACTTGTGCGAAAAGTACACGATTCAATTCTCCGTTTGGACCATCAAGCATTCTACTAGCTGTAAATGCTTCAGCTCTCGCTTCTGCACTTGTTAAACCCGAGACAGAATCTAGGTTGGCTAGATTCCTAGAATAGAATTTTGCTGAGAGCGCATTATCTTGACCAGCAATTTCGGTCAAAAGAAGTTCCATATCACCAGTTTGATAAACTCTCATTGGATCTGATGTATGAGCGCCGAATATTTTAGTATTTTTTAACATTTTTTCAGCAGCAGAGGCATCTTCGAAAACTAGACTAAACTCGCCGAGTTTTGTGCCTGGAATTATATCTTTTAGACCTGCTCGAGCTTCTTGTTTGAGTTCAGAACTAAGCAAGGATGCACCTTCCTTAGAAAGACCCTTCATCTGTCCCGGAACAACAAGCATAGACAACATTTCTCCAGCCGGACCTGGCACAGTAGCTTGAATAGCAAGACCTGCAGCGGTACCTACCCCAACATCTCCTGCAAGACCTGCAGCTCCAACTGTTAGGTCTGCGGCCGTACTGCCAAAACTAGCTTTAGTTATCAATAAGCTCTTGCCCGCGTTACTCATCGCAGCGCTAGCTTCAGATATTGAAGTAATCGCACCATTTGCCAAAGCTGATCTGCTGGCTAAACCAGATATCAATGCTTCTGAAACTGTTGTTCCACCAGTAATCTCGCTTGCACCCGTAATTGCTCTCCATCCGGTAGCTGCAGATATCCCAAAACTTCCAGGAGCTAAGGCTACTGGGCCAAGTGTAGCTGTAGTGGCGAGAGGAGATGTAGCACCTCCTAACGCTTTTACCCCCCAACTATCTAAAAATGAAAGATCGTTCACGAAATCGGCTGAAAACTTACCAGCTCCACCACTTTTAATAAATTGTCCATTATTTGTTTGGAGAGTGTTAGCCACATAACTTTGGATTGCAATAGCCTTGTCTGAGGAAACTCCAAGCACTTCCATGTAGTCTCTCGGCTTAAAGTTTATAATTTCCTCAAAAGAATATTTGTAATCTCCATTTTCTTTTTTTCCCAATAGATATGAAACATAATCATCTCCGCGTTTGTTTTCGCTTTGAGATTTCATGAAATTCTCAAAGTTTATTTCTTTATTCTGCATATAATCTGTTCCAAGAGCTAAGTATGCCGAAGTCAAACCAATTTTATAGTTTGTTGGCGAAAGTGCTTTCCACATTTCCGCATATTCATCATTGCTAGTAACCAGCTGATCAGTTTCATAAGAACTTGCTGCTTGTTCTTGCATATTTTGAGCAATTTCGCCATCATATTTGAATAGTGCAATCGCCATTTGTCTTTGGGCATTTTTTAATACTTTATTGTTTGGATCAGAACGAACTGCATCGGACAAATAAGTGTATGCCTTTGGAGGGTCTGCATTAGGGTTTCGCATATCTGTATAATATCTGGCGAAGTCTGCATCAACTTGTGTTCTGGTTGCTACATCCTTTGCGTTTTTCATACTCTCTTGCAGGTTTTCATAGACATCCTCGTACTTACCAAGATTAAATTGCGCATTTCTTTCTAAACCTAAGGCAAGGGAGGAATATTCAGGACTGGCTGCCAATTCCTTTGTTAATGATTGAAGTTGATTATACTTCTCTTTTCCATAGTCATCAAAATCCGTTGTTCCTTCTGCATATAGAGCAGCTAATTGATATTTCAAAGCATTTCTTTCAGAAGGAGAAAGAGCATCATAATTAGTATCTAACACGTTACTGACTGAAGAGATTTTATCTTCTAGAATTTTTCTTTGATTATCCAGTACTTGTTGACCATAATTGGCCATGGACTCTTGTGTTGCGAAAATACCATATGAAGTAATGTATTGTCCATCTCGTATTCCTGCTTTGGTTTGTCCGTCTTTTTCTGCATATATCTTTACGCCATCCATATCATTGTAAACTGCCAGATTCTGGCTTGGAGTGGATTTTGTTGCATAGGCCAATTGCATTTCTTTGATATCTTTAGATGGTTCTCCAGTTGGTGTTTTAATCTGTCCGTTTTCAAGAAGAAATTCCTTTCCCGTATTTGTAATCTTTGCATTTCCCTGGGCACATTCAAATGAATTCTTTTCTGAATCATATTTTGTCAACATATCTGAGCTTAAACCAGAGTAACTTATCTTAGATGATTCTGTGCCATCTAACCTCGCCATTCCTTTAAAGAGGATTTCATTTCCGTTTATTGAAATGGCAGAGCCCTTTGTTTGTGAAAGATCTTGTTTTCCATCAAAGTATATGTCTTGAGCTGAATATTTTTTCCCACTACTGTCTGTAAATTCAATTCTTCCACTATCAGTGGCTGCTCTGGACACTCTTCCATTTTCCAGTTTGGCTGCAAAGTTTCCAGAAGATTTGAAGGACTGAGTTTCTTTATTGGCATTCGTGAAATCAAAAGAGGTATCTTTTCCTCCAATTTCATTTACCCTTGGGTTGAAATACACTTTGCCGCCTTTGTCAACTGAGAACTTAAAATCTTGTGCGTTGTAATTAAAAGAGTAATCTCCTTTCTCTGCGGCAGTGAATGATGCCATGACGATTTCATTAGATACTATCTGCAGCTGTGCATCAGTTATATCTTTTAGAACTGTTTTTCCAGATTCTATCTGATTTATTTTTCCAGTAATCTCAAAATTTCCCTTTGAATACTTGATGGTGCTCCCCTTTTCAGCATAAACCTTGATGCCATTTAATACTAACGGGTCTTTGGCACCCCTGCATTCGTAGAGGTCTCCTTTTTTAGTATATCCTTCAGGAACAATTGTGTCATCTGCATTCGAAGTTGTTTTTGTTTGTGTTGCAGAAGTTTGTTGAGTTGAAGGTGTAGTTTGTGGGTCTGGAGTTGTACTAGTTGTTGCTGCGCTCATTATGCCAATCTGAACGATTATTATAAATATGAAAATGGATGATATCACTAAGAATTTATTTTTCATTATCATTTTATCACGCTCGCAAATTGGAAGGAATAGGATATATTTTCAATCCTAGAGGAATCATCAATTATCGTAAAAGTAGTAGTTTTATTATCAAATGGTACGATGCCCACTTTAAACTTTGAACTGGAAAGATAGGTCATATCGATATATTTAGAATCAGCAATCTGTTTTTTGACAATCCCCTGTGCGAAAGAGTAAATTTCGTCGAATCTAACATTAACAGTGGATTCATAATTTGCTCCAACAATTGAAGTGGAGTTTTCCTTTGTGACAGATATTGGAAATATCATTCTGGAAGTTATTTTTCCGTTGCTTATTGTTGTGTTTACATTTGCTTCTCCGGGCGATATATCCATTGTGAAAAATTTATCTTGATTTATGCATCCAGGGGACGTATACTCAATGTAGGATGATATTTCTCTGGCAATTTTTTCTTTTGAAGGAAGAGTATTTTGGCCCAAAGATTGTCCATAGGCAACTTGGTAGAGCCCCGTATCTAAATAGTTGTCAGGTAGAACTATATATCCTCCCTGCAATCCAACAATCCTGATGGCGTCAATTTGTCTTTGATTAATACATTGTTGTACATATTCTTTGACTTTTGAGGTATCTGAAGACAAGGACGCATTTGTAGAAGGTCCTCGATTCACAAATAGGAAGAGGCCCATAATTATAATGACGACGGCTATGGCAACAATAACAAAAATAGCTATCTGACCTTGTTTATTCATACATTCTATGGGCATTTTGGATTTTTATAGTTTGTTGGTGTTTATTGGACCTTTCCAGGGCCGAGGAGGTATAGGTTTTACATGTGATACCCTTATATTTTAGGGTAAATTAACATCTATCTTTGTCACCTGGGAGAAGTAGAAAGGAGGATGAAAAAAAGACAATGAACACACTACAAAACATCGCAATAGGCGCTCTAGGATATGTGCTAGCAACTGGTACAATCGACCTGGGAGTAAGGACCTACAACATGGTTCAGGATCATGCCCATAGATATGAAATGCCGGCTGAGGAATTCAGGGAAAAGGCTTCTTTGAACCCATACAAGCATGAAGGTCTTCATGGAAATGGACTTAGTTTGATTACTGCAGTTGCGGGTGCAAGTATTGCCATCAATGCTACAAGCAAAAAGAGGGAATACTGAACGATTCTTTAATTTTTTATATTTTTTATCCAATTTAATAATATTCATATATCATGTTACTCCGTGGTGGTAACAATTAGAAAGGTTTAAATATTGGCATTTAGTGAGATTTTTATAGGAAAAACATGGGACTAGGAAAAACATTGGCTGCAACGGTTATAGGCCTTAGCATAGCTTGCGGAACGGTAGATTTGGCAGTTAGGGTGGTTAATACGATTAGAGACTCTTCTCCCGTTGAAGGTGCAAAGTATTCCATTGGCAATGTATATAATCATAGGGGAATGGGTAGTTTTTATGAAATTGCAACTCTCGGTTCTGCAATAATTGCTTCCGCAACTCTTGCCGAATTGAACAGAAAAGACAGGAGACATAACTAGAATGACAACTGAATTGTTAGATTTGGTAGATAGTAAGGTATTGAGCCCTAGAGTTGTATATCGATGTTCTCAGAAGGGTATGCAGAATGCGGATTACATCTATGAACGATTAGATCGAGCTTCGAAACTTCCAGTTGGACACAGATATAGGGAAGATGTTCTAAAAACATTTGAACTTCCAGATAAATCTGAAGTATTAGCTGGATTTAAGGATCGTGTTAAGCCTTTCGTTTCAAAGGAATTCTTGAAAATATATGAAAATGGTAAAACTCCAGGATCAACTTCAGAGATGGGTGCGATGATTGAGGTTGCTTCTCTAGTTGATGTGGGGGAAAGGCTCAGGGCTCTGGAATCTGGAAAATTTGATAAATATAAAGCTAAAACTGTTGTTAGAGCCATGGTCGGAGATCCTTCTTTTAGAAGAATAATGATTGGTGAGTTGGAAGAAGATGAAGTTCCTCAAGGATTTTTAGAAGAAATATTAAATGGGAAGTCACTGAGAGATTTCATTGCTCAGTTTGACGGATTAAAATAAAATGACCAAGGGCAAATCAAAAAGATCAAGAGAAGGCAAGCCAAGTAAACTGGAAGCACCAGATCAGACTGGCAGAAGTCATGGCGTAAAATTTTTCTTTAGTGATGTTATATCGGACTATTTTGCAAGACAAGCTTTGGAAGCTGGTGAAAGAAATGTTGTTATAAGATATGAAGGACACAAAGGTCCTTCCGACTATACGAGGGAGAATCAGATATTTTATGCTTCATTCATGCCCATGAAAAGGGGAGAGAGCATGCCAAAATCTAGGTTCTATCAAGATTCAAGACATCCATACATGGAGGATGTGCGTTCTGATGACAGTTGTGCTCTATCCGGGTATGTTGCAAATAATGTGGCAGAACTTCTTAAAATGTTTGAAGATTATCGCGCTTCAACAAAGAATGCTCCAGTTGCAATATTACATGGGCGGAGTAAATTGGCTGGTGAAATCGTTCTGTCTCCAGATGTTGTTGTTAAGAAAGTGCCTTCAGGCAGAGTTGAACAGGGTGTTTTTGATTTTTATAATTCTGTAGGAAATTAAATAATTATCATTCTATTTAGAAAACATATTTATATTGCTTTTATCTATTGATTAGATGGAAGAAGATTTTATTAAAGGCAGTAAGCCAATTTCTAAGTTAAATAATAAAGGCAAGGCATTTGTCCAAAGGGTGTATGATGAACAGAAAGCAATATTTTCCCAGGAATTTGGCATTCCAGAGAATCAGTTTCCAAAATTGGTGTTTAGTAAGAAAAAAGTAATGGACTACAACATGGTAAAGAATAGAATTGCAGTTAATCGTGAAATGGGTGTTGGAGATGTTACGGAATCAATGGGTGAAGAGCTGGCACATTTTGTCAGAGCAAAGAAAGTAGGTAATCTTGGGCATTATATCAATACTAAGGAACTTCATTCTGAAGAGTTTCTGGGATTTGTTGGGAGAAAAATAGCTTATCTAGGATTACCTGAAGAAAAAAGAAAGAAACTATTTCCGAATGGTGAGCCCTCATTCGATAGAGTTTATGACTCTCTCGGTAAGGTTTTGAATGAACGTGGCTCTTCATTTATCAGAAATAAATATCGTGTTCTTTTAAAGACGGTGGGTGAGGCAAGAAAGGGTGGAAATGAAAAATTGGCAGAACAACTTTCAGATGTTGCACGTGCGATGGGTTTTGAGGAAGATGTGGATGTGCGAAATAGGATGCTTATCCATTATAGGCCTTACAAATACGCATCAAAACTGGATTTGTCAAAGGTAAAACTCCCCGAATTATTTGAAATGTCTGATAAGGAGCTGAGATATAGATATTTTAGAGCGGATCCCATTTATGGCATGCCTGAAAGAAGGGAGCAAACAAGTACTAAACGACAGGGTTTGGAGAAAATTGCTGCTACGGCTGCAATCTTCTTTGTTTCTTTTTCTTTGTTGTTTTTTATGGGCAATTTTACTGGGTTTGTAGTGTCTGATGCGTCAAATACCGGGGGAAGCTACATCGTTCTGATTGTTGCATGCCTAATTGCAGGATTTTTCTATTTCTGGCGTTCAAGAAAGGCTCATAAGCTATAAATAACCTGGTTGTCCTATATAGTAATGGGCTTACAGATAGGAGACATTGTTCCTAGGAAGGCAATAGAGTTTAAGGAATTAAAGGGAAAGACGATTGCTGTAGATGCATTTAATGCGCTTTATCAGTTTCTTTCTTCAATAAGACAGGCAGACGGCACATCGTTGATGGATTCTCAGGGTAGGGTAACAAGTCATCTGTCAGGACTTTTCTATAGGAATATGGCTTTGCTTGCTGAGGGAATAAAATTAATTTATGTATTTGATGGAGCGTATAATCCTCTGAAGGGAAAGACGCAGGAAATGCGCCAAGAGGCAAGAGCGGCAATGCGTGAGAAGTATGAAGAGGCAAAGGATGAGGAAGATGTGGATGCCATGGGTAAGTATGGTGCTTCTCTGAGCAGGCTTGATAGTGTAATGATTGCCGAGAGTAAGGAATTACTTGAGGCGTTGGGTATTGCAGTTGTGCAAGCTCCTGGAGAAGGAGAAATGCAGGCATCTGCACTTGTGCAGGATGGACAGGCATATGCCGTAGCTTCGCAGGATTATGATGCGCTGGTTATTGGTTCTCGTCTTATTCAGAATGTGACTCTATCTAGGACAAGGAAAACGCGTTCGGGAACGATATACATTTCTCCAGAGATAATAGAATATGAAAAAGTATTGAATGAACTACGAATTGATAGCGATCAGCTAATCTGTCTGGCAATTCTCGTTGGAACGGACTTCAATCCTGGAGGAGTGAGGGGAATAGGACCAAAGAAGGCTCTGTCTTTGGTACAGCAGAAAAAATATCCCTTCTCCATTTTCAAGGAAGTTGAAGGTAGAATGGATTTCAATTGGCAGGATATATTTGAGATATTCAAGAAGCCCAATGTGGATAGAAAATTGCAAGTCGAGTTTCCCAATATTAATGAGGCGAAGGTAAAGGAAATTCTTGTTGATAGACATGAGTTTTCTCTGGAAAGAGTGGAAAAGCAATTGGAAAAGTTGAGGGAATTAAAAAAGCAAGGTGCGCAGAGGACACTGTTCTAGAAGATTATTTAAACTGATTTTGTTTTGAATGGGCATGGGTGATAAGTCGGGATATGGTGAGAATCCTCAGAAGGCAGAATCTAGATTGCATATAAATTCTTTTTTGATGGGAAGTCTTTTCACAGTTTTGTCAATCATTTGGGCTTTTGGTTCTGGCAAGATAAATCAATACATGGTTTTGCAGATGGTTTTAGCTATTCCTCTGATTTTGTTTGCAAGTCTTAGCTATGCCAAGATGGGATATGGGAGAAGTCATTCCATCTGGGATAAATTCGGATGGTTTACAAATAATTTAGGATATATCTTGTTTTTGAATGCAACTGGACTAATGGTGCTGGCTTTTGCTTCAAAGGTATTTGCTGTTTTGTATTTCGTATCGGTGTTAATTTTAGTTAGTGTTTATTATATGTTCAATATAATCACTCAGCCAGGTACATTCAGAGAGCATGTATCTAAGTGGATATTTTATATTATTCTGATTTCCATTGGTGGTTTAGTCTTCTTGTTTTAATTAGAGAAAATAATATATACTTGATTTAACTAGAAAGGGTATGGAAAGACAGATAGGTGACCGAAATATATTGGATGAGTTTACGACTTCTTTTTGCGATATAGTTAATAAACATGCAAAATATATTATTGTTTCCGGATTTGTTGCAATAGCTCATGCAAGAACAAGAGGAACTGAAGATATAGACATGATTATGGAAAAGGTAGATTTATCAAAATTTCTCATCATACATTCGGAGTTGAAAAAGAAGTTTGATTGCCTACAGAGTTCAATTCCAGAAGAGGTGTATGATTATTTGAATAGGGGGATAAGCGTTAGATATGTCAGAAAGGGCACAACATTTCCTCCCGAGATGGAGGTTAAGTTTGCAAAAGATGAATTGGATGAGATGCAGATAAAAATGCGACAGAAATTCCCATTTACCAGACTAGATGTGTGGTTTTCAACAATCGAAAGTAATATTGCATTTAAGGAAGAGCTACTTAAGTCTGATAAGGATATGGAGGATGCAAGACATTTGAGAATAATTTATAAGGACAAGCTAGATGAAAAACTTATAAATGATGTAAAAGATAAAATACGAAAGTTGAGGTTAAATTAAAATGGCAAGAGATAAATCGCACATGGAACAGGTTGAAAGATGGGCAGAATTTGTGAAGGCAAATCCAGATGGCTGGAAAGAAGAACACACAACCTTTATCAACGCGCAGTTTGACATGGCTGCTCGATTTTATAAGAATTTAGAAATTAGCGAGGAAGGTAGAGCAATTCTTATTAGATTGGCAGAGGAAAGAAAGAAAAAGGCAATGGGAACGGGCACGAAAGTAATTTAAATTAGATTATTTTATAGATGGTATGAAAAAGAGCGTTTTTGCACTGGTGTTCCTTGTGCTTTTGCTGGGAATGGTGTCAGCAGACATTGTTGGACAGGATGCGGATGTTGTGCCTCTGGACACAACAAGTGCAGGTACAAGTGCTTCTCCAACCTTAGGATTTAGAGATGGTTCGAATAAGGTAATGAGCTATGATCTCCAGGTACCTGAGTCACTTAGAGTAATCTCAGCAATTTTCTTTGGTTTGAATAATTATGATATGAAATTAAGTATGTTTGTAATTCTCGTTTGCCTCTGGGCTATGGCTATCGTTCTTATAAAAGTTTTAGCACAACTCATATTTAATAAAAATGGGCTTGTTTGGCTACTTTCTTTTCTGATTACATCCCTCATTGGAATGACTGGGGGTTTTCTAACTGCGGCAGAAACCCTATTTGATTTAGGTAGGTTTGTAACATTTTTACAGCAGTACGATTTATTTAACTTAATACTGATTTTAGTGGTAATTGTTTTGGCATTTATGATTATTTTGAATCTTACAAGTTTTGCAAAACAAACTGCAGAGAAAGAGGAAGCCATGGCTGAAGGAACTGAGAGAGGGATTAGCTCAGGCATAATGAGAAGGATGATGCAGTCTTTGTCTGGAGAGTCTAAGTAGTTATAATTTCTCTGCTTTTTTCTGACTTTCCTCAGTTATCTCGATTTTCTTCACCCTTCTTTCTACGGATGCTTTCTGATCTTCAGTTCTTGCCTTAAGTAGGTAATCTGCTATAAGTTTTTTCAGATAGTAGAATGCTATGATCGCTACAAGTATGATTATCCAGAGAACTATTCTCCACCATACATTTTCTTGCCTAGTTATGAAGTTGATAATTCCAGAGGTGATGAATCTTAGTAATCCGATTTGTGCGATTATAACTGCTACTCCGAGTCCAACAAACAGCGAAACTCCACCTTTGAGGAATCCAGAAGCTCTCAGCAAGTCAGAGGTTAATGTAATTGCGAAGAGCCAGAAAACAAAAATAAGAATGAACGTTAGTGTGAAAGTATATGCTTCAGCAAAAAGGAAGTATTCT
>SESG01001865.1_pt1 | contig 14358 bp, 12 predicted proteins | sample 3171421 | NCBI WGS metagenome assembly SESG01 (sample SAMN10866946, study PRJNA518727) | freshwater metagenome | biome: subpolar coniferous forest; feature: holomictic lake; material: water; isolation source: holomictic Lake 227, 6 m and 8 m depth | place: Canada: near Kenora, Ontario | collected... | reverse complement strand
GGCTCGTCTTTGATAATCCGCTCGATCTCGGCAGGCGGAACGGTGTCAAACAACGCCTTGAGAACTGCAAGCTCGATGCCTTCATTCTTGAAAGCAAAGGTCAGGTGGCCCGCGAGTGTGTCTTCCGGCTTGTGCTTTGGAGTAAAGACGAGCCATGGCTCTTTCTCATACCGGCGATGTTTCGCGCTGATGGCAGCGAGGTGGTCGGGCAAGGGCAAACGCAGGCTGAAATGAGCAATGAGGGCGCTATAGCCCGCCAGCGACATTTCTGCTTCCGGCAGAGCGAGGCCGTGAAAACTGCTTACCGTCTGCGCAAAAGGATTATCCTGAGCCATTTTTCTGAAAATTGATTATTGCTGACTTTTGAAGATTATCATGAAAATCGTTTAGAATCCATGAAAACTGATTACAAAAGCTAAACTTGAGTGAAAAACGATGTTTTAGCTAGCGCAATGAGTCGGGTGATTACCGCAATGAGACGACGTAGTTTCCCGCAAGATGCGGATTTTTTCTTCGGGAACCCGAAAATAATTCCGATTCGGAGCGGTGGGTATCTGGGGCATGTTGCAAAAATTCTTCCTCCGCACCGGATCCGCAGATCACGCCCTTGCCTTGGCCCAACTCGACGCGGCGCTGGAGCGGCAGCCAGAGCGATTGCTGATCCAGATGGTGGGATCGGGCGGCACGCCACCGGACGCCACGCTGGCCTACATTGATTTGCTAAGGCAGGCGGAATGCCCCTTGGCAGTCACGGCCTACGGCAATCTGCTAGGCCCGGATTTTGCCCTCTGGCTGGCGGCGAGCGAGGTTCGGGACATCCGCCCCGGTGCCTTCGTGTTCGTGCCCGAACAGTATTACGTCCAGGCCTTGGGCGCGGAAAACGTCCAGGTGCGGACGGTTGAGGACTTTGTGATGGAGACCTGCTACCGGACGTGCCTCGACGTCATTTCCGAACACGTCGAATTGAAGGGAATTCTGAATAGGCGGGTAGCGCCGGTAGAACTCGCTGAACTGTATCTCTTGGACTGCGAAAGCATCGAAACCTTCACCCTCCCGCCGCCATCCCTGTCGGACGACGGCTCAGCCCGGCAACAGAACCTACTATGAAACGACCCACCCAAATCAGTTCCACTCTGGCCGATCTCTCCGTGGAGCTCGGCGGACTCCGCCTGCCCCTCGATCAACTGTGCGGCGGCACGATAGTCTGCGGGATGACCGGCAGCGGCAAGACCGTTTCCGTGGTCAATCCGCTGACCCTGCAACTGGCGGCGCTGGAGGCTGCGAACCCGGCCCGCAAGCCCGCCATTGTGTATTTCGCGCTAAAGGGGCAGCCCCACCGGCAATTCCTGGACGCGCTCCCGGCGAAACGGAAGAAAGACGTGGTTACGATTTCCTATGAACGGGGCCAATGGATTTCCCTGTTCCACCGTCCGAACTGGCGCTCCGAGGAGGAGTTGAACGGGGCGGTGGTCCGCTTCATTGAAGAATTCTCCCAGCATCTCTCGGACGAACTCGGCACGTGGCGTCATGATCCGTATTGGGAACGCCAGCGCGTCCGCTACCTGAATGTCCTGGCCGGGCTGAAGCCCAAGAAGGGGTTGCTGGCCCTGCCGGGCCTTGACAAACTGGACAGCGAAAACGCCCTGGAGCGGGTGCTGACGAGGGTGGAGGCGTTCTTCGACTACTGCACCATGAACACCCGGAACGGGCTGGATGCGGACGGAGAGGAAAAGCCGAAAGCCGAACGGCCCTTTTCCTACCTCGCCTGCCTCCACGACGCCTTATCCCACAACCAGAAACTCGAATTGAACCAACTGGTCACCGAGTTCACCCGCATGGCGGACAGCACCAAGTTTTCCATTTTAGCGGACATCCGCGGTGTGACCGACGTGTTCAGGACGCCTGGCGGAACCGCCCGCTACCTGTTCGGTGCGAACTTTGGCCGACTGACGTTGGAGGAACTGATTGCCGAGGGTAAAATCCTGATTGTGGATCTGCCCTTGGCAGACGGCGGCAACTCTTCGCTCGCAACCCTGCTCGCTATCAAACTGGCCCTATTCGGCCGACTGCTGGGCCGCAACACCGCCCTGCACGAGGGGCGGCCCGTTGCCAAGCGCCCGGTCTGCGTGGTGATAGACGAATTCCAGAACCTGGTCTCCAAAGGGCGAACGGGCGGGGAGGATCTGATGATGGCACAATGCCGCGAACACGGCGTGATTGTCCTGCTCGCCTCGCAATCCCTCTCGCTGCTTGCCGGGGTGCTTCGGAGCGAATCCAAACTGGCGGCTTTGGTGGCGAACTGTCGCAACAAAATCTTCGGGCGCAACGGGGATCACGTCACAAACCAACTCGCCTCCCTGACCTGCGGTCGCGGCGGGTTTCGGCAGGTGCGCCGAGCCCCGGTCTGGCACGGCGGGGAACGCTTCCGGGCGTTCGTGACCGAAGCGGCGGGCGACGATGCGCTCGTGGTCGGGCCGGAGGACTTCTCCGCCCTTCGGACGGGGCAGTTCGTGATGGTCACGGCCAACGGGGGCACCTACCGCCTCGACCTTCGCCATGACCATCAGGGGCCGCGGATGAAAGTCCTCGCCGCCCCAGCTTCCGAACAACCCTGAACCTTAGCCAAGTATCTCAATTATGAAACGACCCACCCGCATCCGTTCCGACAAACGTCCCTATGTCCGCGTCCGCGGCCCGATGATCCTGAAAGAGGTCCGAACCGCCGCAGGCAATAAGACCGCCCTGCTCGGCGGAATTCTGCTCGGTGGCTTCATCCCGTTCTCAGTCTATTGGCTCATGCACCAAGAGGCCCCGGCCTCCTCACCGCTCTGCGAATTGGCGGGCCATCCTGTGGCGTTTGCCCATCTGCTGGTGCTCGGCGGTCTGGCATACAGCGCCAAGACGGTCTATCAGTGGGGGCGAGCCGTCTTCGCAGATCGTTTCAAGGCGGTCGGCTTCACTCTCTTGGTGGAGGGCATTCTCACGTTTGGCCATTCCGACTGCCTGATCTTCCCCGCCTTGGGAATTCTGGTGCTGATCAACGGCATCGCTGCCACCTCCCGTCTGGCCGAAACGGACATCAAACCGGAGTCGGCCCGACCTCTTCGCTCATCCAGAGTCGCCGCCCATCACCTTAAACGTGTCGAGCTTCCGCCCGTATCTCTCCCCGAACCCGCGCAGGATTCCTTCGCCAGCGCTTAAATAACCCAAAACCAAACTCCGCGTTTATGAAAACGAAGTCCCGAATGAAGCCCGAACCGAAAACCACCGCTTCCGCTGACACGGTGAAAGTGCTCACCGCGACGGATATCCATTTGAAGCGGAGCCTGTATTGCGAACTTCGAGCCGCGGTGGAGAAACATCGCCCCGCCGTCGTCTGCCTGGCGGGCGACTTTCTGGACGCCGAGGACTTGCCGCCCAGCAACGCGCGGCTCACCCCGACCGCTGCGGCCCTGGCGCTCGCCGCCCTGCCGTGCGAGGTCGTGTTCTCACGGGGTAATCACTTATATCCACCTCTGTTTTTTTGTATTTGCACGAGTCTTCTGTCACTCATCTTCGGTGCTGCCAATGCCCTCCATTTTCTCAAAGACTATGCCAAGAATTAGAGTTCTAACCGTTACAGACCTCCATCTTCGTAGAGCACTTTACGAGCAATTGGCGGCGGCTGTCGCAGAGCATAAGCCTGACGTGGTTGCCTGTGTTGGCGATTTTCTGGACGAGGGGGAAGACACCCGTAGCCAGCCCCAAAAGATGTCCGTTCGGGACGCAGCATTCGCGCTGTCGGAACTGCCTTGCGAAGTCATACTAACAAGAGGTAACCACGAGCAATTTCCACTTTGGCCGGAGTTTGAGGACGAGTGGAACTCGATTGGCAAGCCGCTCCATGCCCTGCACGGGGATTACTTTGCCTTCGGGCCGTTGACCATCGTGGGTTTTCCCTGCTGGTTGGGGGACGACGAGGCTTATTCACAGGGGCGGCCCCTCTGCCAATACCACCCGGACGACTGGCTGCCGAACCTGCTGGCCCATACCGGGCCGGCAGGACGCACGCTTTGGCTGATGCACGAGCCCCCCACCATGGACTTGGCTTCTATGGAAGCCTACGAACCAGAATGGCAGGCCGCCATCCTTCAACACCAGCCGCTCGCCACGGTCTCCGGGCACGATCACACCACCCCGCTGCGAAGCGGCCAGTGGTACACCAAACTTGGCAAAACGGTCTGCGTCAATGCGGGCCAGCGACTCTGGCCGAAAGTCGGCCCGCTCATTTATTGCCTCTTCGATTTCACCTTTCCGTCAGATGAGCCTTCCCTTCCCTCGCACTTCCGGTTCCATCGGTTCGAGTAAGGACGCCGACTCCGCAACGCTCATGGTGACAACGCTGCGTCTGCTCTCCATCATCTGATCCGTCAAAGACGGAGTGCCCGCACAGCATCCGCCTACCCCATAAAGTCCGCCCCAGTCTGAATCTGTGGCTGTTCCAGGGCACGTTGTTTACTGCTTCCTCGCCATACGGTAATAATTGTGATTGGGATGGGCCTCACGAAGGAAAGCACAACTTTTTTGAATCGGATGGTGATTGTCGCGGGCGGAACCAAACAAAACTACAAACAACCCATTAGAATTCCCCCAAAAGGGGGTTGCCTCCGATGCGGAAGACCACCTATTACCATAGGATGAAAAACTTCTTCTTTGCCTCAATCGCACTGATTGCTGTTTGTGTTGCTTTTTGCGACAACGCTCTTGCTCGCGATGAGTCTCCTGTTGGGGCCATCTCGGCAACGATTGGAGGCAAGTTGTATCACAATCTTGAACTTGTTTCCGTAACTGACGGAATCGCCCTATTCAACTCACTGGAGGGCCCCGTTTCAGCCCCGTGGGCATCATTTTCTCTGCATTCCCGGAAGCCAACCCTGACCGCCAAGGACAAGGCCAAGTTAGAAGCCGAGTCTCCAACAATACGCGCCTCTGTAATCCAGGTTCTTCAGGGAGGGGTTCTGGCTGATCGCCTAAAGGCACATTTTAGTCCGGTGGTGACGACCAGCATGGGTAGCATAGGCGGCGGTGGCGGGAGTGGAACGGGCGGTGGGGCGAGTTATGAGAGGTCTGGGACGTTTATTTTTGTAGAAGGGATTACCGGCCTTGCGGAAGGCGAGGAAGTTAAAATACGCGTGAGACGTAATGGGGTCTATAATTACCGTGATACGGAAGGTGCCAGCAGAACGGTTGAGAAATGGAAGTTTATCGAAAGGCTCCGCAAGTAAGCACCCAATCATTCCAAAACCAGATTGTTTTGTGCTTTATCTGAAAAACCTATCTTTCAGATGTTGAAGGAATCTTGGCGTGCGAGAACTTTCATTTGGGATTAGTGCTGAATCAGGGCACAATAATGGCACCTTGTCCTGATGCGATGGCAAAATATCTTTCTCCAAGGCGGGTTGCTCGCCCACTTCGCTGCCTTCGGTCCTCCGTATCCAAGCCTCATACTTCTCCCGCCCTGCCAGTTGCAGTACTTTGGTACGAAGTCTGGTTTTCTGATCTTCCCCTGCTTTATATGAAAGTTGCAAAACGTAAAAAAGGTTGTCGTCGCTGAAGGCGATTCCTTGTTCCAATATCAACAGGACAATCCCAAATTCTCTTTCGCCGGCTTCTTTCGCTCCTCGCAGTTGGTTCAAGAAGAAACTTAGTAAATGATTTGGAGCGAGATGTTTCTGAATGAGGGCAGGAATTGCGTCCTTGTGCGTATTCCAGAGATACTGAAAAACTTCGAGGGCATTTGTGAGAAGGAAAAAGTCGAGACACGTTCCCTTCCCAGCAACAAATGCGTTCTCGAACACCTGACAAAAGTCAGGTGTGTCATCGTCTTTTTTAAATAAGAAATCTTGTCCGGCGATGTTTGTCATGGTCTCGGTTAACCCCAAGAGCGTTGCAAGTCCCCAATACCAAGCCAAGCTCAAAATTGACAAGATTCCCCACCCAAAAGAGGGATGTTCTCGAAAATGTCCTTGGTATTCGGGGAGCGGCAGGTAAAACCAGAGGCAAGCCGTCACGACCACAGCCAGATAACGAAAGAAATTCTCGTTCGTGACTCGCTGGAATTTCGGAGCGGATCGTGCAAGCAGGGCAAATATGGAGAATCGAGGCATACGAAGTTTCTTGGGCAGTTTTGTCGCAGCAGGCAACCGAGAGTTCGTGCGTTTTCATCTGCCCGTTTAATAATCCAAACAGAGCAAATTGCCGGTATTTACGACTGCCAAAAGCAAGCCCAAGTGGAGCACCGGGCAACCTAGGGCTTCTCACCTACGGTCATTGGAGTGTGCAAGGGGAACGAAGCGTGCCTATCGGGTTCCCGGCGACTTCGGCGCTCGACCCCATACTGGTTCAGGTTTGTTGCCTGGCGGCCGCCTGCACCTTTCCGCCAAAATCGAAAATGAGGTGATTCCCAGTTGTCCTGATGCACCACACTGGCCAATTCAATTTTAGCGCCATTGTCGGCCCTTGGTCATGCGACTCCAATACACAGACCGGAAAGTGCCATTTTTCATCACAGAAGAGGGCTATCCCATGCGAACGGCGAATGCCTGGCTCCGAGATTTGGCGCGGGATGGCACCACGGCTAGTCCGAGAACTTGGCGGACTTATGCCAATGCCCTACGCGATTTCTTTCTCTTTTTGGAGGCGTGGCAACTGGGGTGGAAAGATAACAACCAAAACACCTTGGCCGATTACCGTAACGCACAAAAAGGGTGTGATCGGGATGGAACCGAGATTGTAAGTGGCCACACTGGGAAACCATTGTGCCGCAGCACCGTCAATTTCCGTTTGCAAATTGTGGCACGGTTTTACGCCTACGCCTCAGAAAACGGCTACATTCCCTCGAATCCCATCAAATACAAAGTGGTTAGATTGAAGCGGCAGTCTAACCGGGACATGCTCGCGCACCTTGGTGGCAGTCGCGAACACCGGGTGCCAGTCGAAACATTCAGGGCCGAAGCAAAGCAAAGAATCAAATGGTGTTCTGACGCCGAGGTGTCCAGGTGGATCAACTCAATCGAATCCTCTCAATTCGGCTCTCACAACCTGTCGAAAGAGGAATGTTGGCGAGACAAACTGCTTGCTTTGGTGATTTACACAACCGGCATGCGGAGAGAAGAGCCTGTCAACATTCATCTGTCACAGCTTCCGTGCAAGGGGGATATGCCGCTTTCCGGAACTGGTGACGGTTGGGTGCCGGTCGAGATTGTGGGCAAGGGGCGCAAACGCCGAGTTGTATGCTTCCGTGCACGTGACATACGGGATATCTGGCATTACATCGAGGTTCACAGGACACCTATGATGAAACGCAACGGAAAGACGCATGACTACATTTTTGTGAATCGCTCCGGGAATCCATTGAAGCCGGAAGACGTGACGAGGATATTCGAGCGGGTTTCGGCCCGCACCGGGGTGAAAATGCACCCTCACAAACTGCGACATTCTTTTGCCATGTCGGCGTTGGCTAAGTGGAAAACCTTGTTCAATAGTGAAACAAAGGCCATCAAACTTCTTCAGGCACGCTTGGGGCATGAAGATGTCGCCACGACGCGAAACATCTATCTCCATCAGACCGAGGAGGACAAGGCTGACGAAGCGAAGGCGAATGCCGTCCTTATTGAGGAAATCCTTCAGGGAGGCATGTTATGAGGCCGAACAAGTATTCCCAGGTTCCCAAGTCGGCGGCAATTCTGAATTTTGTTGGAGATTGGCCGTTGCAACAAGATTTCATAAAACCAAACGGGCGAAAGCAGCGAATCGATCTCTCGTTCTTTGTGGAGGATTATCCAAGAAGTCAAATCGCCTCTCTTTGTTCTGAAACATTCCGCCGCGAATCTCATGTGATGAGCGTGCGTACACGCACGAACGCTCATAGCGGGCTTAGTCAGTTCAACACCTTCTTAAATTGGCGATGCAACGGAAACATTGCCCGCAATGTTTCCTCTACGCAGGAGATCACGGCTGATCTCTTGCGGGAATATCAAGTTTATCTACGTTCTAGGGATGGACTCGGAGAGGGTAGCATACGCGCCTATTACTACTCACTCACCGGATTCGTGCAGCGGATGCACATTCATAGCCCACAATCCTTTCCCGCCGACTTATTGATTCCTAACATTCCCAGTGCCGCACCCAACGCTGGAAGTCGGACGTCAGTGATATCGTTAGCGGATCTCAAACGGATTTCTGAGGCCGCCCAGTCGGACTTTTCTGCGCTTAAAGAGCGCCACCGCCGCGCGCTCGAAATGCTGGAGGAGACAAGGGAGAGTCCGATTCACGGCCCAACCGTAAAGCGCCCCTGGGGGTTTTGGCGCGAGATGAGGAACAGGCTCCATGCCATCGTGAGGGAAAGCGGTATTGACAAGGTTTTCCCTCGACCCGACCGAATCGAATCAGTCTCTCCGCTGGAACTGCTCGGATGGTATGTTCCGAGCACGATGGATTGCCTTCTTCCCATTCTAATTCTTATTTACATTCGCTCTGCGCTAAACGTAACTCCACTATACACCCTGACACGCCACTGCCTCGCCGAGTCCCCCCTGCCGCTTAATTTGACCACTCTGCGGTTATCAAAGCCTCGTTCCGGGGTGCATTCGGTGAAAGAACTGTCTTTTCCATCCCACCAAGAGGGGGGCGTCGTTGAACTCATACGGTTCGCTTTGAAATACACTGAACCGTTGGTGCCTTTGGCCCCAGAAGCGGTGAAGAACCGCTTGTTTCTGTATCGTTCCGGCATCAGCGGGATAAGTTCCTGCGACGAGATTTGTTTTGAGACGGACTCACTGGCGAGATTTATCAAGCGCCACGATTTGCCTGGATTCACCCTTCAACAATTGCGCCCGACAATCGCCACTTATTTGTATCTCCGATGCCGGGACATCTTCCGCGTTCAGCGCCTGCTCTGTCACCGTAGCGTCAGAACGACTATTGACTACATTCGTGGACCTCTGATGCAGGCCGAGCATGATCGGGAACTGAGTGTCGGAATCAAAACAATTTTCGACAAAGTGACTGGGCTTAAAGGAGATGTCTTTGCTCAGCCCCCTCGTAATGTAATAGCGAAGAAGGTGGAGGCTCAGGAACTTTCGATTGATATGGGAGAGCGGCTCCTATCGGGTGGATGCAACACGCTGGTAGGGCGCTGCAAAAATCCATTTGATTCGCCCCAGCCTGGTGCCATTAAAGGCAAGCCGTGCCAGAGTTTGCACGCATGCCTTTTCTGCGAGAATTGCTGGATTTTTGCCGAGGATTTGCCGCAAGCCATAGCGTATCGCAACCGTCTCTTGGCGGAGAAGCCCAACATGACGGACTCTGCCTGGGCAGAATTGCATGGTGCGGCGGTTCACGAGATTGACGAGAACGTGCTCACCCAATTTCCTCCTCACCTTGTGGAATTAGCCGAAACGAAGGCACGCAGCCTTTTGATTGCCTTGCCTTAGAACTTCGACCATTTCCGACGCTCGTCCCCATGAACAGCCCTTTCCCGCTTCCAACAGACGAAACACCTGACGACGCCCGCGTGTCTCAGCACTCAGTCTTTTCTGATCTAGTCTGGGATTTCACGCCCAGCGACGCCTCCTCCCACGAGAAGGTGAAAATAAAATGGGACGTCGAGTTGGTTCCTGGCAGCAATCTCTCGGACGCCGAGTTCACTCTGATACTGCAAACGGCAAGACGGCTAGCACGCCTACTGCTTTTACAGGGTCACAAACCCCGCACGGTGCAGGACTCGATGCGAAAACTGATTCCATTTGTTCGCTATTTGGTCAATTCCCCGAGAAGGATAAGGCGGTTTTGCGATGTGTTGGAATCCGATTTCCAAGATTATCTCTGTTTGGTTAAGGCGGGAAAGAAGGGGGTAAAAATAAAACCGAGCACCCTGACCCATGTCCTTCAGGTGCTGAATATGCTCTACGATTTTCGACAGAGCCTGCCAGACTCCCTTCCGTTTAGGCCGACCGGGAATAAGAGCGCGTGCCAGGTAGCCGGGCTTAGGCGAGCAGACATGCGTAATTCTCGCACCAAGCCGTTGACCGACGCTGACTTCGCTTCTCTTGTTACGGCGGCACTTAAGGTCTTGGATTCCGCACCCACATTGTTGGGCGCAATAGCGTCTTTTCAAGAGTTTGCGGCGGTGCGACTTTCGAATCTTGTTACCTGGGGGGCTGTCAATAGACGCCAGAAATGCTATTTCGCCCAACGAAACGACTTTGACTCCACAAAAACCATCTTAGCGGGGTTCAGGGAGTTGCAAGCGGCTTGTTTTATTGTTATCGCAGCATCGACGGGAATGAGAATTTCCGAAATTCTGTCAATCAAAACCGGAGATTTAAAGGTGGAGAAGGGCGATGCCATGACCGGCGAAGTGTTTTACTGGATCGGGGCTACCCTTTTCAAAACACAGATGCGGTATGGTGGGTCTCCCCGGCGATGGATGTGTGGCGAGTTTGCGGCAAAAGCTGTTGGGATATTAGAAGAACTTCTATTGACAATTCCTGCCCCCTTTCGTCCAACCCACCTGTTCTTCTGCCCTAGACCTTATACGTCTGTTCTCCAAGTGCGTTGCCGAAAAAAGCCCATGCCTTTGGGAATAAGCACGGCCCACATGATTTTGAATACGTTCGGGAAGAGATGCGGTCTCAGGACAAGGCTAGCTGCTCACCGCTTTCGTCGAACGTTTGCGCGGAACATTATTCGATGGACCTCTACTTCGCTCGTCGCCCTGAAAAGCCACTTTCATCACTGGTCCCTTTACATGACTGACTGGTATGTCGGCCTGGATCCAGACCTAATCGAGGATTTGGAAGCCGAACGGCTGACGCTTTCGCTCGAAACAGCGGAGAAGATGCTCACTCAGCCGGTCGGGGGCGTGGGAGGGCACATCTTTTCGCAGCAACTCGCCAGGAAACTTGCTGACGGAAGTTTGCCGCCCACCTTCACTGGCACCGCCGGTGCCCAGTATCGCAGGACATTGATTGAGCAACTGCACGCAAGCGGGATGATTGTAAGCCCTTGCGGCCCCTTCAATTACTGTGTCTTTAAGAGGGACGTTGCACATTGCACAGAAGGAGAACGCGCCCTGATACACCGATGCGATCCGACAGGCTGCCCAAACAGTTTCATTCTTCCAGAACACCTTCCCCATTACCAACGGAGGCTTGCCGAACTCCTCGAAACCTATCAAAAACTCTCCGAAGAAGAGCAACAAGGGCCAAAGGGGCTTTTCTACGCCAAGTTGATCGACAAGACAGAGCGAGCCATCGCACCCCTTCTTAAGGAAAACGCATGACAACCCCTACGAATAGCCGCATGCGGGCGCTCCTGGAACAACGAACCGATTCGGCACGCCAGACGCTCCTTATTTTGCAGGGAGCCCTGGATCGTTTCGAGAAGAATAGCCAGGTGGTTGTTCCGGTCGGGACAAAACTGACAATCCGCACTCTGGCCCAAGAGGCCGGTGTCAGCAAGGACACGCCGCTTAGCAGGTTTCGCAAGGGCCAGGCCCAGGCCGGGGAATTCCGCTTTCCCGACGTTGTTGCACGATTCCACAAATTGAAAGAGGGCAATGGCTCGGAGCAACCCGCTAAGGCAAAAAAACGACCCCAAGACAAGCGAGAGGCAAGAATCCACGAGTTGAATCAATCTGTTGCGGACTACAAACGCAAACTTTTGCAGCATGATCGAGTCCTGAACGAACTCGACGCCGAAGTGGTTGAACTACGGGAGCGCTGCCGCCAATTAACCGAGCAGAACGCCGGCTTGCGCCAAAACCAACTCAAAGTCATACCGTTTACATCCCCGAATGAAACCAGAAGATAACGCCTTAAAGTTCTCCGCGTCCGAACGCGCGGAGCAGAACGTCACCAATTTGCGCGCCTATCTTGAAGGCGTGGCGGCGCGGGGCGAAACCCTGCCGATGGAAAACGGAAGACCGAATATTACGGCAATAGCTGACGCAGCCAAGGTTTTGCGGAATGTGTTTTACACCAATAGCAAAATCAAGCGGATGCTCGCCGAGTTTTCCGGCGGCGGCGGCGGTGCTTCGGCTGCACAGGCTGACGAAAGTCTCGCTCACGCAGAGGATATGATTAGCCAAAAGGATCAGCGCATTCTCACGCTGGAACAGAAGTTGGCGGTTGCCAACGCCGAAGTCGGAGAACTAAGGAAACTGTTCGCTGCCTCCCAAATAAAGCTTTTACGCTATCAAGTCATCGAAAACGAACTGCTCGTCGCGGGGAAGCGACCAATACCATGATTCGCTCGGCGACCGTAACCATTGCGAAGGTGTGGCCAGGGACTGGCGGCGGGGCTGTTTGCACTGGCTATGCCACGGACGGGGAGTTGATACGATTCCTCTGCTCGTTCGATTGCATTTTCCGCGCTCCAGTCGAAGGGGAAGTGTGGGCGTTCGAGGGGAATGCGGAGAATCATCCCAAATTCGGAAACCAAGTGCGGATTGCATCTGCTGTTTTGCTGAAACCATCAGGGAAACTCATCGTTGACTATCTGTGCCACCATCCTGCTTTCCGGGGTATCGGCATCGGTCGGGCGAAAGCGGAGCGGCTATGGGATTGTTTGGGGGAAGACCTTTATGGTTTGCTGGGCGCACGCAACTTGGAGAAACTACGTGGCGTCCTTACCGACGAGACCGCTGGGAAACTCGTTGATGCGTGGGAGACGGTGGCCAAGGAGGCAGATGTCATCGCTTTCCTCTCGCACCACGGATTCGACACCAAACTGGCAAATAAAGTTCGAACTATCTGGCCGGAAGACACTGTTCAGAAACTCCAAGACAACCCCTACCGAATGTTGGTGTTCAGTTCGTGGCACAAGGTTGATGCGGCGGCGATGGCGCTCGGTGTTCCGCCCGACGATGAGCGTCGCCAGATTGCTGCCGTTGAACACGCCTTATACGTCCGGCTCGACGAGAAGCATACCGTGACGCCATCGCAAGCGGCGCTTGCTGACACCAGAGAGGCCCTAGGGCCAGGCTACGAGCATCTGGCCGAGGGGTCTCTCCAGAAGGCTCTGAGCCAGGCCGCTATCGTCCAGACGAGCACGGGGGTTTCCCCATTGGGGGCCAGCGTAATGGAGAAGGCCGTAACTCGGTTCTTCGACGGATTGCTTGCCCGCAACGCCAAGCGCCAGTTGTCGCTGTTCCATAACCTCGAAGGCGTGGTTGCCGAAACGATCCTGGAACACCAGCAGAAATACGAAATCAAGTTGAACCCAGAACAGGTGGCTGGCGTTAACATGGCGCTCCAAAGTCCGGTAGGAATTGTGACTGGCGGGGCCGGCGTAGGCAAAACCGCTCTCCTAAGAGCCGTCTTTGACGCCCATTCTAAGATGGGCGGCACCGTTTGGCAAATGGCGCTCTCAGGGCGGGCCGCACAAGTCTTGCGGGATGCTACGGGGGGGGAAGCCATGACAATCGCCAAGTTCCTCCATGATGCGGCCAAGGGGGCGCTTGAATGGGCGGGCGATTTGTTGGTTGTTATTGACGAGTCTTCGATGCTGGACCTCGCCACGGCCTATCGCCTTAGCCATGCCATCCCTGCTGAGGCGCGGCTGCTCTTGATAGGAGACGCGTTTCAGTTGCCGCCTATTGGCTTTGGGTTGATTTTTCACGTGTTAGTCAACAGCGCACGTATGCCTCGGATAACCCTTACCGAAGTGCATCGCCAGGCGCAAGCGACCGGAATCCCTCAACTCGCCCACGAAATCCGGGCCGGTCGAGTTCCGGCACTTTCGACATTCACGGGGCCCGGCCTCGGCGTCAGTTTTATCGAAGCCGCAGAAGAGGAGATTCTTGCGAACATCGTCTCTGTGGCCGAAAGCCTGGCTGTCTGCCCTGACGTTCAAATCCTTTCGGCCCTCAAGAAAGGCGGTTGTGGAACGAAAAACATAAATCGCGTCTTCCACGAAATGCGCCGGGGAGGGAAGACGGCCTTGGAGAAATGGCATTTAGCCGAAGGAGACCCCGTTGTGTTCCTGCACAATGACTACGAACGAAGCCTTTGGAATGGCTCGCTAGGTGTAATCAAGACGATTCAGGCAAACGATGAAGGCGAGCCAGTTCTCGCTTGCACGTTCGACGACCAAGACCACGAACTCGGCCTCGACGATATTCCAAACGTCGGACTGGCCTACGCCATCACCGTTCATAAGGCCCAGGGGAGCGCCTTTGAGCGCGTGATTATTCCCGTTACGAAGTCGCGCTTCATTGATCGGACGTTGCTCTATACGGCCCTGACGCGAGGTTCAAAACAGGTTGTGATCATCGGGAACCGCCAAGCCTTCAACCGTGCCGTAGCGGCACCGCCA
>SESG01035453.1_pt1 | contig 14363 bp, 8 predicted proteins | sample 3171421 | NCBI WGS metagenome assembly SESG01 (sample SAMN10866946, study PRJNA518727) | freshwater metagenome | biome: subpolar coniferous forest; feature: holomictic lake; material: water; isolation source: holomictic Lake 227, 6 m and 8 m depth | place: Canada: near Kenora, Ontario | collected... | reverse complement strand
ACTTTTTGGGGTACAGTTCAATTAGCTGAGTCTTTTTTGTATAATTTCTTCGTAAAAATTAATTTATCAAAAAGGAATTAATCATCAACTTAAAAATACTAGGATAAGCTAAACGACCATCAACTGCCGGGATGTAGGAAATAACATAAATATTATTGCGCTTCTTATCTGTTAAATAGAAATTAAGACCATCTTCACCCATAATTCCGTCCCAATTATCTGTGGTTTTTAATTTATCATAAGTAACCGTCACTTCAGGAAAAGAATTACCATACCAACCAAGTATACTTTGTCTGTCTGTATTATCCTGAACAGAAATCTGAATTATTGAATCATCAGGGGCGGTGAAAGTGACAGTAGAATCACTATTTAAAGATTTGGCCAACCAATTTTTCGGCGCTAAAAGCTTATAGCCGATTGTTTTATTTACGTAAGTAGTTAAGTTTGCATTTTCACTTAATTTGCCTGTCGCTGCTGGATTATAATTATTATTAATTTCCGTTAAATCAGAGTAACTATTGCCGTTAGAATCAGCCAATTGTGAGTTTGTGCCCAAAACTGTCTCTTCTTCATCGCTTAAACCATCGTTATCCGAATCGGCGAGTGGCGGCAAATTTGTATTCTGTTTGCCGGTTAGCTCTTCATTCATAGTCGAGGAGGCACTCGAACTAGCTATTTGAGTATCAGTTGTCGTCGCTATTACTACCGTGCTCGTAGTCGCCACAATCACTGGTGTAGTCGTCGTCACTTCATTTTTAGTATTAACCACGCTTGGTTTTTGAGTTACTGGCGCGGTTGCCGTTACGCTCGGTTTCGCTTGTGGCTTAATAATATAAACATAGCTAGCATAAACCAAGCCCGCTATAAAAATAAGTCCACCAATAATAATAATGAGCCCGACCGCCTTAAAATTATGCTTAACTGGTGACATGCCAGATAAAACATTGGTGCCCGGCGTACTTTTTTTAGGTAAAGGCATTGAACCACTTAAACGATTAGGATTAGGCATGTTGCGCACCACTAAATCTTGATTAACTTTAGTCGCTAATTCTTGCTCGTTATTTGTTGGTTTATTTTTAGTCCCAAACATAAATTACTGCGTAAACGCGTAAAGCACATAAGAAGTTAAAGCGAATATCCCTAAAATTAGACATCCCAAAACTAGCCACTTTTTCCAGTGGCCAGTGACTGTTTGCGGCATAGTGTGTAAATTAAGAGAAAGTTTTTGTCTCTTAAGACCACCTCCGAGAATACTGGGCCGCGGTCTAGGTTTTTGATCAAGATTGCTAAGCACAAGGGCAAAAAGAAAATTCTATTTATTTTTTAAATTTAGCACAGAGTTCTTCTAACGGAGTGGCGGTTGGTAATTTTCCAGCACCGCAGGGATTATAGCCGCCTTTTACTTCGGCCCCGTCTAAATAACTATCCCCATCTGTATCAGCATTTAGAGGGTCAGTGTGATAAACTTTAACTTCTTCATAATCGCTTAAACCGTCATTATCCGTATCAATAACATTAGAGTTGGTCCCCGCTTTTCTCTCTTCAACATCAGTTAAACCGTCACCATCTGAGTCAATTAGAGATTCGACTTGGACCTCACTTGAAGTGCTCGTAGTGGCCAGGGTGGCACTAGATGTGCCTACCTGACTGACAATAGGATTTGTGGTTGCACCCGGAATGACCGCTACGAAATTAGCGTCAGTACTTGTAGCTTTAACTTCATCGGTTTTCTGGTTAGTAGCTTCTGTTTTTGTATTATTAGTTTTGGTATTCACGACCGGAGTTGTAGTAAAACTATTATCTTTCGGCTTAAAAAATTGCGAATAAGCAAAATAAGAGATTCCTAAAATCGCTAAAACTGCCACGACAATAATAATCAATTTAAGAGGTTTTTTGTTCCCGGTTGGTCTTTCCGATTCAATCGGTGGCAAAGTTTCGCCATTAGCCGCGAGTCCGACACGATGCGTCTCAATATCAGATTGCGGTCCAGCTGTGCTAGGTTTATCGGTTTCCGCAAAAATATCATCAACCGCGGGTCTTCCTGGATTATTCGTGTTGTTTAAATCATTGAACATATCTTTTATAAAATTCTTATATTTGAATTATAGCGAATAAAGCTCGCCTTGCCTAGAAATTATTTTGTGTGCGGACTAATCGGTCCAATTGTCGCCGGATTAACTGCGTCTGTTTCATTTTTTATTAATTTATAAACCATAACCCCGCCCTGCGCATCACGTTTGATAATCTGAGCCTTAGACTCGGCAGGCAAATTCAGCGCTTCCTTTTCACTCGAATTCATAAATTCTGGAGTAAACGTTTTTGTTGGTATAATTTGAACACTGTCATTGGTTTTATTGTTTGTTAGCGAGCGCGAAACCAATAAGAATATTAATACTAAAATAATAACAGCTAGTACAACTAAAATTAAAAGTTTAGTAGATTTTTTTTTCATAAAATTTAATTTATCCGATTAACGCAAATCAACCGTCACCTCGTTAGATTTTTGACCTTCGTTCTGACTAGTATTTACGGCTGATAAGGCAAAATAATTTAAAGTTGGCGTAAAGTCACTTCGGTTAAAAATTAAGCTTGTGGCGCCAGTCGCCGAATCAAATGACTCGCCGTAATCACCAGTTTTTATTCCTCGATATAAACGATAAAAATCAACTTTATCAGGCGTTGGGTTAGCTGACCAGGTAAATTTAAGGGTAGTGGTGCTAATTTCAAAACTTAAATTAGTTGGAGCTGAGGGCTTAGTCTGATCGGTTGGAGTAGCTGTTTTTTCATTAGATAAAGCGCTTTCTGTTTTATTAGTTGAAATTACCGACAATTTAAATACGTAGGGTTGAGTGTTGGTTAAACCATTTATCTTCGTGGTGCAATTATAAGTCTGGTTGGCTGGGCCCTGAGTACTTAATGTGCAAGCGCTAAGCGATACTTCTTTCATAAACATTGTTCCCTTGCCCGATTTCAAATAATAAATTTTATAAGAACCGACGCCAAGCGCTGGTGACGTCCAATTTAATTGGACCTCACCGCTATTTCCAGTATCTGTAGCGCTAATTAATTGTCCGTTGGTAGGAATTGACTCACGGAAAAAATATGATTCTTTAAGAACATTCCAATAACAAACTCCATCTGGTGTTCCGTCCCCATTTTGATCTTTGCCACAAGCCGCGCCAAAATTTGAACATGGTGTTTTATCAGAACTACACAGCTTATTAGCGCCTTGGCCACTAACGACCGGGCTACTAACTATTGCGGGCAAATCATCAAGCGTTCCGGAAGCACCCGCGTCACGACAATAATAGAATTTATAATTATAATTAACACAATTTACATTATTAACGGAACAATTGTTAGCTATATCATTCCACGGGAACCACTCACCGGTCGGAGTAACTGCCGGCCAGGGATTATTACAGATAAAGACATAAATATCGCTCGCTTTTGTTGCTCCATCACCAATAAAGTAGGCATTACAACTCGAACCACAACCAGCAGTCGGACGGAAACTATCCATATTTATAGTTGCATTAACTTTAGTTTGGCCGTCGGTAATACCAGTCTGAGCAGAAACGAGTTTACGATTATCTTCTAAATCAGGGGTGATATTTAAAATTTGGGCGATACTAGAATTATCAATTCCCCAATTCCAATTCCAGGCATAACCAGTAACCGAGTGTAGCATTTGGTTGTCAACGCTATACGCCCAAGCGGAAAAAACTTTATCGCGATCATAAGCCGTGTCAAAAGTTCTGTCGTTCGCGAGTTTATCCTCTTCATTTAAATCATTGTTCGTTGTTTTAAATAAATAGGAAGTCGGATTAATATTTACGTGATCAACCGCACAAATACCAGCATTAACTCCTTGATCAGATAAGGTAGTAAACTGAAAACTATAAGAATTTAAATAAGCGCGATTATTAAATTTAATCTGATCACTAGGAATAAATGATCCATTACTCTGCTTGAAGCCCCTTTCGTTCATACCAATTTTAGCAAAACTTAAAACACCGGATTGACTATTTAAGGCTTCGTCACCCTTAACAACCACAAAATATTTAGTAGCTGGGGCTAACAATTTATTCGGGGTAAAAATTAAACTCGTCTGCGAACCAGCCTCTTCAGAGCTTACTGTTCCCGTTACAGCACAATATAATTTGTTGCTAACAGGAGGATTAGACGAAGCGGCTAGTGCCTGATCGTTAACCCGACCAAAAAGATGATTAAATCTAGAACTAATATTCTGCCAGAGACGAGCGAATACATTTTTAGCGGAAGGATGAAGATAGTTTTCCACGGTTCGGCTATCAGTTAAGAAAGTTCCGGCCGGGCAAACACCGTTGCCATAATCCCTCTCTTCAAGTAACAAGAAATTATTACCAAAGCTAGTAATGTCCATGTTCTCATTAAAGGTAACTTTAAAGGCGGCGTTGCGACAAACATTATTTGCACCAGTAGTCGGTACCGTTTCGGCCACACTTGGTCTTGCCTGACAGCAACCGTCTAGGCCGCAACCAATAGTACTGACCGAACCACAATCATTATCGCTCGAGCAGCCGCAGCAAAGACCGCGATTAGCCCCGGTGCAAGAACCTTTGTCAGCCTGACAATGTAAATTAGGTGTTGATGAGCTTACGCAAGAATCAGGATTAGTACCAACCTGACAGCAACAAGTTCCGCAATCTGGATATGCTCCTCCCTGACCGCTATCTTTTAAACAAGCAAAGCCCGGGAAATTACATAAACCAAAATTACAAGTTGAGGTCGCATTATTATTTATACATCCCAAGCCCGCTCCACCGGGAGGATTACCACACGACAAGGCGCAGCTAGACGTACTGGTAAAGGCTGGTGTAGTGGTCGGCGTTGGATCACAAAGATAAGGATTTCCTGGAGGTGTCTGACAATTATAATAAGCACAATAGCCATCATTTAGCCCACCAGAAATTTGATTTCCGGAAATACAATGAGCAGTAGTGGCATCATAACAACAAGCTGATTCATTCATACAGGTTGCCGGACTACTATCAAAAGCACGACAGGGGTCACTACCTATCCCTTTCGGACAATCGCCAATACAAGTGCTTACTTTATCAAAGAAACCAATTTTTAAAGGTGTTGTTGAGGCGCAAACTAGTGGGTCAGCAGGAGGCGCCTGGCAATTATAATAAGCACAATAGCCATAATTTAAACTACCTTTGGCATTGCTAACAACCGAACCTCCATTCAAACCCCGGCAAGTATCGTCAGTTGTGGTCGCTGTTTTATTGGAATCAAAGCAGCAAACTGAAGAATGGTCGCCACAATTTTCTTGACTAGTTATTTGAGAACAATCAACACAGATACCATTAGGCGTGGCGGCACTAATATCGCAGAATTGGGATGTGTGGCCGGTACAGTTACAAGCTGCATCATGTTCCTCGGTCGTACTACCAATCAATCCGCAACCTGAGCAAGAACCATAAGTATTACTATTATTAATCAAATCCGATCCGCATTTGCCTGTACAATCTAAGCCAGCACAACAATCTTCTTGCGCCTTACCGATGCGGCAACAACACTCACAACTCGGAGCAACAGTAATTTGACAATTATCCGGTTCGCCCGCAATTGGGTTATCTACGCATTTCGCATCCTTATCCTCGCAAATTTTATTGGAAACACAACGGCCAACTGAATTAAGAGATTCACAGGCTAAGTTATTACTACAATTAGAACAAGTAGCATTATTCTGAGTACAACGATTACCAGTAATTCGTGTCCAACCCGATGGACAAGAGCCAGGCGAAACTATTTCCCATTTGCCATCACTATTACAAGTCTTGGTGCCGGAAAATACTGGTGTGGTTGTCGAAACATAAGGCGTGGGCAAACTACAAATACCATTATTAATATTCTTAACACATTTATCGAGAGCTTCATTATAAGTACAAGTCGCGGCATCGCAACCGGGAACGTTAGCGCAAGTTACATCGCAGGTGCCAACATTTTTTTTATAGCTAGTCGACGGCGAAGAACATGAGCCCGGACTATTCGGACACATCGCCCCCTGATAACAAGTACCGAGATATTTTGACAAACCTAAACAACTATCAAATTTTGGTGTCGTCGTCGCATCAAAGCTAGTACTGAAACTCCATTCGAAAACTGAAGTCGGCACATCAATAAAACATTCATTGATACTAGCAACACAACGTCCCTTTTTATAGGTATTCTCTGGGCAGCAAATCTGATTATTACATTCTTCATTCTTAGTACATTCGCCAACCGCAAAATTCAATTCATTACCCCATTCATTATTTTTTATAATTTTAACTGGCCCAGTAACCGCAGTCTTTGGGACAACTGTTTCTATCGTATTAGCATCATTTTCTTTAGCAATTGTTCCGTTAGCGTCTTGATTATAATTAAATCTTACTAAACCGTTACTGCCAATTGTACCAAAATATTCACCCCAAAGCTGAACCGGACTATCAATTGGCCCCTGTTCTGGATCGATTTTACATAAACTTGTTTTTAATCCGAGCGTATGATCAACTTGGAAAGTATTAGGATTTAAGTCTTGCGTCGAAATAGTAGTCGAACCTAAAGTGACTTGTAGTTGATAAGCGTCGTCACTCAAGCCTTCGGGGGTCTTAACAATAATTTGATTATCTTTCCAAACCGAATTAGCGCAAATCGTCGGAAATAAATAAGACGCTTCGGTCTTATTGTTACCATTAGCAAAATAAACATGATTATTTCCTCGTGCACCACCAAAACCGGCACCTTTAATAGTTACATATTGCCCCGCGCTCCCCTCAATCGGCGTAAACGACATTATATAAGGCCCAGAACCAGCATCTCTATCTTTTATAAATTTAAGATAATTACTTTTTTGCGGAAAACCGTTCATGGTTCGTTCAACAAAACTACCTGAATTACCAGCATTGATATTAGGAGTCGTGGAGGTGCCCGACAATCCAGTCGGATTTTCAAAACTTGAATCTAAACCACGAACACTGTTTGTGTAGTCACCGAAATAGGCTTTACCAGAAAACAAATTTATTCCTTGATACGCAACTTCTGAGCTCAGGGCTCCTCGATTTGGATCGAGGTAACACAAACCAGGACGATTTATATTATTAGCGGTGAAATTTGGTAACTGCGGACCATAGTTATCATTAGTAGCATCTATCAGATTGTCTTTATTTACAACTTTAACTGGGCCCGCTTGAACTCCGCTGGCTACCGCGACAATAATTTGATCATCGCGCCAAGAATTAATACATAAAGGATTAATGGTTGCTGGCAATAAGGCGGTCTTCGGGTCATTATTACCTAAAAATACCACCTGACTCGTGGTCGCGGAATATTCACCAAAATTTTTACCAAAAATAGTAACAAAATTATTAGTCGCTCCGTTCGGAGTAGTTAAATTACAAGTGTCTCCGTTATCACAATCTGAATCTTGAGCGCAAGGTTTATCTGAGTTGCTATTACAAAATCCACCAACTGGGCTCATGCCAGTAATAACCGGGGGGCCAGCGCACAAACAAGTTTCCGGGTTACACGTTAAATATTCCGAACAACGATTATTATCGGGATCACATTGTTGATTGCTAGTATCCGCGTCGCAAGAATCACCCGGTCCGCCCTGAGTCTGACATAAACAACTGTTATCGCAATAATAACCAGACGCACAAATTTGATTGAGTGGTTGGCAACCGGGATTAGGACTAGAGTCGCAACTAGTTGGCGGTGTATTACAATCACTTAAATTTGAACCAACACAACCTCCCCAAGAACCACCGCTACAAACCATTGAACCACCACAACCGCAGGCCTGAATTTCACCATCAAAACAACCATTCCCATTGCCGCTAATCGCACCACCCAGTTTAATTAAAATAAAAGTGGCAATCGCCCAAGAAGATAAAATTATTATTAAACCGATAACACCGTTTTTTAAAATTTGTTTAGCTTTAGTAATTTTGTCTTCATCACCATTAGAAGTCATCCAAATTACTCCACCCCAAATAATAATACCAATAGCAATTGTTCCTAAAAATCCTAAAGCAATATTAATTATCCGTCCGGCAATTGTTCTTGGGTCACCGGCCGCCAAAGAATTATTTAAACCATTACTGACAGCATCCGTGCCAAAATCAGCCGCTAAAAGCAGACGTGCCGCTAATAAGCCACCCGCAATAAGCAGAAAAACTAATAATCTTTTAGCGATTTTGTTTTGCCCCAATTTCACAAATTTATAAATCAATTATAATAATTTTTACTATTGGCAATTTCCCTCAGCGTTAAGCGAACTGGTCGCCACTCCGAAGCAACAAGATGGGCTAGTAGCGGTTACTGGGCAACCGACGCCAGCACTCGGTTTATAACAATTCTGATAAATATCTCTAACTCCAGACCCAACTTGAGCTCGATAAGACATCGATTCGGAAAGCGGTGAATGCTCTACCCAAGAAATAGTTTTATCTGGCTCACCATCAAGTGGAGCCGTATCAATATTATTATTATTTATCCAATAGCCAAGAGCAGTTGGTGTCGAGCTCTTTAAATTAATTAATTTATGCTCAATCGTGGTCGAACCATTATTAACTAAGCGTCCACCCGTCGATAAGCTACTATTCATCATAAGCGTATTCCAATCAATCCGTAGAGGGTCGGCTAAAGTAACCCCGGTTGCACTTTGGGCCGGCGTCACAGTTTCAATCTGAGGTGGGGTAAGCATTATTTTATCATTAACATAAAACGACCAGCGATAATTATCTTTCTTATTTAAATTTTCTGTCGGCTGATAGTTGTCGTTATAAAAAGCTAATGGACCATCGGCAAAAATATCGCGATCACCATCAAAAGAATTAACCGCCGTATCAATAATTCCGTTTTGTGTGCTGGTAGCAGTCGGGAAACTCTTACTTTCATTATTTTGACAAGTTTTATAACCTAGCGGCGTTGAGGAACAAGTTTGAAAGGGCGTAAAAGCAATACAATCAGTATCACTAGTACATTCTTTGAGATCAGCCGCTTTCATTTCAACTGCTAAATGGCTATTAGCCGGTAAACAATAGATTTTTTCGCCGCAACCATTAACTCCACACTCATTATCCGAAATAAATTCTACAGTTTTATAACCATTACTGACTAAAAATTTACCGCCAATATAATCACCAACGCAAACCTTATTACCGCTCGGCCCGTCACATTTATATGACTTACATTCAGAATTATTTACACAAGGCGTACTGCTAGCCGTGCTACTCGCTTCATAATTAACCACTCTAATATAGCTAGCGACCTCAGAAGCAAGTCCGGCAACCTTTAATGGATTAAGAGCTTCACTAAAATTCATTTGTAAAACCGTGTTCATTGGCGTGTCTTTTTTATCCTTAACCTGAGTTAAATCCTGACGATCACTTCCGCCCTGAAAAGCTTGAATTTGCAAAGCCGTCTGGTTTGTTGTATCAACAGCAATCTTATTACCACTAGCCCCGGCGACTTTTGCAGTAAGAGTTATTTGATTACCCACATGATCAATATCGACAGTTTGATTACCGCTTACGCCAAGTTGAATTTGATGAGCTTGGGCCGAAGGACTACAACCATTGGGACTAACGTAAATATTATTGTTAGCCGTGGAGTTTGGAGTAAAAGTATAAACCTGATCACCGATCGTTAAAGTATCGGCTAACTGTTCCGGACTCATCGTCACTTCCCAAGCACTACCAAGATCACGATTAGCCGCTTTTAGTATGAAATAACCAGTAAATTTAGCATTGTTTTGTGTATCAAAATCAGCGAAGCCTAATAAATTCTTATCGTCATTAGCATCAAAGAGTTGTGCGCGATCACGTGAATCTGAAGAAATAACTACTTTAAATTTAGTTAAACTGCCACGATAACTAAGTGGGGTTGCGGTAGCTTGTGGGGTATTGCCAATCGCATCAACGCTAATAACCGCCGGCGCTTTATATACATTTGGGCAAGTATTAACTGTAATTTCACTGGTCGCCGCTTTAGCGGGAACCGAAATATTGCGGACGTCTTGCTCGTTGTCTGGACGAGGAAAAATACCACCATAAGTAACTAACGGCGGTGTTAAATCAAGTCGTGTTCCGACTTCAAATTTCCAGTTAAAATAATTAGTGCCACAAGTTTGAAACATTGAGGAGCCGTCAGAATTCTTTTTTAAGTCGCTAGTTAACTTAACTGAATACCAAACATTAGTAGTCGGATTTCCTAAATAAGTTAGGGGGCTTATCACCAAAGTTTTACTATTACTCGAAACTGCTACGGTCGCGTCAGTAACATTAGCATTTACCCCCGGACAAATTCCGCTAGCACAAGCATCGCCTAACTCAGTTTTATAAATTCGAATAGCTTGTGGATTCAATTTATTACAAGCACCATTGTCACAAGCACAGGCTTGCCCTGAAGCATTAACACAAGCGCTCGACATTTTTACCTCTTCTTTAAACGTAATAATAATTGCACTATTTCGCGCTACGTCGGTTTGCCCATTCTCCGGATAAACCGTTTCAACTGTACAAGCACCCATGGCGCCAAAACCAGGATCAGTAAAGCTACCGCCACCACTACCGAAGTCGCCAGCGCCACCACCAATCGCAGCTAATAAGCGCGATAAAAGGAAGGTGGTAATCGCCCAAGAAGATAAAATTATAATTAAACCGATGACTGCATTCTTTAAAATTTGTTTAGCTCGAGTAATTTTTTCCTCGTCGCCACTAGAGGTCATCCACAAAAAACCAGCGTACATGATTAAAACTAAAGCGATCGCCCCCAAGAAGCTAAGCGCAATTTGAATAATTCGACCAATAATTACTCGCGGGTCAGCCACCGCCAAATTAATAACATTAGAAACTGGCGCGACGCCAAAGTCAGCTGCTAACACAAAATTAGCCCCCATTAACAAAGTAATGAAGCCAAAAATAAGAATAATTAATTTCACTTTTTTAGACATTATAAAAGATAAAAAACTTTTAAATTATCTTCTCTCTTGATATAATCTATATGACTTTATTATAACATAAAGCCTAAAAAAGAAAAACAGTTTTATGACCATTGAACGGATTATTAAAAAATTTAAAGATAATCATCCGGGTGAAAATACGGCGGTCTTAGAAAAGGCTTATAAATTCGCAGAAATGGCTCATTCCGGACAGCTCAGAAAAAACGGCGAACCCTATATCCAGCACCCCCTTCATACTGCCTATATTCTCGCGGAGATTAAGGCTGATCTTGCCACGGTCACAGCCGGCCTTCTTCATGATGTCCCTGAAGACACTAACCATGATTTAGAAGAAATTAAAAAAAATTTTGGCGTGGAAGTTAGTAGCTTGGTTAAGGGGGTAACAAAGTTAGGAAAAATCCGTTACCGTGGTATCGTGCGCTATCGAGAAAATCTTAAAAAAATGTTTCTCGCGATGACGACGGACTTGCGCGTCATTTTTATTAAATTTTGTGATCGCCTTCATAATTTAAGAACTCTGGAAAGTTTAAGCCCGGAAAAACAGAAACGCATCGCCCAAGAAACTTTAGAAATTTATGCGCCAATTGCCGGGCTGCTTGGTATTAGCCGTCTCAAGTGGCAGATGGAAGATATCTGTTTTAAATATCTTTATCCCGAACAATTTCATGAAATTGAATACCGCTATGAAGTCGAAAAAAAAGTTGAACGCAATCGTTTCTTCCAAAAAATTAAAGATGTTTTAATCCCCAAGCTTGATGAAGCAGGAATTACTTGCGAAATTGAAGCCCGTTTTAAACATCTTTATAGTATCTATCGCAAAATGCAGGAAAAAGACAAGCAGTTCGACGAGATTTATGATGTTTTCGGATTACGTATTATTGTCCCAACGATTGATGACTGCTACAAAATTTTAGGCATTGTCCATACGCTCTGGAAGCCTCAACCTAATCGTTTTAAAGATTATATTGCCGTTCCTAAGCCGAACGGCTACCGTTCCCTTCATACCACCATTTTCGGTCCCGAGGGTAAGGCGGCCGAATTCCAAATCCGAACCAGAGAAATGCACGAAGAATCTATTTACGGTCTTTCTGCTCACTGGTATTACAAATCAAAAAAAGGAAGAAGAAATTATCAACCGCCTTCTTGGGTTAAAGAAATTATTGATATCCAAAAAGAAATTACCAATACAAGCGAACTCGTAAAAAAAATAAAAATAGATATTTTCCGTGATCGAATTTTCGTCTTCTCTCCACATGGTGACGTTTTTGAGCTTCCGGAAAAATCAACACCAATAGATTTCGCTTATGCCGTTCATAGTAACATTGGCAACAAAACATCCGGCGTCATTATTAATGATAAATTAGGAAAACTCGATCAAGAATTAAAAAATGGCGATCTCGTTGAAATTATTACCGAAAAAAATCGCCAGTACCCAAACAAGGACTGGCTAAAATTTGTTAAAACTCGTCGCGCCCGCGACCAGATTAAACAATTTGCCAAAAAATCAACCTTTGAAAATATTAAACGCTTCATCCCCGGAAAAAGATTTCTTCCGGGAATGAAACAAAAATCCTCCTAACGATAGGAGGATTTTTATAAACCGCAATAATAATTTTATTATGGTCTCATTGTGCTCTCTGGTAACTTACCAATCCTTCGCAAATGTTCATTTTTTTTGCTCAAGGCTAAGCTAGTCAGAGCATATTTCTTCTGGAGCCGTTTGGTTTTCTTGGGCTCAAGATGTTGCTTTGACCGAGCTTTTTCTAATCTTTTACTGTTTTTTAAGCCTTTCTTGAATTTTCGTAAAAAACTTTCGAAACTTTCACCAGGCTTTCTTTTAAAATCCGCCATACAATCCACCTTCCTTTCTATTATTTAATCTTTTTTCAATTAATTTATCTTTTTTAGCTAAACGTTCCTTTATTTTTTTATAAACAACCACTTCTTGCGCCCCAGAATCCATTTCTCGCATTAAAATCGTACCATCCATTATCTCCTTTTTGCCTAAAATTAGACTAGTTTTTGCTTTCATGGCCATCGCCTCCTCGAGTTGTATTTTTAGACTATCTGAAGCAAATGATTGGCGAACATTAAATCCGGCTCGTCGTAGGTCTTGAAATAGCTGTAGAGCCTTAAGTTTGGCCTGATCACCTAGTTGAGCAATAAATACTATATCCTCTTCTATCGGATTTGCCAAGAGGTGCTTATCTTTTAGTCGAGATACCGCTCTTTCAATGCCTAAGGCTAAACCAACCGCTGGCGTCGACGCGCCACCCATATTTTCAATTAAAGAATCGTAGCGACCGCCACCACCAAGCGCCATTTTACCCATTAGAGCACCATCTTCATTAAGCGGCCAGAATTCAAAAACGGTATCATTATAATAATTTAAACCCCGAACTAAATAAGGATTAAAATTATAATTAATATTTAACTCATCTAAAAATTCTAATGTTTTAGTAAAATGTTCACGGCTTTCATCTGATAAATAGTCAGCGATTTGTGGCGCTTCTTCACGCAACTTAACGCAAACCTCTTCTTTACAATCCAGTAAGCTTAAACAATTTTTTCCTAAATTATTTTTACAATTATTACAAAGTTTAGAACGTCTCCCTCTTTCTTTATAGAAAGCAAGTAATTTATTACAATATTCCTTGCGACATTCCGCCGTACCAATACTATTTATTTGCAGTTGAGTACTAATCTGCAATTCTTCAAAAAAATTATGGGCGATAGTAATTAGTATCGCTTCGGCCATTGGTTTTTTCTCCCCAATTATTTCTAAATTAAACTGAGTTGACTCACGATAACGACCGGATTGCAATTTCTCCCGACGAAAAATCGGTCCCAGTGAAAAAAGTCTAGCCGGCAAACCGCTCTCGCCTAAATTATTCTCTAAATAGGCGCGCGCCACCCCTTGAGTGAGCTCGGGACGTAAAACAACTTTCTCACTTTTTTCACCTTCAACAAAATAAAATTCTTTATCTGTGTTCTTACGCGTTGACTTTTTATATAAATCAAAACTTTCAAGCACCGGCGTTTTAATAGAAGCGAAACTATAAAGTTTAGCCAGATTTAATGCTTTATTAATAACAAAATCCTGACAAATCTGTTCCGAACCAACTACGTCTTTCATACCTAAAAGGCGCGGCGTAATTTTTTCATTTCGTCGTTCTACTTTTTTAACCGCCGTCTCCGGCAAAACTTTTTTGTGTCTCGGCATATTGATTAATTATTATATTGTGGCCAATAACTTTGATTAAAAACCGTAACTTCGTTTAGTGGCCATCCACGAAATAAAACCTTACCCGTAATAAAACTTTTGTTAACAACACCAAAATAACGAGAATCTTTCGACGCCCCGCGA
>SESG01023603.1_pt1 | contig 14395 bp, 11 predicted proteins | sample 3171421 | NCBI WGS metagenome assembly SESG01 (sample SAMN10866946, study PRJNA518727) | freshwater metagenome | biome: subpolar coniferous forest; feature: holomictic lake; material: water; isolation source: holomictic Lake 227, 6 m and 8 m depth | place: Canada: near Kenora, Ontario | collected... | reverse complement strand
CATTCTCGGGTTTTACCATCCCTCATAATTATTGAAAGAAATAACCTGACAGGACACTAGTGCATTTTCCCAGCGCCCTTGCAGGGCACGCGCCTCTTTTATTTTTACCCAAGGCGTTGCCCTGGGCTGGTGTCCTTTGCGCTTTCAGCGCGGAAAATGGCTGTTCGCCCCCCCCCTACAGTGCCGTGGGCAGCGCCGCTCCCTGCTTGGCGGTCAGCTTGCTGTTGATCGGGTCGGTGATGACGTCTTTGTAGCTCATGCCGCCGGGGATCATCGGCAGGACGTGCTCGGTGTAGGGCACCATCACGTCGAGCACGTAGGCTTCCTTGGCGTCGAGCATCCGCTGGATGGCCGCGCGCAGGTCTTTCTTGTGCAGCACCCGCTCGCACTTCACGCCGAAGCCTCCGCAGATGGCGACGTAGTTGGGGTAAATGCGCTCCAAATCCCTCGGGTCGCCCAGGAAGGTGTGGGCGCGGTTGCTCCCGTATTTCAAATCCTCCCATTGCACCACCATGCCGAGGTGCTGGTTGTTGAGGATGATCGCTTTGGCGGCGATGCCTTCAATGTGCGCCGTGGCGAGTTCCTGCACGTTCATGAGGAAGGAGCCGTCGCCGTCGATGTCGATGACTTCCATGTCAGGCCGTGCGACCTTCGCCCCGAGCGCGGCGGGATAGCCGAAGCCCATTGTGCCAAGGCCCGCCGAGGTGAGGAAGGTGCGCGGCTTGCGGAATTTGTAGAACTGCCCCGCCCACATCTGGTGCTGGCCGACGCCGGTGGTGATGATCGCGTTGCCCTGGGTCATCTCGTCGAGCAGTGCAATCACGTATTGTTGCTGGATGACCTCCTCGGTGTCGCGGAAGGCGAGGGGGTATTGCTTTTTCCACGCCTCGATCTTGGCATACCACGCCGGGTAGACGGCGGGGGCGGCGGCGCGCCTGGCTCCTGCCGCTTCGAGCAGGCAGTTGAGGCGACCCAAGGCGTATTTCACGTCGCTCTGGATGGCGAGTTGCACCGGCTTGTTTTTGTTGATCTCCGAGGCGTCGATGTCCAGGTGGACGATGGTGGCGTGCTCGCAGAAACGCTCCACTTTGCTCGTCACGCGGTCGTCAAACCGGACGCTGATGGCGAGCACCACGTCGGCTTCGTTGACGGCGTTGTTCGCATAGACGGTGCCGTGCATGCCCAGCCATTTCAGGGCGAGAGGGTGATCTTCGGGGAACCCGCCCACGCCCATGAGTGTGGTGGCCACCGGAATGCCCGTGCGTTCGACGAATTCCAGCAGTTCGCCCGAGGCTTCGCCGGAAATGATGCCGCCGCCGCAGTAGATCACCGGCTGCTTGGCGCCTGCGATCAGGGCGAGCATTTTTTCGAGCGCGGCGTCATCCGCTTTCGGCAGCGGATGGTAACCGGGGAGATCCACCGTCTCCGCGAACACCAGCGGAGCCTTCGCTTCCTGGACGTTCTTGGGCAGGTCGATGAGCACCGGGCCGGGCCGACCGGTCTGGGCAATGTAAAACGCCTCTTTGACCACACGCGGGATGTCCGCGATGTCGAGCACCAGGTAGTTGTGCTTCACCACCGGCAGGCTCATGCCGAACATGTCGGTTTCCTGGAAAGCGCCCTTGCCGATGAGCGGGCTGGCGACCTGGCCGGTGATGGCGATGAGCGGCACGCTGTCGAGAAAGGCGTCGGCAATGCCGGTGATGAGGTTCGTTGCGCCGGGGCCGGAGGTGGCCATGACGACGCCCGCTTTGCCGGTCACGCGCGCGTAGCCTTCCGCCGAGAACACCCCGCCCTGTTCGTGCCGGGGGAGGATGGTGCGGATCTGCGTGCTGCGGGTCAGCGCCTGGTGCACCGGCATGCTGGCGCCGCCGGGATAGGCAAAAATGGTGTCCACGCCCTCGCGTTCGAGGCATTTGACGAGAATCTCCGCGCCGGTCAGGAGCGGTGTCTCAGGAGTGGAAGGGGTGTTGGTCTGCGTGGTCATAGGAAGAAGCGAGCATACTAAAGAGAAGCGCGTGCCACCACAAAAGATTTATAAGTCCCATGGGGCTGATACGTCCTGTAAGTCCTATGGGACAAGCGCCTACTCCGCCGGTTCAGTGCAGCAGCAGGCGGGCTTTTCGGGTTTGGCGGTGAGCTTCAACACCAGGAAATAGAGAACGGCCAGCCCGGCGATGCCGCCGACGATCCAGTGGGATTGGTGTTTGATGAAGGTGATCATGCCCTGGGGATCGTTGATCAGATCAGGCTGCGCGCGCTGCGCCTCGGCTCCCAGCCAGGCGAGTACAACGCACCAGATGAACGAGCCCACCACGGTCATCAGGCTGAACGTCCCGAAGTTCATGCGCACGATGCCTGCGGGGATGGAAATCAGGTGGCGGATCACCGGGAGCAGCCGGGCGAAGAAGATGCCGCCTGCTTCGTAGCGGTGCATCCAGTGTTCGGCCATGGCGAGCTTCTGTTCGTTCACAAAAAAATATTTTCCCCAGCGCACGACCACGGCGCGCCCCAGCCAGCGGGAGATCCAGTAGGTGATGGCGGAGCCGAGATACGAGCCCAACGTGCCCGCAAGGACAACCCCCCAGAAACCGACCCGCAGGGAATCGCCGCCCCAGAGGCTCATATGCCCTTGGGCGACCAGAAAAGCGGCGGGCGGGACGACGATTTCACTGGGAACCGGAAAAATGGAACTTTCCAACGCCATCAAGAGAACGACGCCGAGGCACCCCATGTTTTTGACCCAACCAAACCAAAGGACGATAAGAGCTTGCATCCCCCCCATGTCAGCCGAGCCAGGGAAAAAGGCAAGCCGGGAATAAAATCAAAAGCATGCACCACGAAGGACACAGAGAGCACAGAGGAAGGAACAAGTTTAAGCCCTCATTCATGTCTTCGTGCTCTTCGTGTTCTCTGTGGTGAGTCTTCTTTTCACGCTCCCAGCCATCGCAGCCAGGCGGCAAAGAAAAAAGCGCTCGCCACCAGCGGCCAGATCAAACCCTCCCCTTTGTCGGGGAAAAGGGCTACATGAAACAGGGCAAGGAGGATTTTCACACTCCTGCATCGAATGCCCTACCCTCTCTGCGTGTAACCCCCGTGTGCTCCCATAGGCTACGGATTGGAGGGGGTGGGCGTCGGTTTTGAAACGCCTTCGGCTCCAGGCTGCAACGGCTCGGTGGCCACCGTGAAATCGTCAAAATAAACGGTGCCGCTGATGTCCCCCTGCTCCGCATTCGCATCGCACCGGAAGCTGACCACCAGATACTTCGCCCCGGCAGGCGCGCTAAAACGCAGGCCCAGGCAATTCCACCCCGTGGTCACAATCGACAGCGGACGCCCCTTGCTCCCGGGCAGCGGCAGGAGCAGGTATTGGCTCTCGCCTGTTTCCGTTTTGCCCTCGTCGGTGTAGAAATCGACGCGCATTTTCAAAAAGAGCTGTGCCGTTGCGAGAGAGAGCGGATTGGTGGCATCGTTGCGCCCCCAGATGCTCGCTTTGTAGCTTTTGCCGCCCGCAACGGGAATGAGCCGGGAGACAAAGAGTGCGCCGAGGTAGGGGAGGCTCAACTTGGTCGCCTCGATGAAAAGCGCTTGCGTTCCCGTCCGGGCCACCTGGTTCGTCAGCCCGGCCACCACGCCGCCTCCTTCGGCGCCGATGTTTGGCTGGTCTTCAAAGCAGCTCCATGCCGGTTGCGTGTCGACGGGTTTAGCCGGGTTGGCCTTGGAGATGTCGCCTCCGGCGGCCCGGGGGGTTCGGCCTGTAACGGCGGGAAATTCAAAACTGTTTTCAAAAACCACCCCGGCATGCGAGACCAGGGCAGGGGGGAGAATCGCAACCGCAAAAAGCAGGGGTGCCAGGTGTTTCATGGAGGGGGGAAGCGGGGAACGCAAGGCAATGGAGCCCCGCTCCGGCGAAAATGCAACCGAAGAAATTCCGGTTGCGAGGGAACGTGGAAAAACATAAGATTCTCCCACTCCCGGGGCTCAACGCAAACAAGGAACACCATCATGGCAAAGAAACCGACCACTCCAAAAACATTGGAACCGAGCAAAGCGGCTGCCGCCGTAAAATCGGCCTCCAAACCCGCCCCGAAGAAAGCCGCAGCGCCAAAAGCCAAGGCAGCGCCAAAGGCAAAGGCTGCCACGGCAGCCAAGCCCGCAAAAACTCCCGCAACCCGCATCCGCGTGAAGGCTTCCGCCGTCACCAAACCCGCGGCGAGCATCACCCCGGCGGACATTGCCCTGCGCGCTTATTTCATCGCCGAAAAACGGCAAAAGCTCGGGCTGCCCGGCGACTCCACCCACGACTGGGTGGAAGCCGAACGCCAACTTCACGCCGAAGCGGCGGCGCTCAAAGCGAAGAAATGAAGTCTTTCCGCAAGGAATTGTGGTTCGACATCCCCCAGCGGCGCGAATTCATCAACATCACCCCGGAGGTGACCGCCGCCCTGCGCGAGAGCGGCGTGACAGAGGGGCTTTGCCTGGTCAACGCCATGCACATCTCCGCCAGCGTCTTCATCAACGACGACGAGGCCGGGCTGCACCAGGATTTCGAGGCCTGGCTGGAAAAACTCGCGCCCGAGAAGCCGCATTCCCAATACCACCACAACGGCTACGAGGACAACGCCGACGCCCATCTCAAGCGCACCATCATGGGCCGCGAGGTCGTGGTTGCCATCACGGGAGGCAAGCTCGACTTTGGCCCGTGGGAGCAGATTTTCTACGGGGAATTCGACGGCAAACGCCGCAAGCGCGTGCTGGTGAAGATTATTGGGGAGTAGACCGCTTTACCTCCCAATCAAACTCATAATCGCGCTCTTCTCCGCCTTGGCTGCGATGATCCCTTTGCACTGTTCCTTGGCGACGTCCGGGTCTTTGAGGCCGTGGCCGGTGACGGTGCAGACGATGTTGCTGCCGTCCGGGACGCGCCCGAGGTTGAAGGCCGGTTCCATGCCCTGCACGCATTTCATGAGGCCCGCGATGGAGGCGGCGCTGGCCGGTTCGACGAAGATGCCTTCCTTTGCCGCGAGCCACGCCTGCGCGGCGAGGATGCGCTTGTCGTCCACAATATCAATCGCGCCGCCGGAGTCCTTGAGGGCGGCATTGGCCAAGTCCCAGCTCGCCGGGTTGCCGATGCGGATGGCGGTGGCGATGGTTTCGGGATTCTCGATGACTTTGTTGTAAAAGATCGGCGCGCTCCCGGCGGCTTGGAAGCCAACCATCATCGGCAGGCGCGTGGCTTTGCCCAGCGTGTGAAATTCTTGGTAGCCCTTCCAGTAAGCGCTGATGTTCCCGGCGTTGCCGACGGGCAAAATGTGCACCTGCGGGGCGTCGCCGAGTTCCTCGATGATCTCAAAGGAGGCCGTCTTCTGGCCTTCCAGGCGGTAAGGGTTGATGGAGTTGACGATGGTGATCGGCTCGGTCTCGCCGATCTCGCGCACGAGGTCGAGCGCGGTGTCGAAGTTCCCGTCAATGGCGACGACTTTCGCGCCGTACATGAATGCCTGGGCGAGCTTGCCGAGCGCGATTTTCCCTGCGGGCAGCAGCACGATGCAGTCCATGTCTGCGCGTGCGGCGTAGGCGGCGGCGGCGGCGGAGGTGTTGCCGGTGGAAGCGCAAATGACGGCCTTGGAACCGGCTTCAGCGGCTTTGGAGATCGCCATCGTCATGCCGCGATCCTTGAAGGAGCCGGTCGGGTTGAGCCCTTCGTATTTGATGAAGACGTTGCAGCCGCGCCCGACCATCTGGCTCAGTTTGGGCGAGTGGATCAAGGGCGTGTTGCCTTCGTTGAGCGAGATCACCGGCGTGGCGTCGCTGACGGGCAGGTATTGGCGGTAGCGGGCGATCAAGCCCCGGTCGTGAAGGGTTTTGAATGGAGGCATGGTGGTTCTTTTCTTTGCGGCCTTTGCGTTCTTTGCGCGAAATATTTCCCGTTTAGGCGAAGGTCTCCACACGCAGCACTTGCGGCGGGCGTTTGACGCAGTCGAGGGCGGCGATTTTGCCGATGGCGCGATCCATCTGGCCTTGGGAGGCGTTGTGCAGCATGAGCACGAGCGGCACGGTCTCCTCTTCGTGGGCCTCCGGCTGGATGACTGAGGAGATGCCGATCTCCTCTTCGCTCAGGATGCCGGAGATGAGGGCGAGCACGCCGGGGCGATCCACGACGGCGAGCCTTAAATAATACGGCGTAACAACCTCGCTGATCGGCTTGCCTTTGCCGTAGAGCCCGTGCGGGACGAACCCGAAGTTCGGGCGCGGAATCTCCAGCGCCACCGCGGCTTCCGCCAGGTCGCTGATCACCGCGCTCGCCGTGGCGTCCTGGCCCGCGCCGCGTCCGTAGAAGAGCGTTTCGCCCACCACGTCGCCGTGGACGGCGATGGCGTTGAACACGCCGTTGACGGAGGCCAGCACGTGGGATTGCGGCACGAGGGTCGGGTGGACGCGCACTTCCACGGGGCAGTTTTCCGTGCAGTTGTCATCGGATTTGATGACCGCCAGAAGCTTGATGGTGTAGCCCAGTTTCTCGGCGAATTCAATGTCCGCCGCCGTGATGTTCTGGATGCCCTCGACGTGGATGTCCGCCGCGTTGACCCAGAATCCGTAGGCGAGGGAGGCGAGGATGATCGCCTTGTGGGCGGCGTCCCAGCCGTTGACGTCCAGCGTGGGATCGGCCTCGGCGTACCCGGCGGCCTGCGCTTCTTTCAGCGCCTCTTCAAACCCAAGTCCCGCCTGGGTCATCCGGGTCAAAATGTAATTGCTCGTCCCGTTGACGATGCCGTGCATGGAGCGGATGTGGTTGACCACAAACGCTTCCTTGAGGGCTTTGATGATCGGCACACCCCCGGCGGCTGCGGCTTCAAAAAAGATCGGCACGCGTTTTTCAGCGGCGAAGGCGAAGATTTCCTTGCCGTGTTCGGCCAGGAGGGCTTTGTTCGCCGTGACGACGATTTTCCCTTTTTCCAGCGCGGCCATGACGAACTTGTAGGGGTTCTGGATGCCGCCCATGAGTTCCACCACCACCTGCACCTGCGGGTCGTCGATGAGATCCTGCCAGTCCCCGGTCATGATGGAGCGAGGCGTCGCCACGCCAGCCCGAGGCGTCTCGATGTCCAGATCCGCGATTTTCTTGACGGTCAACTCCAGGCCGAGCCGTTCACAAAGCAACCGGCGGTTGCCGGTAAGATGTTTGTAAACGCCCACCCCGATGGTGCCGAAGCCCGCAATGCCGATGCCGATTTGTCGCATAAAAAGGGTATGTTAGCGTCCCTCCGCCGCGCTTTGCAAGACAGTTACAGCGGTTCGACGGAGCCCGTGGTGGTGGTGATGACCCAGGCGTCGGCGGCGGGCATCCGCTTGAGTTCGTGGCCGATGCCCCATGAGTCTGAGTAGAGGATTTCGTCGGTTTTCTCGTTGTAGCCGATGATCAGGCGCATGTGCCCGCCCGGCATTTTGGCTTTGGAGCCATCGGGAATCATGCCAAGTATGACAGACCAGAGCACGGGGATGCCAGTGTCCACGTGTTCCTTGACACGGCGTTGGAATGCGGAAAGGCCGCTGTGGTTCTTGATGCGCGCTTCACGGAGAACCTCCGGTTTCATTTGGTCGTACAGGCCGCCGGCATCCTGGACGTTGGGGTTGAGCGGGCTCGCTTTGGAGCGTCGGGCGATCTGGTCGTAGTCCGCCATCAGGCCGCGGTAATCGATCTCGTAAATCGTCCGCACGTGGATGGTGAACCGGGCGGCGAGTTTCTTGAGCGAGTCGGTCATGGCTTGCAAGTTGGTTCCCCTGCTGGCGGAGGAGTTGGCAAGCTGGGCCAGCTCGTTTTCATCGACTTTGATGCCGTAGTAGCGGAGCACGCGAGCGGCGGTGGCCACCACGCAGTAGCCTTTCTGGCCTTGATCGATCATGGGAATGTCCTTGATGAGCACATCCCCGTTGGCCACGTCGTGGAACACATGTTTGGGGCCGCTGAAGACCTCTTTTTTCGATTCGGCAAAGGATCGCTCCAGCAGGCTTTTGGGTTTTTCCACGGGGGTGATGCGCAGCCGCACGAATTCGGCGCGAAAGGGAATCTGTGGCGTCTTGGTGCAGGAATACTCCAGCAGATAGGTGGATGCCGGGGTGTTCCACGCCACGCCGTCCACCTTCACCGCGTTGGTGGCGTCTCTGCCGCGAGGGACGGCAACGGTCTTGAGGGACGCAGAGATCGCGGCGATGAGATCCTGGACCAGCTTTTCATAAGTGATCCGCATGATTTCCCCCATGTCGCCCCGGTTATAAAAGAGGGCGGTGATTTCCTTCGGTTTGCCTTGATCAAAGCGCACCAGGGTCTGGCAGACCGGCTGGCCAAAGAGCGTGGCCGTTTGCAGCGTGCTTTGCGCGGAATCCTTCGCCACAGAAAGCCAGCGGAAACCGAGCGTTCCGTTGTTTTCCACAAACTGCGGCGCTTCCCAAACCGTCGGCGCCGTGAGCAGCGGGTCAAGCGGAGCGGGGGTGGCTTTTGGCGTTTGCGCAAGGGCTGCGGAAGTGCAACAGAGGAAAACCAGCAGCCGTTTCATGGGGGTCATGGGGAAGTTCACGGGCCGAGCGTAGCTTATGGCGCCCGTGCTTTGCAATTTCAGATGCGGCCTCCCTCTTGGGGAAAATGGGGTGATCGACGGGACTCGAACCCGCAACAGCCAGAATCACAATCTGGAGCTCTACCATTGAGCTACGACCACCATTTTTGCGCCTCGGAGAGGCCGGGAGACCCGGGTTCCGAAGACAGCGAGGTTGGGAAGAATACAGCGGAATTCAAAAATCGGAAACGAAAAAAAACGAAAAGGCGCGGTAGTCTGAAAAATGCCGGGTTGACTTCAGGCCCGGATCGCTGGATACACCGTGTTTATCTCCATGCAGAAGATTTCCAAAGCCCTCCTTCTCGCCTCCGCGGCAGTCCTGTTTTTCAGTCCCGCTGCAAAGGCCCAAAATGCGGATCTTGCGTTGCTGGCAATGCCAGCCCCTTCGCCCACGGCGACTCCCGCAGCCAGCGCAACGCCCCTTTCACTGGCGGATTTGACCGCGCAGATCGTTGCTGCGGAGGAGGAGCGCGGCAAGATCGACGAGGTGCTCAAGAGCGAGCCAATGCTGTCCGCCAATGATGCAGTAAACATTTTCCACGAAATCGAAGTGCAGTTGGAGCAAAGCGCAAAGGCGCTTGCCGCAGGCCCTTCACTCGAGAAAGTGCGCGAACTGGAATCCCGGTGGCAGAACTCCAGCGAAGACCTGGCTGGAGCCAAGCGTCTGCTGACCGAGCGGGTCACGCGCTACGAGGGTCAACTCAAGCGCTTGGGCGAACTCCAGCCAAAATATGACAAGGCAACGCCGCGCGAATTGCTTGCCCGCATGGAAGGGCTCGGTGCAGCGACCAGGAAGACGACCTCGGCAGTCCTGAAACGGCGGGCGGAACTCGGCGGACTGCTGACCAAGGCCGAGGAGCAGGAGCGGCAGGTGAACGGGATGCGCGAGCGCATCAAGCAAATGCGTCCGCAGGCGGCGGCCCGGCTTTTTGTCTCCGAGAGCGTTCCTCTCTGGCGCGTGCCGATCTGGAGCGAGTCGGTGCGGCTTGCGGCGGGGTTCGACCTGGCGCAGGAAAGCCGCGCGGCATGGGCCAAGCAATGGACGGCGCTTGCCTCTTACGCCAAGGCGCAGGCGTCCACCTTTTTCCTCCACGGCTTGTTTTTCGCGGTGCTGCTCTCGGCGCTTTGGTGGACCCGGCGGCGGATGCGCGGCTGGGCCGATGACGAGCCGCGCCTGAAACGCGCCGCCCAAGTCTTCGAGGGGCCCGTCGCGATGGCTCTCGCGTTCTCCCTGGCGGCGGCGAACTGGATTTACCCGGAGGCTCCGCCGTTGCTGACCGCCCTTGTGGGAGCCGCCGCACTCATCCCCGCCATCCTCATCCTGCGTCGGGTGGTGGATTCTCCTCTTTACCCGGTTCTCAACGCCATGGTGGTGTTTTATGCCATCGACCAACTGCGCAAAGTGGCCGTGGCGCTGCCCATCCTGGCCCGGCTGCTCTTTGTGGCGGAAATGGCGGGCGGGGCGCTCGCGTTGGTGTGGCTCTTGCGTTCTGGAAAACTGAACGCCCTGCGCGGGGAGGAGCAACGGCTCTCCAAGGTGACGCTCGCGGGCGCGCGTGTGGTGCTGGGGGTCTTTTGTGCCTCCTTTTTGGCGAACCTGCTGGGCAATGTGAGCCTGGGAGATCTGATGGGCAATGCGGCGTTGCAAAGCGCCTACCTTGCGGTGGTGCTCTACGCGGCGGCCCGGATCGCCGACGGCCTGATCCTTGCCGGGCTCTCTGCCGAACCGCTGGCGCAACTCGGCATGGTGCGTCGCCACCGGACGCTGCTCTGGCGTCGCACGCATCGCATCTTTGAGCTGGCAGCCCTTCTTTTGTGGGCATCTGAAACGCTCGATCTGCTCACGGTGCGCTCGCCGTTGATCGAGCGCGCCGCAACCCTCTTCGCCAAACCGAATACCGATCTCACGATTTTTGGGCAGGCGCTTGCATTTGGCGCGGTGGTGTGGGCGGCGTTCCTCATCTCCCGGTTTATCCGCTTTGCGCTGGAGGAGGATTTTTACCCGCGGATCAAGATGGAGCGCGGCCTCTCCTACGCGGTTTCCACCATGCTCCATTACGCGGTGTTGCTGGTCGGCTTTTACATGGCGGCCTCGGCGGCGGGCATTGACATGACCAAGTTCAACATCCTTGTGGGCGCATTCGGCGTCGGCTTGGGGTTTGGCTTGCAGAATATCATCAACAACTTCGTCTCCGGCGTCATCCTGCTCTTTGAGCGCCCCGTCAAGGTCGGCGACGTGGTGCAAATGAGCGACGCCTCGGGTGTGGTGGATCGCATCGGCATCCGCGCCAGCATCATCCGCACCGGCAGCGGCTCGGAGATCATCGTGCCCAACGGCAAGCTCATCTCGGATCAGTTCACCAACTGGACGCTCTCCAACCGGCGGCGCGGCATTGATCTCCCCGTGAGCGTCCCTTCCAGCAACGACCCGTGCCGCATCATCGAACTGCTCACCCGCATCGCCGCCGCTCATGCGCTGGTAGTCTCGACGCCCGCTCCCAAAGTGCTGCTCACCGATCTGGGAACCGACATGATGCAATTCCAATTGAGCGCATGGACGGATCACTGCGAGCAATGGACGCAAATCCGCAGCGACCTGGCCGTTGCGATCAACGCCGAGTTGCTCAAAGAGGGAATTTCCCGTACGAATCCGACGTCCCCTGTGCCTGTGCTTATCTCCAAATGAAAACCACACCCATGAACGAACTTCGCGCCACAGTCGCCCGCCTTCGCGCTCCCGACGGCTGCCCCTGGGACAAGGAGCAGACCCACGCCAGCCTGCGCGGCTGCTTGATCGAGGAGGCCTACGAAACCGTGGAGGCCATTGAGCGGGCCGACGACGCCCATTTTTGCGAGGAGCTTGGCGATCTGCTGCTCCAGGTGGTCATGCACAGCCAGATGGCCTCGGAGACCGGGCGCTTCACCTTCGATGACGTCACCACCGGGCTCAACGCCAAGCTCATCCGCCGCCACCCGCACGTTTTCGGCGATGTCGTGGCCGCAGACACCGGTGCTGTTTTGCAGCGTTGGGAGGAAATCAAACGCTCGGAAAAAGGCACCACGCACACCTCCGTGCTCGACGGCGTCTCGGACGCGCTCCCCTCGCTCTTGCACGCGGAGAAGATCACCAAAAAAGCGGCGCGCGTCGGGTTCGACTGGGAATCGCCCGTGCAGGTCATTGGCAAGATCCGCGAGGAACTCGCCGAGACCGAGGAGGCGCTGGCGCACGGAGATCCCGACAAGATCGAGGAGGAACTGGGCGACCTGCTCTTTGCCACAGTCAACCTCGCCCGCAAGATCAAAGTGGAACCCGAGGTGGCCCTGCGCCGCGCCACCGGGAAATTCAGCAAACGCTTCCAGGCGCTGGAAGTCGCCCTCAAGGAACGCGGACGCAAGCCCGAGGACTGCACCCTCGCGGAGATGGACGCGATCTGGGACGAGATCAAGGCAAAGGAACGCTGCTAATCCCCATGATGGATCTCTGGTCACTTGAAGCCGCCGCCCGCGTTGCCGCGTTGCGCCGCGAAATCGAAGAGCACAACCGCCGCTACTACCAGGAGGCGGCGCCGACGATTTCCGACCAGGAATACGACCGGCTCTACCGCGAGTTGCAAGACCTCGAAAAGCAATTCCCCGAGCTTGCCACGCCTGATTCTCCCACCCGGCGCGTGGGCGGAGCGCCGCTGGAGGAGTTCGCGCAAATTCGCCACCGCGCGCCGATGCTCAGCCTGGATAACACGTACTCGGAGGAGGAAGTCGCCGCATTTTTCCTCCGCCTGGAAAAGCTGCTGCCGGGGCAAAAAATCGAAACGGTGATCGAGCCCAAAGTGGACGGCGTTGCCATCTCGCTGCTCTACGAAGAGGGTGTGCTTCAGTATGCTGCCACGCGCGGCGACGGCACAACCGGCGACGACGTGACCCAAAACGTCCGCACCATTCCCGGCGTGCCCCAGCGGTTTGCGGGCGCGCACGTCCCACGGCTGCTGGAAGTGCGCGGGGAAATCTTTTTGCCCAAGGCGCAATTTGCGGCGCTCAATGAAGAGCGCGCCGCCGCCGGGGAGCCGCCGTTTGCCAATCCGCGCAATGCCGCCGCCGGTTCGCTCAAACAACTCGACCCGGCCATTGTTGCCAAGCGCGGCTTGGGCGCGATCTTCTACGGCACAGGCGCGCTCGAAGGCGCACAGTGGCAGACCCACCGGGAGGCGCTCGACGTCTTGCGTGCATGCGGGCTGCCCATTCACGAAAAAACCTGGACTGCCGCCACGCTTGAGGAGGTGTTGAAAGCCATCCACGAGTTGGACGCCGTGCGGCACGATTTTCCGTTCGAGACGGACGGCGCGGTGATCAAGGTAGACGCCTTTGCGCAGCGCGATGCCGTTGGGTTCACCGCAAAATCCCCGCGCTGGGCGATGGCCTACAAATACAAGCCGGAGCAGGCGGAGACGCGCTTGCGCGACATCACGGTGCAGGTGGGCCGCACCGGCGTGCTCACGCCCGTGGCGGAGTTGGAACCGGTGTTTGTGAGCGGCAGCACCGTGGCGCGCGCGACTCTGCACAACGAGGAGGAAATCGCCCGCAAAGACATCCGCATCGGCGACCTCGTGGTGGTGGAAAAAGCGGGTGAGGTCATCCCCGCCGTTGTGGAAGTTCGCAAAGAAAGGCGCACGGGCGAAGAGCGCGTTTTTGCAATGCCCTCGGCGTGCCCTGCGTGTGGCGGCCCTGTCGTGCGCGATGAAGGGCAGGTCGCCCTCCGCTGCGTCAACGCCGCGTGTCCCGCGCAACTCAAGCGGCGGCTGGAACATTTCGCCTCGCGCGGCGCGATGGACATCGAGAACCTCGGCGAAGCGATGGTGGAGCAACTGGTGGATAAGGAACTCACCCGCGACCTCGCGGATGTTTACCAACTCAACGTCGCCAAGCTCGCGAGCCTTCCGCGCATGGGCGAAAAAAGCATCGCCAACCTGCTGACCGCAATTGAGGCGAGCAAAAAGCAACCGCTCTGGCGGCTCATCTTCGGGCTGGGCATTCTGCACGTCGGCGTCACTTCGGCGCGCGCGCTGGCTTCGCACTTCCACCTGCTCGACGCGCTCATGGCCGCCACGGCGGACGAGTTGCAACGGATTCCCGATGTCGGCCCGGTGGTCGGCCCCGCCATCGCCCAGCATTTTGAAAACCCCGGCAACCGCGCGGTCATTGAGCGGCTGCGCGAGGCGGGCCTGAACTTTGGCCAGCTCGACGACCACTCCGCGCAGCCCGCCGGCGGCAAGTTCGCGGGAACCACGTGGGTGCTCACCGGGACGTTGAGCGAGCCGCGCGAGGTGATTGGCGAAGTCATCCGAGCACAGGGCGGGAAAGTGACCGATTCCGTGAGCAAAAAAACGAGCTACGTGCTCGCGGGCGACGAGGCCGGGAGCAAGCTGGAAAAAGCGCAAAAGCTCGGCGTGCGCGTGCTCACCGAGGCGGAGTTCCGCGGGATGCTGGAAGCGGCGGAGTAGCGAAGTGCCACTGGGGAACGAGAGAAAACGAGAATTTTCTGGGAGCAGTTGTGTTCATCGCAAGAACGGCCCCCTCTTTCATGTATGTCACTTGTCAAGAGTTGATTCCGTCAGACAAACAGGACATGATGGAACTTCTGCTATGGTTGGTGAACCTTCCATTGAAGCTTCTACAGTTTCATCGCCACCAAGGTAAGCGGGGGTGGACAGTAGTCACCGTGATGATCAAAAGCTTTAGAGCAGTTTCGGGTTCATTTGGCGCAATGATCTGAGAGCGCCGTGGGT
>SESG01027969.1_pt1 | contig 14397 bp, 14 predicted proteins | sample 3171421 | NCBI WGS metagenome assembly SESG01 (sample SAMN10866946, study PRJNA518727) | freshwater metagenome | biome: subpolar coniferous forest; feature: holomictic lake; material: water; isolation source: holomictic Lake 227, 6 m and 8 m depth | place: Canada: near Kenora, Ontario | collected... | reverse complement strand
CGCGGCGCAAGAAAGGCAATCCGTGCGGCGCGGGCCATCAAGGCTCCCGGTGGCGCTCCGCCTCCAACTTTGCGAGACGCGCTTCCATCACCTGCATCCGGTCGCGATACTTACGGTCCAATTCTTCAGTGGCCGCAAGCAGCAGTCCATTCACCTGATTCTGCTGTGACCAGAGACGGTAGGTGTAGAACTTAAGCGACTTCCAGATCGTGCGCTTGAAGGCCACCAGCAGGGGCGCCAGATAGTTGCGGCGCTCGCGAACTTCGAAGTCGTTGATATCCACCGTGATCGCCTCGCGCAAACACTGCAGATAGTAGTCAAGAAAGAGCTCGTTGTTCTGGAGAAACGACAAATTGTGGCGCTCGGCCTGCGCCAGACGCGGGTCCGCGAAGTCGCCGTCCTGCAGACGGGCCGCAACAGCGTCCTGAATTTCGCGCACCAAACGCCCGGCGTCCAAACCTGTGGCGCCGATCTCAAGCGAGGGCGTGGCCATCTGCCCCTCAGACCGGCGGAACGATGGCAACCATCGGGGAGTCTTTGGCAACCGGCTTGCCATGCTCGCATATAATTTTGACCACCTTGCCGGCAACCGTGGCTTTGATCTCATTAAAAAGTTTCATCGCCTCGACAATACACAGCGGGTCGCCTGCTTTTACCGTGTCGCCAACCTCGACCAAGGGCGGTTTACCGGGTGCTGACGAGCGGTAAAAGGTTCCCGCCAGCGGCGACTTGACCAGCACGGCATTGCCCGGGAGATCGCTTTCAGGCGCGGCAGGGGCCGGTGTTGTCAGAGGTGCTGCAATGGGTGTTGCATTGGCGCCTTTGGATCCGGCTGCCACCGCTGCGCGACCGTGTGCAATCGCCGGCAACACGGCAAGATTGTGAGCAAGCGTCATCGGCTGGTCCGTGCGCAGCGTCATGGCGACGTCGTGCCGGCGAATCGTCAGCTCGCTGATACTCAGCTGCTGGACGGTGTTCATCAGGCCCTGCAGTGACTGATAATCGGTCGGTGACAGGAACGGCTGCGGCGGCATGGGCGGCTGAAGGTCCTCTAAAATCATCCGTTTCTGCTTCTTGAGCTCCTCATCCGCCGGAACAGGCGGACGCTGATCAGTGGGCAGAGCGCGCCAGGCGAAATAGCTCAAGGCCACTTCCGGGAAAAGCACGTAGGAGAGAATGTCCTCTTCCTTCTGAATCAGCTTCGGGTCTACATTGGCAGTGGCATCAGGAAGGCCGAGCGGCAGCAAATCGGCCGGGCGGCAGGTGATGGACTTCTCGTCGCCGAGAATATGCTTGCGAATCACGGCGTTGATCGGCGCCGGCGAACGTCCGTAAAGGCCGCGCACGTAATCTTTGATCTCCTGCGGCACAAGCTTGTAGCGCTCGCCGGCGAGCACATTCATGACGGCCTGAATCCCGATGATCTGACTGGTGGGCGTCACCAGCGGGGGGTAGCCAAGATCGGCGCGCACGCGCGGTAATTCCTCAAAGACCTCGCTGATTTTATCGAGGGCGTTTTGCTGAACGAGCTGCGAGCGCAGATTCGAGATCATACCGCCGGGGATATGATGCTGGATTACTTCCGGATCAATGATGTTCTGGGTCTGTGCGGAGGCGAGTTGCCGCCGCGGGGCTAATTCGACAAAGTATTCGCAAACTTTTTTGATGGCATCTTTGTCGAGGTTAGCGTGGTAGGGCATGTCCTCGAAAATCGCCAGCATTGTTTCAACCGGCGGCTGTGACGAGAAGCCGGCCATTGGAGAAACGGCGCAGTCAATCGCCCCGGCACCGGCGCGCACGGCCTCCACACAGGACGCCGTAGCCATGCCGCTGGTGGTGTGGGTGTGAACCTGAACCGGAATGCTGGTTTCGCGAATGATGGCTGAGACCAGTTGTTCGGCGGCGATGGGCGTGAGAATGCCGGCCATATCCTTAATACATAGCGAATCAATGCCCATCTCGATCTGTTCTTTAACAATTTTGACGAACTTCGCCACGGTATGCACCGGGCTAATCGTGTAGCAGATCGTGCCCTGGGCGTGAGCGCCGTATTTTTTGACAGCCTTGATGGCTTGTTCGAGATTGCGCGTGTCATTCAGCGCGTCGAAAATGCGGAAGATATCCACGCCGTGCTTGACCGCCAGCGCAACAAACCGGTTGAGCACGTCGTCAGGATAGTTTTTGTAACCCAGCAGGTTCTGTCCACGCAAGAGCATCTGAAGTGGCGTTTTTTTGCAGCGCGCCTTGATCAGATCGAGGCGTTCCCACGGATCCTCACGCAAAAACCTCAGGCAGACGTCGAAAGTGGCGCCGCCCCAGACTTCCAGAGAATAGTACCCGACGGCATCTATTGTATCAATGATCCCGAGAATGTCCGCAGTGCGCATGCGCGTAGCCCAAAGCGACTGATGGGCATCGCGCAGCGTCGTGTCCGTGATGCGCAGCGGGATCTGCGGCCCGCGGTCGTTCGAAAGTTTAATCAAAGACTTTGGCGGCTTTTTTGTGGTCATTTTATTATCTCCTGCAAACAAAACAGGGCTAGCTGGCACGGCCCATGGCCGCGAACTTGTTGTAACGCCGGGAGACAAGCTTGCCCGCCGAAACGCCAACCAGGCTCTTGAGTGTTTTACCCAGCAGATTACCGACAGTCTGCATAATGGCCGGGTAGTCACGATGGGCTCCGCCGAGCGGTTCGGGAATAATTCCGTCAATTATTTTAAGCTGTTTAAGGGAAGGCGCCGTGATCTTGAGCGCATTGGCGGCCTCGGGGGCCTTGGAACCGTCGCGCCACAGGATCGAGGCGCATCCCTCCGGGGAAATTACTGAGTAAACCGCGTACTGCAACATCAGGATCACATCACCGACGCCGATACCGATGGCGCCACCGCTGCCGCCTTCGCCGGTGATTAAGACCACAACCGGGGTTTTCAGAACGGCCATTTCCATCATGTTGCGCGCAATCGCTTCAGCCTGACCGCGCTCCTCCGCGTCAGCACCGGGAAAGGCGCCGGGGGTATCAATGAAACTAAGCACGGGAAGACCGTACTTCTCGGCCAGCTTCATCAATCGCAGGGCCTTGCGATAGCCCTCCGGACGCGCCATACCAAAGTTGCAGCGCAGGTTTTCTTCAATATTTTTGCCCTTCTGGTGGCCGAGGATCATGACGCGCTGCTGATTCTTAAGCGTCGCCAGCCCGCCGATGATGCCCTGGTCGTCGCCGAACAGGCGGTCGCCATGGAGCTCAACGAACTCAACCGTCAAGCCGGCAATGAAATCCCGCAGCATGGGCCGCTCCGGATGGCGGGCAACCTGCACCGTCTGCCACGGCGTCAAGGACGCGTAAAGCGCCTTGAGTTTCGCTTCCCGCTGCTTTTCCAACTCGGCAATCGTGGCCCTGGTGGCGGCATCCGGGTCAGCAACGGCCTTAAGTTCAAGCAGCTGCGTCTCAATTTCTGTGACAGGTGTTTCGAAGTCCAAATTCATGCCATGCTCTCCGAGGTTTGGTCCAGACTACTACGTCCGGCGGTAGGCCAGGATTTGGTGGAGCGTGTCACGCAAACCGGGGCGCGGCACGATCATATCTACAAACCCGTGTGCCAGCAGGTATTCGGCCGTTTGAAAATCCTCAGGCAGCTTCTGTTTGATGGTTTCTTCGATCACCCGCCGGCCAGCGAAACCGATCAAGGCCCTCGGCTCGGCAATATGAATATCGCCTACCATGGCGAAACTGGCTGAAACGCCACCGGTGGTCGGATCGGTCATGATCGAAATATAAGGCAGGCGGGCCTCGCGCAGCCGTGCTATCGCCGCACAGGTCTTGGGCATTTGCATCAGCGAGATGATACCCTCATGCATGCGGGCGCCGCCGGACGCCGCAACAATCACAAACGGATAACGGTGACGGATGGCGGCTTCCGCAGCGAGGCGGATTTTTTCGCCCGTACCACCCGCCAGGCTTCCGCCCATGAAGCGGAAATCCATGACAGCCAGGACAATCTTCCGTCCGCGCAAACGCCCGATTCCTGTGATAATCGATTCCTTGAGCCCTGTTTTGGTGCTCGTTTCGGCAGCCTTTTCGGCGTAGGACCCCTTGGCGTCCACAAATTTCAGCGGGTCTGAGAAGGTGAGCCGGGGATTCAACTCCGTGTAGGATTTGGGATCCAGCAGCATCGCCACGCGTTCGGCGCTGGTCAGCCTTTCGTGGAAGCTGCAGCGATCGCAGGTTTTGAGATTCTTTTCCCATTCCTCGCGATAAACATGCGCCTTGCAACTGGGGCAAACCACCCAGACCTCTTCTTTGGCAACTTCAAGAGTCGGCGCCTGCTTCTTTTTGTGCGAAAACCATCCCATCAGTGTCGGCTCCTTCTCCAGCGGCTTGCAGCCACCAGAGGTGGTAAAAAGGTGAAGTTACCATTCAGCAACGACTGAATCAAGCCTAGTGTTTTGCCTGGTGTTTTGCCTGCCGTTCGACAGTCCAGCGCAGTCGTGCCACGTTACCGTTAAGGTTGAGCCAGCCCTCGGCGCTTGGCAGGTCGTCGAGCACACTCAGGGAATTTGAGACGCGGGTAATATGCTGGCGGGTTGCGACGGCGGCGGCATCACCGCCGTCGCTGACCATATTAATAATCGCCAGTAAATCGCGCGCGTTTTCTCCGAGGCCGGCGGGATTCAGCCAGAACCAGCCGACGGCGTCGGGATGGCTGGCACAGGAGGTGTACCAGCGCGGCACGAACTTGGCCGGGGCCGCGCCAAAACAGGCGCGCAGAGCGCCAGCGTGGGTGGCGGCAATACGCCACCCGTTAGTAGCCACCAAGGCCACCTGTTCGTCCGGTTCAAAGGCATGGTAAAAGCCCGGCAAGGCATCCTCCACCCTCACACCTTCTGAAGGTACTGAGGAATTGACCGGGTGGATGTGCAAGCCCGCCTGCCAGCGCTTATTCCATGGGGAAAGCGCGGTTTGCAGCCTGGCGTGATCAAGCGTGTCGTCGGCCCCCACCCAATCGCCAGCGAGCGCCGTAAGGGTTTTCAAACCCTTGATGCCGGACGGCAGAGCGGACCCCAGCGCACCACGTAAACGGCCGCTGTGTGCATTGTCCAGCACGGCCAGCGCGAGAATGTTCGACCGTCCCAGCGGGAAACCCAAAGACTCGATGACTGCGGACACATCGTCCGGCAAGAGCTGGCGCAGCAACGCAGCCGGCAGCAGGGCCACAGCGTCCAGTGTGTTGCCAAGCAGAGGCGCCAGCGCATCGGCGGACGCGCGCTGTGCCGTGGAATCACACATTCCCGGCGGCTGTGGCAGCACGCGCGCAAATTCGCCGGATATTTGCGTAGCACCGGCCTGTGTTAAAGCCCAGGCAATGGGCGGCGCACCGTCACACTCCAGATCAAGCCATCCCCGGACCAGAGACCCGGCCGGCCACGCGGCGCTGGCGGCGCTCCAGCGGCCGGAGGTCGCGACAGAAGGATGACCGGGACGGCCATCGAGCGTCTCTAGAAGAATGCGGGCACCGGTCATGTTGGACGACCAGCAGCCAAGCAATACGCCCTCAGAAATGGCCAGCGATAGTCGCCGTAAGCCGCTGCCCCCGCTGCCGTGGCTGGCGACCCAGACCGTGCCGCCATCTGGAAAGCGGACGGTGTTAAAGCCCGGCAGCTTTCCAAGCCCGGCCTGCCAGCGCAGGCGCTGACTGTGTCCGCCAATCCACGAGGCGAAAACCCATGCGTCGGAACCTTTCGCTCCATCGAGATTCGGCACATAAGCGAGCACGGCGCGACGGGCGGCCAGCTGATTCAGGCGCCGCCGGACGCCGGCATCTTGCGCCAGCGTGTCAAACCATGCCGCTGGTACGCCAACAGGCAGCGCCAAATGGCGGACAAACGGGTCGTCCGCCAGCAGCATGAGGCTGGCGGCTGGAGTATTTATGTCGGCAACCAATGTAGCGCTGGCCGGGATCGCCTCAAAAAGCCGGCGCGGCTGATACGGGACGCTCATGGTCCAGACCACGAAAGCGGAAGTGATCAGCCCAAGGCTGAGCCAAAACGTGAATCGTCTGGCAACAGTCATGGCGTTTTGAGGGACCCGATCAGGTCGTGTACGGAGGCCATGTCATGCCGGCGCAGATAGTCCGCAATTCCATCGGCGACGCGTCCGGCAATGGCAGGGTCGCCGAAGTTCGCCGTGCCAATCTGAACAGCCGAGGCGCCGGCAATCAGGAACTCCAGAGCTTCACGCGGACCGGTGATGCCACCGATGCCAATCACCGGAATTTTAACCGCACGCGCGGCTTCGTAGACAAGCTTTACGGCGATGGGATGAATTGCAGGACCCGAGAGGCCGCCGGTGCGATTGGCCAATACCGGGCGACGGGTCTCCACGTCAATCACCATCGCCGGATACGAGTTGATCAGCGTAATCGCATCGGCCCCGGCCGCCTCGACTGCGAGGGCGAAAGCCGCGATGTCGGTGACGTTCGGAGCCAGTTTGGGCATAATTGGCAGCCTGGTATTGGCGCGCACGCCAGCGACAACTGCCGTAGCCGCATCAAGCCGCGTTCCGAAGACGTGACCACCGTCCTTGATGTTGGGGCAGGAAATATTGATTTCCAAAGCGTGGACGCCGGGGACACCGTCCAAACGGGCGGCCACCTCGGCATACTCTTCAACCCGGCGCCCCCAAATGTTCACAACAACGGGCACGTCGTGGCGGCGCAGAAAGGGCAGGTATCGGTTGATAAAGCCCTCCACGCCGGGGTTTTGGAGCCCGATGGCGTTGACCAGCCCGCCGGGCACTTCAACCAGGCGCGGGGTGTCGTTGCCGTCACAGGGTTCGAGACTGATGCCTTTGACGACAACAGCCCCCAGCCCTGCGAGCGGCATGACATCGGCGTACTCCACGCCGTAACCGAAAGTTCCGGAGGCGACCATTACTGGATTGCGCAGACGCAAGCCGGCAATCGTCACTGAGAGGTCCGGCGGCAGGACGGCGGATGGTCTGGTCACGGGGTGGTTTCCTCCCAGACAATATTGGCGGCATCAAAGACGGGCCCTTCCTTGCAGACCCGGCCCCAGACTTTTTCTCCGTCGCGCCTGTCTTCGTGCGTGCAAGTACAGTCAGAATGGAGGCGCTGGACGCATGCCAGACAGGCCCCGACGCCGCAGCCCATGTGACGGTCAAGCGACACCCAGGCACGATCTCCTCCGGCGGCAGCTCGCTTGGCAACCGCACGCAGCAGACCCGTCGGGCCGCAGGCAAAAAACTCGCGCCCGCCATTCACCTCGCAGGCTGCCAGCCAGGCATCCAGCGGCGTTGTCACACGTCCGGGTTCGCCAAGCGATCCGTCTTCGGTAGCAACACGCACATCCCAACCGAGCGCAGCGAAGGCCGAAGTCATGAGAATGTCCCGTCCGGTGGCGCCGCCGACGAACAGCAGGCCGCGTCGCGGATAGCGGCGGGCGAGCAGGTAAAGTGGCGCAACACCGTAACCGCCCGCAACGAGCACCGGCATGGCTGACAATGGTGCGTCCGGTGGTGGCAAAGGGAACCCATGCCCGAGCGGACCCAGCAGGCTGAGTCTGTCACCGGCACGCAGATCAAGCATGGCGTGTGTCCCGCGGCCAACGGGCTTATAGAGAATCGTCAGCCGGCCCGCCCCGGCATCGCAAACGCTGAACGGACGGCGCAGCACAGCATCTGCGGGTGCATCAAGGCGCAGGCTAACGAACTGGCCCGGGGCGACCTCGCCGGCTATGCGCGGAGCGGTGATGGTTAGCAAACGGTAATCACCGCCCGCTGATTCATGTTCCACGACCGTTGAAGCTTCCAGATGCATCACGCAGACAGTCTGCGGATTTGATGTGGGCGGGTCAAGCTTGAGAAACATAATATTTGGATAATATTAGCTCGTCTTGCCGCAAGCGGTCTGTTAGCGTAACTGCCCTTGTGAGGGATGCGTATGAACGTAAAGCGAATACTCAACGAAGAATCAATCCTGCTGAACCTGCAGGGGGCCACCAAAGAGGCCATTATTCAGGAAATGATTGATTTTCTGACGGCTAAAAGCAGCATCAAAGATCGCGATGCCGCGCTCAAAGCCGTTATGGACCGTGAGCAGAAAATGTCCACCGGCATGCAGCACGGGGTGGCAATTCCTCATGGCAAGACCGACTCGGTGGAACGGCTCGTCGCCATGCTGGCGTTTAAGCGCGAAGGCATTGATTTCGGTTCAATGGACGGGAATCCCTCGACAATTTTTCTGATGACCCTCTCGCCTGTGAAACAAACCGGCCCGCATATCCAGTTTTTGTCGGAGATCAGCCAGATACTGAATGACCCCGTTCGCCGCGAGACGCTGCTGTCAGCTCCGTCGGTGGCGGAGGTGCTGCGCATTCTGAGTGCATCAGGCTAAGGTTTCAGCTTGCCTGACCGCTGCTGCCGGGCTTCGTAAAAACAAATTGCCGCCGCTACTGAGGCATTGAGCGATCCAATCCGGCCATTCTGCGGAATACGCACCAGCGTGTCGCAGGCGGCTATGATATCCGGCTGCGGGCCATGCCCCTCATTGCCAATCACCACCACCGATGGCCTGGCAAAATCGAACGCCGCCAGAGTCGCCGTGGCTTTCTCGCTCGCCCCGGCCACGCGCATTCCGCGCGCTTTGAGTTCCTTCAGTAACGCAACCAGATTTTCAACCCGGACCAGCGGCAAATTATTGACCGCGCCCGCCGAACTGCGCACGACCATGCTCGTCACGCCCACCTGCCCGGCTGTTCCAATAAATACAGCGTCCACGCCAAGCACCTCGGCCGACCGTAAAATCGAGCCGAAGTTGTAAGGGTCCTGAATGCCATCCAGCACGGCGCAAACCGGATTTTCAGGCAGGGTTGCAAGCACCTCCACGGCGTCGCGATAGGGAAATTCTGTCATCCGCGCCGCATATCCCTGGTGTTCTGAAGAACGGCAGGTGTTTTCAATCTTCGACGCCGGCACAACGCTCACGATGGCGCCTAACGCAGCGCCCAGGATACGCGCTTCGTCTGCTTCCGCTTCCGGCATGCCATCGGCAAGCCACAGCTCGTGCATCCGCCAGCGACCGGCCTGCAAAGTTTCGCGCACCGCATTGCGCCCCCAGATCCAGCACTTCTGGTGGTTGCCAAGCAGGCTCTGCTTGCCCTTGCCGCGCTGGTAACGTTCCATGGTCTGCAACTCAGGTGGATGGTGGAAGGTGGCATGGCCTGCGGGGCTAGCGCTTCAGCGGGGCCAGCGGACCGGAACCCGGCAGCATGTTCGAAATCAGCGGAGCATCCTTCGGGAAGGTTTTTTTGGCCCGGACAATTACCGCCTCGGTCACGTCCATCGAATCGTGGACATAGGCAAAGCCAACACTGCGGTCGGCAATCAGGTCCAACCCGCGCTTGGAAGCCTCCGCCTTAATGGACGGATTCAAACGGTCACGGAAGCTACGCAGCACAGCCATGTCGTGCCCCTGGACCTCGCGCCGGACTACGTCCACTGATTCCTGAAACGCCTGCTCGGCCGCCTTGAGATCGCCCTGCAGTTTTTCTCTTTCACCAGCGTCGCTGGTTTTCAACTTGCGATCTAACTCGCTTTTGCGAAACTTGAAGGCCTCTTCCATGCGCTTGATCTTTGCCAGCGCAACTTCGCGGGTAGCGCGGGAGTCGTCGTTAATCGTGCGATCAATGCCTAGACCGGTAGCCACGCGCCCCATGTCAATCACGCCAACGCGATGCGTTGGCCGCGAGATCACCAGCACCACAACCGCTATCAGAGCCAGAATATATACGACCTCGTAAATGCCAACAGCCCCCCGCTGGCCTCGTGCTTCGCTCATAAGTGACGTCCTTTCATCCGGGCGCAACCGGCCCGTGTCACCCTTTAACTAACACATTTTGCCACTCCGGCAAAGGCGGAAGTGCATTTTCCCCTTTTTGTACTTGCCTAAACCTCCGGAAACAGGTAAAAGAAAGTTTTCTTAAGGAGATACCCATGTCGCGTATTTGTGAAATTTGCGGGAAGACGCCGATGTTCGGCAACACGATTGTCCGTCACGGTTTGGCTAAAAGCAAGGGCGGAATCGGATTGCACACGACGGGTATCAGCCGCCGCCGTTTTCTGCCAAACCTGCAGCGCGTGCGGGTTCAGGAAAAGGGCAGCGTAATGCGTAAAACTGTTTGCGCCCGCTGCATCAAGTCCGGCAAGATCGTCAAGCCGGTCGTGAACAAAAAGTCCGTTTAGCCTGTTTTTCCGGCTGCCCGGCACAGCTCCGCAAGGGCCTCCCGCAACGCCGACTCTTCTGCGATCTGAAAAAGCGCAGGCAGGTCGCGCCGGTGCGGCACCAGTCCGCGCACATACTGCGGTATCCACTTTCTAAACAGCCGCACGCCACCTTCTGAACCGTAAAAGGCCAGCATGCGGTCAAGATGGGCCGCGAGAAATGCGATACGCCCGGCTCGTTCGTCCGTAGGTTCCGCCGCCTCGCCCGCCAGGTCGCGCGCGATGTCCCGGATCAGCCACGGTCGCGCCAGCGCTCCGCGCCCGATCATCAGACCCGCGCAGCCGGTCATGGCCAGCATTTGCCGCGCTGAAGCCACCGACACAATATCGCCATTGCCGATCACCGGCATGCGCCGCGCGGCGGCGACGCAGCTGCGGATGGCTTCAATATCCGCCTGTCCGGTGTAGCCCTGCGCGCGTGTCCTGCCATGCACGGTCACAGCCGCAACGCCGGCGTCTTCCAGTCCCGGCAGCATGCCAGCCGCCACCAGCGCGGTCGCATCCCAACCGAGGCGCAGCTTGACCGTCACCGGAACCTTCACCGCCGCCACCACGCGCGCGGCAGCGGCCACGGCGGCCTCGGGAGTTCGCAGCCAGCCGGCGCCCGCACCGCTGCCGGAAATCTTGCGCTCGGGACAACCCATGTTCAAATCAATCAGCAACACCCCCTGCCCTTCCAGTGCGCGCGCAGCCTCGCAGAGCATTTCCACGTCGGCCCCGTAAATCTGCCAGCCCAGCGGCGCATCATCCGCTTCCGTAGCGAGCAACTGCGCGCGGCGGCGGCCACCGCCGCGCAACAGGCTGTGGGGATTGATCAGTTCGGTGTAAGCCATGCCAAGCCGTCCGTAGGCCCGCAGGCAAAGACGGAACGGCAGATCGGTATACCCCGCCATGGGCGCCAGCAACACCGGCGACGCCAGCGTCAGCGGCCCTATTTTCAGCGGCAACGCGAGCCTGCGGGAGGATGAGGTTGTAGATTCCTGGTTCAAGGGGGGGGGTAATGACTCAGGTGCCTGGTTGAAGGTGAAAGAAAAATTCGTTCATCACATACGCGATGCGTTTAACCTGGAGTGTTGAAATACTGGACCGCTGGGAATAAATGACATGCCGCAAGAACTTCCACCATCAACCTTCCACCTTGTTATCCTGCGACAAAGTTGCGCGCCAGGTCGCGTGCTTCGAGCGCGGCGCGGTAGGCTGCGATATTGAATCCCGCTGGCGCCGCGCCCGAGGCTACGGCCGCCTGCGCCACGGCCAGCGGCACCTCCACAAAAAGCCGGCGGTCGAAGGGCTTCGGAATCACGGCGTGCGTTCCAAACTCCAGATCCGGAGCGCTGTATATCCGCTTCACCGTTTCAGTTACGGGCTCGCGTGCCAGCATCGCCAAAGCCTGCGCCGCCGCCTGCTTCATCGCCAGATTGACAGTGCGCGCGCCCACGTCGAGCGCGCCGCGGAAGATGTACGGAAACCCCAGTACGTTGTTGATCTGGTTCGGGTAATCCGAGCGGCCTGTGGCCATCACGCAGGGCCGCGCCCCCATAGCCGCCGCCACAACTTCGGGCCTGATCTCAGGGTTGGGATTGGCCATCGCAAAAATAGCAGGGAAGGACGCCATGCCCAGGACATCGTCTGCCGTCAGGCAGTCCGCCACCGAGACGCCAATAAAAAGATGCGCTCCGCGCAACGCTTCGCCCACCGTCCGGGCCCGCGTTTCCACGGCGTGTTCCCGCTTTTTGCCGCTCAGGTCCGTGCGACTGGCGCAAATCACGCCCTTTGAATCGCAGATCGTAACCGCTCCCGCGCCTGCGGCTTTGAGCATCTCGGTGATGCGCATACCGGCCGCGCCTGCGCCATTGACGACAATGCGCAAATCTTCCAGCCGCCGTTCCGCCAGCCGGACGTAGTTGATCGTAGCCGCGAGCACGATCACCGCCGTGCCCCACTGGTCGTCGTGGAAAACGGGGATATCCAGCATGGCATCGAGCTTGTCCTCGATCTCGAAACATGCTGGCGCCGCAATATCCTCCAGATTGATCCCGCCGTACATCGGCGCCAGCGCGGCCACAGCGTCAATCACCCGCTGCGGATCGGTCTTGCCGGTATCGGCTCCGCCCATGCGGCAGCGCCCCAGCGGCACCGGCCAGCCATCCACATCGCCAAAGGCCTTGAAAAGCACCGCCTTGCCTTCCATCACCGGAATGCTGGCGGCGGCACCCAGGTCGCCGAGGCCAAGGATGGCGGTGCCATCTGTTGCCACGGCGACCAGGTTGCGCTTGGCGGTATAGGTTCCCAGCGTCTCGGGATGGCGATGAATTTCCCGTACCGCCTCGGCCACGCCGGGCGTATATGCCAGAGACAAATCGTCCGGGCCACGCAACGGTTTGGGCAAATGCAGCGCTATCTTGCCACCAAGGTGATACTCCAGAATTTGATCGCGTTTAATCGGCATGGCAGAACACTCCCGGGCGGTCGAAGCGCATTCCAGCTGCATATTCACCGCACGCCGCCAAGCCTACGCCAGACCTGCCCACAGGCGCAACGTCAATCAATTGCCTGAATCTTAAATCTTGCGCCGACGCCCATAGCCATTTACGCTGCCTTGCACGAAATACAAGCGGGGAAAATCATGAAACACAGATGGTTATGGTGGAATAAAGAGGATTTGAGGACGGAGCTGCGGCAGCTTGTCGAGGAAGGCCGTAGCACGGAAACCGTTAATTCGGAGTTTGATCGCCTGCTGATCCCGGATGTTCCCGAGGACACCGCGTTTCAGGCGGATGTCAATGCCTTGCTGGACAAAGCACAGCTTTTACCTGCGAGCGCGAATTATGCCTATGTCGAGCCCTCCGATCTGGACGGAATCCGCGCCCAGCGTCCGTCCGGCCCGCGCACTCTGGCACTCGGTTCAAGCGAAAAGGTGAAGCGGTCCAGCATTGCCGGCGCCTGGCTGGGGCGATGCGCCGGCTGTCTGTTGGGAAAACCCGTTGAAGGCGTTCGCCGCCCTAAACTGCTCTCTTTGCTGGAGCGCGCCGGATGCACCGAAATCCCCGATTATCTCTGGCGCCTGCCGGGGCTTCGCGAGGAGGATTACCGGGCGCTGGATTTCGCTAATCTGCTGGGCTTCCGCAACACCGACAGCATGCCGGAGGACGATGACACCAATTACACAGTCACCGGCATGGCGGTAGTCAAAGCCAGGGGCATCGGCTTTTCCGGAGCTGACATGGCAGATTTCTGGATGACAAACATTCCGATTCTGCACACCTGCACAGCGGAACGCGTTGCTTACCGGAATTTCGTGGCCAATATCGAGCCGCCGCGCTCGGCGGTTGTCAGGAATCCTTACCGGGAATGGATCGGCGCACAGATTCGCGCTGACTTCTTTGGATACGTAGCGCTCGGACGGCCGGAGCTGGCCGCCGAACTGGCGTGGCGGGATGCGTCCATTTCTCATGTAAAAAATGGCATCTACGGCGAAATGTGGGTGGCCGCCATGTTGTCGGCGGCCCCCGGGGAAACCGACGCACGGCGGGTTATTGAAGTTGGCCTCAGCGAAATTCCCGCGAAATGCCGGATTGCGGAAAGCCTGCACGATGTACTGACCTGGCATTCGGAGCAAACGCCCTATCATGAAGCGGTGGATCGCATTCACCGGCGCTGGGACGAAAATCAGGGGCATCACTGGTGCCACACCATATCCAATGCACAGATTGTGGCGCTGGGGCTGCTTTATGGCGAGGGCGATTTCGAGAAGGCCATCACGCGGGCCGTGCTCCCCTGTTTCGACACAGACTGCAATGGCGCGACGGTCGGGTCGGTCATGGGGATGATGCTGGGAGTCGAGGCGTTGCCATCAAAATGGACAAGCGTCATGAACGATACAGTGCATACTGGCTTGGCGGGATACCATGTGAGCCGGATTTCCAAATTGAGCGAAGAGATGTTCGAACTGCATCAGGCCGCCGGGAAGATCAAGGCAAAATAGCGGCCCGGTCCCGGGCATAACCGGCCAGGTTGTTTAAGCTGCGGGGTTACGCTTTGGGATTCTTCGACACACACGAGCTCCGCTCAACCAGGCGGGGCTTGATGATCGTAGTTTCGGT
>SESG01003776.1_pt1 | contig 14398 bp, 12 predicted proteins | sample 3171421 | NCBI WGS metagenome assembly SESG01 (sample SAMN10866946, study PRJNA518727) | freshwater metagenome | biome: subpolar coniferous forest; feature: holomictic lake; material: water; isolation source: holomictic Lake 227, 6 m and 8 m depth | place: Canada: near Kenora, Ontario | collected... | reverse complement strand
CTTGCTTCAAGAGCTGTCTTTTTGAGAGTATCAACTCTATTTTCAAACGCTTCAATCAGAACTTGCTGTGGCTCTGCTTTCAATCTCTCAATGTAATGAATGGGCACGCTGGCCGCTTTAATGCCCTTCCGTATTTTACCAATCCAATACAGTTTACGCTCTTCATCGTATGAAGGCTTGAAACCTTGCTCCCCCTGATCTGCCTGCATTTTTCGTTCTCTTGAGTCTTCTGGCAACCCCTTTAAAAAAGCTTCAAATTCATCTAAAGCAATTTCAATTGAGGTTACCCTGCTTACATCCCGAAGGTGATCCCGCTGTTGTTCATTGAGTTCAGCGTATATCGTTTGAATTGTCTTAATCTCTTCGCCCATGTTCTGCCCATGTTGTGGTGAACCCGCATGATTCTTGTCCATGTATTGAATGTAGGGCAGTGCAGGGTGAAGCCCAGCGAAGCCCGACTCTACTTATTTTCGCAATATTAACAATGAAAAAAAAGTAAAATATTTACCAACTGGGTAGTTTATCCATTGCTGCCGTTTTGGTTTCATCAACAACCTTTGCATAAATCTCGGTCATCTTTACGCTCGAATGGCCCATCAATTTACTCAGGGTGTAAAGGTCAACGCCATTTTGAAGGCTCAACACTGCGAAGGAGTGCCGCCCGCAATGCCAACCAAGATTGAACGGTATGCCTGCCGCTGCGCCCCATGCTCGAATAACATTTGAGCTTTGGCGACGGCACGGTAAAAGAAAAATCCTGCCGTCGTCGGCTCCCCTGTCCTTATGCTGTTCTTTTGCTTCTCCAAGATATTTTAAAGCCTGAACTCCAAGAGTTAATTGTTCCCATTTTTGGGTTTTCTGCATCTTGTAACGAATCGTTACCCTGCCGCCATCCTGCAGGATATCTGCATCTTTCAAGGCTTCAAGATCGGAAATTCTCAGACCGGTAAAACAGGAAAACAGAAACGCCGCCCTTACTGCAAGGTGCTTGAATGGGTTAGCCTCAAGGGTTTTGATTTGGTTTGCGGTCAAATATTTCAGAGCGACATCATCAAGTTTTCCGAATAGCTTGATTTTCCTTGAGAAATCAGGTATAAGGTTATCCCGTACCGCCTGATTTAGAATAACCTTCAAACCAAGCACGTAATTTTTCTTTGATATTTTCTTCAGGCTCAAGCTGTCGATATATGCCCGGAACAGCTCCGCCCATGTCTGGCAAATATTCGCCATTGGCAACGGCTTTTCTCCGTTGAAATCTCGAAGGTGTTTCAAGGTGTTTCTGTAAACGGAATTGTTATTCTTTTCTTCGCGCGTCACCTTCTCGAAATACTCAATGAAATCATTGCTGCGCCTCTCTTTGCCAAGAAAAACCGCCGCAGGGTCGATCTTCAATTGTGCTTCAAGGTCTGCCGCCCTCGCTTCGGCTTGCTGCCGTGCTTTTTTGTACTCCCTCCCTTCTGATCTCTCTGTCTGAATTTCGGTTTTAAACTGCCGCCTCTGGCCCTTGTGGTAGATGTCGAGAGAGAAGGAAAAGCCGCCTTCTTTGAGTGGAATTTCGCGAACTGAAACGCTCATGTAAGCCCCCTTTCGTCTTGTAAACCTTACCAAAACTTTACGAATTCAGTAGAAAATTACAGAAAAGACGGGGAATATCAAAAGGGAACGAGGGGCTATCAAGAAAGATTTAAAGCTCTAAAGTATTATATAATAATCACTTTTTGAGAGATATTGAAAAGGGGAGAAAAGGAAAGAAAATTATGTGCATGTAACAAGAATATTCATGGAAGAAATGTAAAAAGAGAAAATAACCTATACAAAAGCCTGCTGGCCGGAAAGCCTCGGATAAAGTTTTTCCTGCCTGAAATCATCATAATGAAAAATATCAACCGAAGCGAAAAGAGGCTGCACAGCATCTTTGGCTGAAACCCTGATAACCTCTTCCGGAATCTGCCAGTCAATACCAAGAGCCGGATCATTCCACATGAGACCCGCTTCGTGCGACGGAGTATAGTAATTGTCGCACTTGTAGGCAAAAACAGCCTCCTCTGAAAGCACAAGAAATCCATGAGCAAACCCTTTCGGAACCCAGAGCATATTCTTCCGCTCGGCATCAAGCAGACATGAGACATGCTTTCCGTACCAGGGAGAGCCAAGACGCAGATCAACGGCGACATCGAGCACACGCCCCTGAACCACACGCACAAGCTTGGACTGAGTAAAGGGAGGTTTCTGGAAATGCAGCCCTCTCAGCACTCCATAGGCTGACTTCGACTCATTATCCTGAACAAACGCCACTCGCCCGACATGCTCTTCAAACAGATCCTGCCGGAACGACTCAAAAAAATATCCCCGGTTATCGCCAAACACCTCAGGCTGAAAAATCAGGACATCCGGTATGTTTGAGACAGTCACACGCATGGCAGAACCCAATAACTATTGCATCAAAAATAAAAATTATCCTTATCCCCGTGCAGGCAACTGCATGAGGTACTGACCATACTGACTTTTCATAAGAGGAGTGGCCAGACTTAACAGCTCTTCATCACTGATCCAGCCCTGACGCCAGGCAATTTCTTCAGGACAGGCGATTTTAAGGCCCTGCCTTTTTTCAACGGTTTGTATAAAATTGCCCGCTTCCTGAAACGACTCGTGAGTACCGGTATCGAGCCAGGCAAACCCCCGTCCCAGTATGGAACACTTCAGCCGACCCTGCCGGAGATATGCCTCATTGACCGATGTTATTTCCAATTCTCCGCGAGCAGAGGGGCGAACCTCTTTTGCAATACCAACAACATCATTGGGGTAATAATAAAGGCCAACAACGGCGTAACTGGATTTCGGCAGCTCCGGCTTTTCCTCAATGGAAAGCACGTTACCCGCCGAATCAAACTCAGCCACACCATAACGCTCCGGGTCGCTCACATAATAGCCGAAAATATTGGCCTTGTGCTCTTTCTGCACCATCTGCGCAGCAGCCTCAAGCATCTGGCTGAACGCATATCCAAAAAAGATATTGTCACCAAGAATCAGGGTAACATCATCACTGCCAATAAACGACTCACCAAGAATAAAAGCCTGGGCAAGCCCGTCAGGAGAGGGCTGCACGATATAGGAGAGTGAAATACCCCAGTCACTGCCATCACCAAGCAGCTTGATGAACATGGACTGGTCTTCAGGTGTAGTGATGATAAGAATATCCCGGATACCTGAAAGCATCAGCGTGGTAAGAGGATAATAAATCATGGGCTTGTCATAAACCGGCAAGAGCTGTTTTGATATCCCCCTGGTAACCGGATAGAGCCTGCTTCCCGAACCCCCGGCAAGAATGATTCCCTTCATATAAACATTACTTTATAAGCTTCTCCAGTCACTACGTCAGAAACAACCCATAAAAGAGAAAAAAACTTTTCCCTGATCATGAGCCTCATCAACAACTTAGCAAAATTCTGGAACAATGAGGCTATAACTGAACGTAAAAAAAGCCGGTAATGCTCATCATAATCTGCCCTTTGGTGCCCTTGACGGCTTGGCGTGAGGCATCTTTTTTGTTCGACACCTCCACACAGAAGATCGGTTTCACGCAAAGGCGCAAAGAGGCAAAGAATACCATTCACAAGAAAAACCTTCTCTCTCCCCTTTTCGTCCTGGCGGCTTTGCGTGAGGCTGCATGAAACAAGCTCTACATGTGACCGTTTGTCAGGTATCGCTGATGCCAACTTAACGCTTCATCGAGCAGATGGGGGGTGTGTTTGCCGAAGGAGTGGTCACGAGATCGCTTTTGGTAGTCCTGAAGCGCTGGCTTGAAGTCCGGGTGTGCACAGTTTTCAATAATGACCTTCGCTCGCTGGGTTGGAGAGAGACCACGAAGGTCAGCAAGGCCCTGCTCGGTAACCAGAACCTGAACATCGTGTTCGGTATGGTCAACGTGGGAAACCATAGGTACAATACAGGAAATCTGACCATCCTTTGCCTGGGATGGTGTCATGAATATGGAGATATAGGCATTACGGGCAAAATCGCCGGAGCCGCCAATACCATTCATGATAGAGCTGCCCATGACATGCGTTGAATTAACATTGCCGTACAGATCAGCCTCGATCATGCCGTTCATGGCAATAACGCCAAGACGACGGATGACTTCCGGATGATTGCTGATTTCCTGGGGACGCAAAACAATCTTCTCCTTGTATTCATCGAAATGGGCATAGAGTTCTGCCAGCGCCCCGTCGCTCAAAGAGAACGCCGTAGCAGAAGCCGATACCAACTTGCCGGATTGAATCATTTCGAGCATGCCATCCTGCAGAACCTCTGTATAGGCTGTCAGGTTTTCGAACGGCCCCTTGTTGAGACCTGCCATGACGGCATTTGCAATATTGCCAACACCTGACTGCAATGGCAACAGCTCCTTGGGGAGGCGCCCTCTTTTTACCTCATGCTGGAAAAATTCGAGAATATGGCCTGCAATCAGGCGGGAATTTTCATCAGGCGCCGAGAATCCGGTATTCCGGTCAGGGCTATGAGTTTCGATCACCGCAATAATTTTATCAGGATCGCAACAGAGATAAGAGTCACCGATCCTGTCCTGTGGCCGCACAAGAGGTATCGGTTGACGATGCGGAGGCAGATTGGTCCCGTAATAAATGTCGTGCATCCCTTCCAGACGTGAGTCCTGCCAGGAGTTTACTTCAAGGATGACTTTGCCAGCCTGATCCAGCCAGGTCTTATTGTTGCCAACCGAAGAGGAAGGGATCAGACGACCGTCTTCGAGGATACCGGCAACCTCAACAACGGCAATATCAAGCTTCCCAAGAAAACCGAACCAGACAAACTGGGCGACATGAGAGAGGTGAATGTCGAGATATTCCATTTCACCAGCGTTGATGCGCTTGCGACAAACCGGGTCAGACTGGTACGGAAGACGCATTTCTACTCCATCGACCTTTGCCAGTGCTCCATCAAGTTCAGGGGCAGTAGAAGCTCCGGTCCAGACACCAATCCTGAATTTCTGTCCCGCACTGTTAGCATCCTCGATACGTTTGGCAAGCGCTAAAGGCAACGCTTTTGGATAACCGGAGCCGGTAAATCCGCTCATACCGACATTGTCCCCTGAAGAGATAAGGAGCGCAGCCTGTTCGGCTGTCATGATTTTCTCTTGCAAGGCTTTGCAAAGAATGCGGGATGCTGGCTTCATGTTCTGTATAACTCCATTCAAAATTTACTAATGACAAGACTACAACTCACCCTCTCTCCCCTTTGCGACTTTGCTGCTTTGCATGAGACATTTTTTTGCGGCACCCGACTCAGAGGATTGGTTTCACGCAAAGGCGCAAAGACGCAAAGAAAACCTTTCACTTGAGAAAACTCAACTCACCCTCTCCCCTTTGCGCCTTGGCGGCTTTGCGTGAGACATCTTCTCTCCATCTTTTTTTACTGGACCAGTTTGGCAATTTCGGAACTCACCCGCATGCAGTTGCGGGCTGACTCAATAGCCGTTATCGCCTCCGCTTCATTAAAAAGCTGCCAGGGCAGCCTGTACTCTGATTCATCACCATATTTGGCCAGCATTTTCTCATGAGAATCATGCTTTTCCAGTTCCGGCAGAATCTCGTTAATCAATGCGGCAACCTCTTCGGTAACCGTTCCTTCGGAAATCAACTGCGACAAGTGCCTGCCCGGCTTATGGGTAAGAGGAGAGACACCGAAAAGCATCAGCACAGCAACTCCGGTATTTTCAACGACCAGAATGGAGCCCGAAACAGAGGCACGCCAGCGTTTGAGTGAATAATCAAGCTCCGCTTCTTCAAGAAACCCGCGAGCAAGTTCAAGCCGGTAATCAATATCTTTACGCGATCCCATAAGAACCTCCTTTAACCATCCCTGCGTCATGCAGGTTTTGCATTGTGTAAGTCATAAAAAACTTGTCGTGGCATTCCGGCTAAACGATTCAATCAAAAAAAGTGCAGAAGCACTTACCAGCCGGAAACAACCCTGTCAAAAATTTCATCAATAATCTGGCCAAGGGACAGCCGGATTGCCTCCTGCTGCCTGGCATAATCACCCACCGGATAATCCGCAAAGCCAACAAACGATTGCTTGAAGATCAATTTATTTTTCACCCGGTCTGACATCGTAACCTTGACAACAAGTGTAACCCTGTTTGTCATGGCCCGTTCGGTTTTGCTGGAGAGCTGGCTCGGCAGATCGGAGAATGAGACGACACTCCCTTCGAGCAAAGCGTCCGCCCGCGCAGTGGAGGGTGTAAAGCGAAGCCGACTTTGCGACTCGATTTTTTCGACAAGCCCCTTTGTAAGTTCTCCCCTGAACTGCGCGATGCCAGCGCCGGAGTTGTCGTCAAAAACCGGAATGGCAATTGTTTTGAGATATAGAGGCAATGATGAGCCACTGAAACTGTAACAGCCCTGAAGGGTGAGCATAAAAAGGAAAAAGAGTACGGCTACGGTAGTGGTACCTGCTTTCAGCATAATGATCCTGTCACATTAATAGGTTCGGCGGTCAATCCTCTTGAGTATTTTACGGAAGGGATAGGTCAGGAGCAACCATTTTTTTCTCCTTCCATTCAGGGCTGAAAGGTAGATACCGGTTTTTGAATCGCTCCAGTCTGAAACCAATTGTACCGCAAGCCTTGCTGCAACGGAGGGAGGCTGGGCAAAAATATCGAGAATGGTATTGAACGTGGAAAGCTGCCGGGCAAGTTCCGGGGCAGGATTATTGGCACTGACCATGCCGGTACGTACCAGTCCGGGATGAAGAAGCATGATCGAGATCCCGGTATGGCGATACTCTTCTGCAACCGCAAAGGTAAAACGGGCTATGGCAGCTTTGGTGGCGCCATAAGCGCTGATCCAGGGGGTGTTTGAACTCCTGTCAGTGCCGGAACCGGCCAAATTGATGATTTTTCCCTTGATGTTTGCTTTGAGGAAGTAACGGAGAGCCGCGCGACACCCATTGTAGGTTCCTTTAAGGTTGGTATCGATGACCTTTCCCCACTCCTCCGGGTCGCTTTCGGTAATGCTCCTGAAAGAATCGGAAATGCCTGCATTGTTGATAAAAAAGTCAACATGGCCAAACCTGGAGGCGGCTGTAACCAAAAGCTGCTCCATATCGAAAATCGACACAACATTGCAGACACAACCATAAACAGTGTCTGGCGGAAATTCGGCCAATGCGGCCTGAACATTGGCATTTGAGGATGAGGTTATGACCACCTTTGCCCCTTCCCGAACAAACTCGTGAGCTATGGCTTTGCCGATCCCTCTGGTGGACCCGGTAATTACGGCAACCTTGTGATCGAGAAGACCCATGAGCAACCCTTTTTACTTCTTTACATCTTCCTGCTTTTTTCTGTTTGCCCCGTCAACCATAACCTGGAGTTCCGGTCGTCCAACTGCCCAGCTTTCAAGGGATGCACCCTGCTCGATAGCCTCCCACGCCTGACGGATACTCGTTGCTCCTGCCCTGGGGCCCATGGGATGACCGAAAATGCCTCTGCCGGGCACAAAACCAAAATCAACGCTTCCAACCTTGCGGTAGACGGTTTCAAGGGTCAGTGCAGAATCGCTGCCTCCCGGTACGGGAAGTGAACGCTTGATATGACCAAAATCCTGCAGACACTCCTCAATATTCTCTTTGACCTCCTCTTCGGGAGTCATCATCCTGCTGCCAAATCCTGGCATGATAATCGAGTCAAGACCTGCAAGACGTTGAAGCTTGGTCATGACCCTCGAGTGAACGCCATATTTTTCCATCCGACTGAACGCTGCAATAAAGGGGAAATGTCCAATAAGCGGAACTTTCGTGTGCCGGGCAAGCATTCTGACCGCACTGAGTCCAACCGGGAGGGCGTTGACAAGCAGTGCATTTGCTCCGTTGCGGACTGCGATATCGTGCAGCTCGATCAGACGATCAACCTCATCAGTAATATTGGCAAGATAAACTTTCGGTTCACCGGTCTGACGTTCAGCCTTCGCCCTGGCCTCTCCAAGAGCGTGGGAACGGTCAACAAGGCTTGACCAATCAACATCGGCAAGCATTTCATCGTCTTTGGCAATATCAAGTCCGCCTATCCAGCTCTGGAAGGCGATTTCGGCAAAATGCTCTGGACTCAGACCAATATTTGGCTTCACGACACCAAAAAAAATTGGACGATCATAGGCATGCAAAAGATCACGAATACCTTCAATACCAAATTTCGGACCGTCAAATGCCATCAGGTAAGACTCGGGAAACTTTATATCGAGCAGCTTGACCACCGGCACTCCGGGAGTAAAAAAAGCACCTTCACCGCAAACAGCGGAGAGCAGGTTCGGCAATTTTGGGCCGAAATTGCAGTGGGGATGAGCAATAGTGACACGACAGGCGTGAACAGGGCCTGATTCGGAATGCTTGACCGGATAGCTGAGTGCCGAAAGCTCGCCCTCTACCGTCAGACTGATAACCTTGGCTGCATACTTCGGACGAAAATCTTCGTCGTCATGGCCAACACGTCTCCATTGGGCCGTGGATTGTTCACTGCAGAAATGAGCAAGCGCTGTCTCTATATCTCCCACGCACTCGATGTAGTAATCGAGCACCAGGTAGTCAGCCATGTCAAGCTGCTCTCTTGAGGCAAAAAAACCTCTTATATCCTCACTGTTCATAAAAAAATGTCATACCCCCCTGTCGCTGCACTCTGCCGCAAGTTTCAGAAGGGTTCCCATTAAAAAAATCGAACATTAAATAATACGCGGCTGGCCATACGACCAGCCGATGTAATTTTCCTCTATCGGAAGAGTTATCCTTCCGCCTTGATGGTATTGAAATAATCGAAAGCATTCTCAGGCGTCATCTGCTCGTGAACAACCTTGTTGACCGCTTTCATCATGGCAAGAGGTGCATCGCTCTGGAAAATGTTACGGCCCATATCGACACCGGAAGCACCTTCCTGAATGGCTCGCCATGACATCGTCAGTGCTTCAAGCTCGGGAAGTTTCTTGCCACCAGCCATGACAATCGGTACCGGACATGATGCTATGATTGTATCGAAATCTTCAGGCACATAATAGGTCTTTACAATCTGCGCTCCAAGTTCGGCAGCCATCCTGCAGGCAAGCCTGAAGTATTTGGCATCGCGCACCATATCCTTGCCGACAGCAGTCACGGCCATGGTAGGAATACCGTAACGGAGCCCCATATCGACAAGTCTTGTCATGTTGTGGATAGAACGGGTCTCATACTCACCACCGACAAATATCTGGAGGGTTATTGCCGCAACATTCATTCGAATGGCATCTTCAATATCGACAGCAAGCTCTTCGTCAGAAAGTTCCTTGAGAATGCTTGGCCCGCCACTGCAACGCATCACCACAGCTCTGGTGAGACTGGGTGGAACGGTTGTACGGAGAATGCCTCTGGTCAGCATGATGGCATCGGCATAGGGCATAAGCGGCACAATGTTGACATCCGGACGTTCAAGACCAGTGGTAGGGCCCTGAAAGTAACCATGATCGATAGCAAGCATGACGGTTTTACCGGTATCAGGCCGGAAAATTCTTGAAAGGCGGTTTTTCATGCCCCAATCAAGTGAGTGGGCTCCTTTAAGAAAAAATCCGTGCGTGTTGACCGGAATATCAAGATGGTACTCTTTTGCCTGTTTGTCTTTATCGTATTCCGCCATTTTTGCCTCTCCTCTTTTCGGTTATGGTTGTCTCTTTAGAATTTCAGTTCATTCAGCGAAGTGCGGCTGCAATGTTGCCGCCATCCACCGTGGTAATCGAGCCGGTCGTTCGGGTCTCGAGCGCGAGATGTACAAATGCTTCCGCAACATCTTCGGCAGTCACCTCAAGTTGCAGGAGGTTTCCTGCCATGTACTCTTTTTCACTCAAACCCCGTGCTGTTGAGCGAGCCTTGATCATCTCTGCTGTAAGCAGACCACTGCGGATGCGATCAGCATTGATACCGTTTGAACGGATACCGTCACGACCATGATCGAGCGCATATTGACGCACCAGAAACATCGTCGCAGCTTTCGGCAGACCGTAAGGGCCAAAATCCGGCCCTGGATTGACCGCCTGTTTTGAAACGTTGAAAAGTAGTACGCCACCCGTACCCTGCAGTTTCATCACCCTGACAGCCTCCTGAGCAATGGAGTGATGTGAAAAAAAGTTTATTTCGAAGCTTTTGCGCAGCACCTCATCCGAAACTTCACCGATGCGGCCCTGAAGGGCAGCTCCAACATTTGAAACGACAATGTCAACCCCGCCAAACCGGCGACAGGCGCCATCAAATGCCGCACGAACGGCAGCACGGGAAGTGACATCACAGGTCATGGCAAGAACATTGCCTCCAAGTTCCTCCGCTGCACGTTCGAGCGCGTCAAGGGTAAGGTCAAGAATGACCAGCTCGGCACCTCTCTGGCGAAAAGCTTTGGCCGTTGCAAGACCTATTCCACTTGCAGCCCCGGTTACCATGACAATTTTTCCGGCAAACACATCGTGATGATGCCTGTTCATCTTGGCCTGCTCCATGTCCCAGTACTCTATCTCGAAAGCTTCACGATCACTGATGGATTCAAACGTCCCGACCGATTCGGCATCGAGTATGGCTGCGGCAGTGCTTGCTGCAATATCGGCATTGACTGCCGCCAATTCCGCAGTTTTGCCAAGACCAAAAAGCCCGAGACCAGGCACAAGAACCACTCTGGGAAGAGGATCGAGCATGGTAACATGCATACCCGATAGCGGGTGCTGAGCCTGAAAGTAAGCCGTATATTCCGCACAGTATTGGTCTACGGCTTCCCTCACAGCTTCCCTGAATCCCGAAAAATTCTCGCTGTCAGGCGCAGGAAGCACAAGTGGCTTGTTTTTGGTGCGAATGATGAAGTCGGGGGTCATTGCGCCCTTCTGGCTCATTCTGACAAGATCTGCACTGTTGACATAGTCAAGAATGGCAGGGGATGAGCGAAAATCAAGAATAAACTGATGGTACTCACGCGTAGCAGGTGCCTTTTCCTCGACACAGATCCCTCTGATAACGGGTGCGACATCTTCCACAGAAGCAATTGAAACCGGCAACATTGCCGATGGAAATGTTTTCCTGCCAGCCAAGGCAATTCTCTCTTCAAGCTTGCTGACCGCATTGATCATGCGGCTGTATGCTTCCCTGCCTGTAGAGCCAAAAGTGACCAGACCATGCTTGTGAAGCACAATCCCCTCAATCTCCGGGTTCGCCTCATAGGCTGCTGAAGCCGAACGGGCAAGGCCAAGTCCTGGTTTGATATAGTCAACAGAAGCAAAGCTATCGCCAAGTGTTTCCCGACACAGCCTGACTCCATCAGGCTGATTGCTGAGGGTAAGCATGGCGAAAGAGTGGGTATGAAAAATAAAACGGTGCGGAAGAAAAGAGTGAAGAAGTGTTTCAATCGAAGGTGTCAGCCTCTGTTCAGCCATGTGATCGGTAAGACTGAAAAGATTCAGAAGCAGAAGGTGCTTGAACTCCCTGGTTGAGAAACGCTGAAGCTCTTCTTCGCTTATTCTGTCATTCTGGCTGAAAAGCTTCCCAAGATTGCGCAGGGGACCAAGTTTAACCGGTGTATAATCATGACCGGTAACCCGGCTCAGATCAACTCCGCTTGCCTTGATCAAAAGGACGTCAGCCCTGTTTCCAACCATATCAACCAGTTCACATTTGACGGAAGTGTTACCACCGCCGTGCATCACCAGCGAACTTTCACGACCAAGCAAACGTGATGCGTAGACCAGTTCCGCAAGTTCAGCGGGCATCTCTGGCGGGCAACACTGCTCTCTCACGGAGTGCTGAAGATCAGCATCGTTCCATAGGTTCTGCATAAAAAATCACACTATTCTTACACCGAAACCCGGTGTGTATTATTGAAAAATAATGACAACCATAGCATTTCTGTGTCAGGTCTGGCTGGCCTGTTTCTTTTTATGCCACCCTTCAATGAAAAATCCGGAAAAATAGATCAACAGAAAACCTGGAATCACAATAGCGAGAAAAAGAATCTTGTCATCGATTGTCTGGAGTTGACCGGAAGACCAGATCATCCAGACAAGCAAATACCATCCCGGCCCGACAAAGAGGAATGTGGTGTTCCAGAGCCTTTTAAAACTGTATTTCATGAGATTGAAATTTCCACTCCAAAAAAACGCAATATCTCAGATCTGACCATCGATCCGCAGTTTACGTTCGTTAAGTTTTTCAAGAATAATTCTTACCAGATACTGCAACGCGTTGATTACATAGGTAAAATAAGCCAGAAAGGCATCCCAGATAAGCACTTCCTGGGAATAACCCAGATAGGCCAGAAAGAAATAAAGCAGGTGAAAAGTGGCAGCGACAGTGCTTCCGATATCTTCCCAGAGAAACTCTTTGGAGTATACCCATTGGTCAAAAACCTCCTTTTCAAAAAACATCCCTGTCGTGAAAAGAAGTGCAAAAAAAAGTGTTTTGAAAAGAATAGCTATACTGACCCAGTAAAATCCGGTAACAAGAAAGTGATTGTAATAGAGTGCCGTTACAGTGAGGCCGGCAATAAAAAACAGAAACTGGATTGGCGCAAGAATAATCTGAATATCGGTCCAGATGGAAGCGTTTCGTTTGGCAAGCTGTTCCGGGGTATAGCGAGGCATCTCTCTTTTACGCTTAACTGATAAAAAAAATACCGGTTTCCGACACGGTGATCAAGCTGGTATGGTACAGCCTGAAACTGAACGCATGGAATATAGCAAAATTGAAGAGAGAGAAAAACACTCCGGCAGTGAAGCGTTAATCTTCTCTGAAGAAGAGTGAGGCCGCATTGATGAATAGTATGGGAAAGCTGATATCACCACAGTCGTCAAGAAAAGAAAGAGGTTGTGAACAGGGATAAATGGTGATATTTGCATATCTGTCAATAAAAACCTATACTATTATGCTAATGCAAGATACAAAGCATGTGCATTGACATGATTGGCTGATAAACGGATTTTGCCAGCGCCTTTTGATTGATGGAAATAATCTCCTGGCAAGCCAAATCAGTTTCACCAGAACGAATCACTGCAACAGATTTCCAGCTCTTTTTTTCAAAAGATCGCTCACTACCACTCCGATTCGAAGACAAGATTAAATTGTTGATTTTCAAAAAGATAAAGCAAAATATGCCCATATCCTTTTTTTTGTACTCCATGACCTGAATTTCATGACAGATTGACAAAAAAATTGATTCCCCCCAAAAAAAAGGCAAAAAAATTACATTTAGAGAAAAAATTCACCGCAAACCTTAGCAAAAAAGCCATGAAAGCATCCCGATCCATTCTCACGGTTCTGCTTGCGACATCGTTATCCACAAGCGCAATGGCCGCCGATGTCGTAAAAATCGCCATTACAGGTCCTTTCTCAGGCGGATCAGCCCCGATGGGCGCCTCAATGAGGGATGGAGCCAAACTGGCCATTTCCCGGATTAACCAAAGCGGCGGTATCGACGTCGGCGGTAAAAAGATGAAGATTGAGATCATCGAACGTGACGACGAGGGCAAAAACGACCGAGGTGCACTGGTAGCACAGGAGATATCGTCGATGGGCGATATTTCAGCCGTTATCGGCACAGTCAATACCGGTGTGGCAATCATGGGGGACAAGTATTACGTTGAAAAGGGTATCGTCAAAATCATAACTCCTGCTGCCGGAAGTGCCTCCATGACACAGTGGAGCAAAGCAGGCACAAAAGATCTGCCGATTTTCCGCTTTGCCGCCCATGACGGCATACAGTCACAGATGGTTGTAGAACAGGCCACCAGACTTGGATTCAAAAAGGTCGCGATATTGCATGACGCAACCAACTACGGAGTTTCTGGCAGAGACGACCTTATCGAACAGATCAAAAAACAGGGCGGAAAACTGAGTGTGGTTACCATCGAAAAGTTTGCCATTGGCGACAAGGATATGACTGGCCAGCTCATTAAAGCCAAGGTCGCTGGCGCACAGGCGATCCTTATATGGGGTATCGGGCCGGAACTGGCCGCAGTTGCTTCTGGCAAGCAGAAGCTGGGCTTCAAGGCTCCCATGATAGGGGGTTGGACACTCTCCATGAGCAACTTCATCGATACGGCAGGAGCTGCTGGAAATGGTGCAGAAATGCCGCAGACCTTCATCGAAGACGAGTCCATATTGAGGGCAAAACCTTTTATCCAGGCCTACCACAAAGCTTACGGCGTCACAAGGATTCCATCCCCGGTCTCTGCTGCGCAGGGTTACGATGCAGCCATGTTGCTGGCTGAAGCTATCCATGAGGCCGGTTCCACCCAGCCATCAAAGATAAAAGAGTCACTTGAAAATCTCAAGACGACCGTCAAGGGTGCCATCGCCGACTGGAAAAAACCGTGGTCAAAGTGGGATCCCTCCA
>SESG01004367.1_pt1 | contig 14400 bp, 8 predicted proteins | sample 3171421 | NCBI WGS metagenome assembly SESG01 (sample SAMN10866946, study PRJNA518727) | freshwater metagenome | biome: subpolar coniferous forest; feature: holomictic lake; material: water; isolation source: holomictic Lake 227, 6 m and 8 m depth | place: Canada: near Kenora, Ontario | collected... | reverse complement strand
TCGTGCCCAATGGCTTCGATCTTGTCGAGGATCCTCAGGCCGCCCTGCACCACCAGGCGCAGTTCCCAGCCGGCGCGACCTGGAATGCGCAGCGCCAGCGCTGCCCCTTGTTGCATCAGGCTGCGGGCCGCATGGACGTAGGTGGCGACCAGTCGGGAAGCGTTCGCGCATGGCCGGTCTGTCAGCAGATCAGCTTCCTGCACCGCGTGCTGCTGCATCGCTTGCGCACTCGGGTACCAGCGGCCACGGCGAACGTCAAGCCCCAGGTCCTGCCAGAAGTTGATCAATTGCAGCGCGCTGCAGACCTGGTCGCTCTGCGCCAGCGCGATCGCGTCATCGATCCCATACAGGTGCAGCAGCAAGCGGCCGACCGGATTGGCCGAACGCGTGCAATAGTCCAGCAACTCGGCATCGGTCTGGTAGCGCCGGTCGCTGGCACTGTGGCGCACGTCTTGTTCGAACGCGTCAAGCAGGCGCTCCAGCAGTGCAGTGGGTAGCGTGAACGTCTTCAGGACGCCTTGCAGTGGATCGAAGAGGTGTGGCCAGCGCCCGCTGTGTGGCGCGCTGGCGGCGACGGCGCGCAGGTCAGTGCGAAGCGCTGCCAGGTCGGCCAGACGTTCGACGGGTGTGGCCGTGCCTTCATCGGCAATGTCGTCGGCGCTGCGGGCAAAGTGGTAGATGGCAGCGATGGCCGCACGCAGCCGGGGCGGGCAGAGCCAGGAGGCAACCGGAAAGTTCTCGTAGTGGTCGATTTTCACAGGGCTTGAAGCTAACAGGAATTGACAGCTCCGGCAAAGGACTTAGAATTAATAACCTTTCGGTCATTAATTTGATTATCCGTTCCTGAAACGAATGCCGCCATGACGTCTGTCGATTCCCAAAAGTTATTCTGTGCCTTGATTGTCTCTCTGACAGCGGCGGGACTGACGGCCTGCTCCAAGCCAGCGCCGCCCGAGGAGCCGGTGCGCGCGGTCAAGGTGCTCACGGTGGGCGAGCAAAGCCTGCAGTCCGGCCTGGAGTTTGCCGGCGAAGTGCGCGCACGCGTCGAATCGCGCCTGGGTTTTCGCGTCGCGGGCAAGCTCACACAGCGTCTGGTCGAAGTTGGCCAGCACGTCAAGGCCGGCCAAATGCTGGCGCAGCTTGATCCGCAGGATTACCGATTGGCGACCGATGCGGCGCAGGCACAGGTGAATGCGGCCCAGGTCAATCGCGATCTGGCCAGCGCCGACTTCAAGCGCTACAAGGAACTCAAGGAGCAGAACTTCATCAGCGGCGCTGAACTGGAGCGCCGAGATGCCACCTTGAAGGCGGCGCAGGCGCAGCTGGAGCAGGCACAGGCGCAACTCACGGGCCAAGGTAACCAGGCGGCCTATACCCGCTTGCTGACCGATGTGTCGGGTGTGGTCACGGCCGTTGACGCGGAAGTGGGTCAGGTTGTCGCCGCCGGCACACCGGTGTTGCGAATTGCCCAGGACGGCGCGCGTGATCTGGTGTTTGCGGTGCCGGAAGATCGCGTGGCGCGCCTCAAGCTCGGCTCGGCCGTGCTGGTGCGGCCCTGGTCTGGCGCGAGCGCCGTGCAGGCCCAGGTGCGCGAGGTCTCGGCCAGTGCCGACCCGGTGACGCGCACTTTTGTCATCAAGGCCGCACTGCCCGTCGGCAGCGCGCTGGCGCTGGGCAGTACCGTGACGGTTCTGCCCAGGGATCTGGAACGCAGCGCGGAGACACTTATCAAATTGCCAACCAGCGCCCTTTTTGAAAGCGCCAAGGCCAGTGTCGTCTGGGTGCTCGATCCGGCCAGCATGACGCTGCGCCAGCAGCCGGTGCAGATTGCCAGCGCCGACGCGAACGAAGTGGTGATCGCCAGCGGTCTGCAAGCGGGCATGCAGGTGGTGTCGGCCGGTGTGCATGTGCTCTCGTCCGGCCAGAAGGTCACGCTGTACCACGAGAAATCGGCGCTGCCGCTGGCCGCTGCCAGCGCGCCGCTTGCGAAGTGAGCCGGCCATGAGTGCTGTACAAGAAAAAGAGAGCTTCAACCTCTCGCGCTGGGCCCTCGAACATGCGGCGCTGACGCGCTTCCTGATGTTGGTGCTGATGCTGCTGGGACTGGTTGCTTACTTCCAACTCGGGCAGGACGAAGACCCGCCTTTCACCTTTCGCGTGATGGTGGTGCGTGCGCTCTGGCCTGGCGCGACGGCGCAGCAGATGGCGGAACAGGTGACCGACAAGATCGAGCACACGCTGCAGGAGGTGCCGGGCGCAGACAAGATCCGCAGTTTTTCCAAGCCGGGTGAGGCGACCATTATTTTTCAGTTGAAGGATTCGACGCGCGCCGCCGAGGTGGCCGGCATCTGGTACACGGTGCGCAAGAAGGTCGGCGACATGCGTATGACGCTGCCCGCCGGCGTGCTCGGGCCGTTTTTCAACGATGAATTCGGCGATGTCTTTGGCGTCATCTACGCGCTCGAGTCCGATGGTTTCTCGGATGCGGAGGTCAAGACCTTTGCCGACGATGTGCGCCAGAAACTGCTCAAGGTGGCCGATGTCAGCAAAGTCGAACTCTACGGCGTGCAAGACGAGAAGCTCTTTATCAACCTGTCGCAAAAGCGCCTGGCCCAGCTCGGGCTCGACCTCAATCAGGTGTTGGCGCAACTCGGCCAGCAGAATGCGGTCGAGAGCGCCGGCGCCGTGCAGACGCAGCTTGACGTGGTGCAGTTGCGCGTGGCCGGCCAGTTCGAGGCGCTGGAACACCTGCGCGCGATGCCGATCCGCGGCAGTTCGGGCAACCAGTTGCGTCTCGGTGATATTGCGCTGATCGAGCGCGGCTATGTTGATCCGCCCGCTGTCAAGGTGCGCCATCAGGGCCGGCAGGTGCTGGCACTTGGGGTTTCGATGGCCAAGGGTGGCGACATCATCGTGCTGGGCCAGGCGCTCAAGCTTGCCACCGCGAAGATCGACGCCAGCCTGCCTGCCGGCATGCGACTGGTGCAAGTGCAGGACCAGCCGACGGCAGTGGCCAAGTCGGTCAACGAGTTCGTCGCCGTGCTGATCGAAGCCGTTGTCATTGTGTTGGCTGTCAGTGTGATCAGCCTGGGTTTTCACCGGCGCCAGGGCAGCACCCGCTGGTTTAATCGCTACTATGTCGACATGCGTCCGGGCCTGGTGGTCGGCATCACGATTCCGCTGGTGCTCGCGCTCACCTTTCTGGGCATGCATTACTGGGGCATCGGGCTGCACAAGGTGTCGCTGGGCTCGCTCATCATCGCCCTGGGCCTGCTGGTGGACGACGCCATCATTGCAGTCGAGATGATGGTGCGCAAAATGGAGGAGGGCTACGACAAGGTTCGCGCCGCCACCTTCGCCTACGAGATCACGGCCATGCCCATGCTCACCGGCACCCTGATCACGGCGGTCGGTTTTCTGCCGATCGGCATCGCGCGCTCGACAGTTGGCGAATACACCTTCGCCATCTTTGGTGTCACCGTGCTGGCGCTGGTGCTGAGCTGGTGGGTCTCGGTCTACTTCGTGCCGTATCTGGGCACGCGCATTCTCAAGGTCAAGCCGCACGATGTCGGCGAGCCGTCGCATGAGCTGTTTGATTCGCCTTTCTACAACCGCTTTCGCCGCAGCGTGAACTGGTGCGTGCAGCACCGCTGGCTCACCATTGGGGCAACGCTGCTGATTTTTGCACTGGGAATCGTCGGTATCGGTCGCGTGCAGCAACAGTTTTTTCCGGATTCCAACCGGCCCGAAGTGCTGGTCGACATCTGGTACCCGGAAGGCACATCCTTCGCCGCCAACGAAAGCACAACACGGCGCATCGAGGCGCGTCTGCTGCAGCACAGCGGCGTCGAGAGCGTGACAGTCTGGGTCGGCTCCGGCGTGCCGCGTTTTTATCTGCCGCTGGACGCCATCTTCGCGCAAAGCAATGTCTCGCAGTTCATCGTTCTGCCCAAGGACCTCAAACTGCGCGAGTCCTTGCGCCTGGCTTTACCTGCCCTGCTGGCGCAGGAGTTCCCGGAAGTTCGCGCCCGCGTCAAGATCATGCCCAACGGCCCGCCAGTGCCGTATCCGGTGCAGTTCCGCGTGCTCGGCGATGTGCCCTCGGTGCTGCGCGAGCGTGCCGACGAAGTCAAGGCGGTACTGCGCGCGAGCAGCAACATGCGCGGCGTCAACGACAACTGGAACGAATCGATCAAGGTTCTGCGGCTGGAGGTGGACCAGAGCAAGGCGCGCGCGCTCGGTGTCACGAGCCAGTCGATCGCGCAGACCACGCGCGTGCTGCTCGCCGGCAGCACAGTCGGGCAGTACCGCGAGGGCGACAAGCTGATCGATATCGTGCTGCGCCAACCGCTCGATGAACGCAAGGCCATCAGTGACATCGCCAACGCGAACCTGCCCAGTGCCAGTGGCCGCTCGATTCCGCTGCTGCAGATCGCCAAGCCAGTTCTGACCTGGGAGCCTGGCGTGCTGTGGCGCGAAGGCCGCGACTACGCGATCACAGTGCAAGGCGACGTGACCGAGGGTCTGCAAGGTGCCACCGTGACCGCCGAGTTGCTGCCCAAACTGCGTGCGCTTGAGGCTCGCTGGCAAACCACGGGTCGAGCGGGTTACCGCATCGAGGTTGCCGGTGCCACCGAAGAAAGCTCCAAGGGCACGGCCTCCATCGCGGCGGGCGTGCCGATCATGCTCTTCATCACCTTCACGTTGCTGATGTTGCAACTGCACAGCTTCAGCCGCGCCATGCTGGTGTTTCTAACCGGCCCGCTGGGCGTTGCCGGTGTGGCTGCGGCACTGCTGCTGTCGGGCCGGCCCTTTGGCTTTGTCGCGCTGCTGGGCGTGATTGCTTTGATGGGCATGATCCAGCGCAACTCGGTCATCCTGATCGATCAGATCGAGCAGGACCGCGCCAAGGGCGTGCCGGCGTGGGACGCCATCGTCGAAGCCGCCGTGCGGCGTTTGCGCCCGATCGTGCTGACCGCCGCCGCCGCCGTGCTGGCGATGATTCCGCTGTCGCGCTCGGTCTTCTGGGGGCCGATGGCGGTGGCCATCATGGGCGGCCTGATCGTCGCCACGGTACTCACGCTACTGGCGCTGCCGGCCATGTACGCCGCGTGGTTTCGGGTCCAGCGCGAGGTCGGCGCCGCAGGTTAAAATTCGATCTGACGATTTCATGGGGTGGTCTGGCTTGATCGCCCTTTCGTCTTTTTGCGCGGGTGGCGGAATTGGTAGACGCACCTGGTTTAGGTCCAGACGCCGCAGGGCGTGCAGGTTCGATTCCTGTCCCGCGCACCAAATCTCTTGCTGTGCCCTTCATCGCTGAAAGTGAAGCGCCTTCATCCCTGTACTCGATCGATTGGCGTGCGGAGCAGCCAATATCCGGTCTGGATTCAAAGTACAATTTTTCCCAACGGCTCACCCCAGCACATGCGCGAAGCTAAAACAGCGCAGATGGTGTGAACCCGATCCTCAAGAGCAAAAAAATACAGTGCCGGAGGATTCCCAACAAGCCGGTGACTGGGGTCACCTGGACAAGTGGATTGACAGGGAGGAAAAACATGATGAAGAAAGACGCAAGTCTGGCGCCAGCACGACTGCAATGGATCGGCAAACTGTTGCTGGGAGTCGCTCTGGGCCTGTGCCTGCCAGTGGCCTGGTCGCAGACTCTGGAGAGCCTGATACAGGAGGTGTTGCGAGCGCATCCCGCGGTGCAGTCGCGCCAGGCCACGGTGCGCTCGCGACAGGCATCTGTGGAGTCGGCCAACTGGCAGTACTATCCGACGCCATCGGTCAGCAGCGAGCGTGTTTCCCATTCCGACAGTGATCCCGGCTACACAGCCGACTCAACCGTCACCACGCTGCGCCTGCAGCAGCCTTTGTGGAACGCCGGGCGCCTGAGCGCTCAGGGCAACAAGGCCCGCGCCGATCAACTCGCCGCTGAGCATGGTTTGATCGAGAGTCAGGATCAACTCGCATTTGAATTCATCAGCGCCTATGGAGATTGGCTTGCGGCGTCGCTGCGGCACAAGGCAGCGGCCGCGAGCGGCCAGACGCTACAGGCGCTCAACGAAAGGATGGCGCGCCGGGTTGAACAAAATGTTTCGGCCCAGATTGACCAGGAGCTCTCGATCTCGCGTCTGCGTCAGCAGGAAACGGATCTTTCGCTCTACCGTTCACAGGAATTGACCGCTCTGAGCCGCCTGAGCCGCCTGCTTGGTCGTGACATCGATTCCGCTTTCATGGCCGGCGTTGTGTCACGCCAGCGCGAAGTGCCGGAACTGGCCGTGACCGTTGAGCGCGCGCTGGCGCGCAGTCCGGTACTGGCGCGGTTGCGCTCGGAAGCCCAATCCCTGCAGGCCGAAATCGCTGCCAGGAGCGCGGCCAAGTATCCCGAAGTCTATTTGCGGCTGGAGCGCCAGTACGGAAGTTACATCACGGTTGGGACGCCAGCGGCAAACCGGATTTTTGTCGGCGCGCAGTTCAGCCCGGGCGCCGGCTTGTCCTTGCAATCGGAAATTGCAGCTGCCAGCGCGAGGTATGAGGCCGCGCTGGCGGACCTTGCTGCGGCCGACCGCTCCATTCGCGATCAAGTAAGAACCGAAATGGTAGCCCTGACCTCGCTGCAGGTTCGTCAGGAGCAGATCACGAAGACGCTCCGGTCGGCGCTCTCGGTCCAGCAGTCCTACGACCGCCAGTTCTTCGCTGGCCGGCGTTCCTGGATTGACCTGATGAACGCCGAGCGCGAGCGCAGCCAGGTGCACCTGCAGATGGCGGATCTGCAGGCCGGTCTGACCGCTGCCTGCTATCGCATCGCCATCCTTTCTCAGGGTGCTGCTGTGGTCAGTGAGCATTGATTTTCGGCCGCGCTGAAAGCACTGGAATGACGCTTCGCTGCGCAGCATCGCAGGTACGGTCAATTCGGTACAGACGCTTTTTTTTCATTGGCCGCATCGTGAAATTTTCATCATGGTTTTGCCTCCAATATCACCCGTTTGGGGGATAGACGCGAGGCGGGATTCAAGTGAACATCGATGCACAAGAGCGTTGGAAATCAGCGTAGCGAAACAGCCAGGTTCCGGTGGTGCGTCTTAACGCCACTGCAAGACCTGGTGCCTTGACTAACGGTATCGATGCTTGGTATTGATCAATATGAACTTGAATCCGAATCTATCGGCCGAACGTGCCATCTTCCGCCTTGCACAGTTGCAGGGCGCAGCGCCCGATGCGCATGAGCTTCACTACGCGGTGGTGTCGTCTGGCGGCCGCGGCGACGAAGCACCAGCCGAATTGTTGGCGGCCATTTGTGTGCGCATGGGTTTTCAGAACGCGCAAGCCCTGCACGAGATTGACCCGACGCTGCTGCCAGCACTGGTCTTTCATCCCGGTCATGGCTGGGGCGTGATACGCGGACTGTCAGGACGCAACAACTGGGTAGCCCAATTTTTCGACACCGCGCAAGACCAGTTCGTTGAAGTAGAGCTCCAGAACGACGAGGCCTGCGAGGCCTTTCGCCTTCTCACCAGCAAGCCCTTCGATGCCAGCAACAGCAAGGTGTTCGCTCTGATCAAGAGTGAAGTTTTTCAGCATAGGGGCGTGCTGTTTGAAGCCGCTGCCGGCAGCATCCTGATCAATATCCTGATGCTCGCAGCCTCCTTTTACAGCATGCAGGTGTATGACCGCGTGATTCCGACGCGCGCCTACTCGACGCTGTGGGTACTCACAGTTGGCGTGATGTTAGCCATGCTGTTCGAATTCGCGGCACGCGTGGCACGCTCGAAACTGATGGAATACGTGGTGCTGCGGGTCGATGGCGAACTCGCGCGCAAGATCTTTGCCCGTCTGCTCTCGGTGCGGATGGACCAGATGCCGCAAAGTGTGGGGAGTCTGTCGGCGCAACTGCGTGGCTATGAGGTGGTGCGCGCTTTCGTGTCGTCCTCCACGCTCTACCTGCTGGTGGATGTTCCCTTTGGTCTGGTCTTCATCGCCCTGATCGGCGCTATTGGCGGTGTTTACATGGCGCTGGTGCCACTGGTCTTTCTGCTGTTGTCGCTGCTGCTGGGTTTTTACTACCGCAGCCGGGTTGAAAATCATTCCGAGCGCGCCACCCAGGCTGGCAACGCCAAGATGGGGCTGCTGGTCGAAGTCATCGAAGGCGCAGAAACCATCAAGTCCGGCGGCGGCGGCTGGCGCATGCTGTCGCGCTGGCTCGGCATGAGCGAGGAAGCACGCACGCATGAGCTCAGCATCCGTGAAATGATGGAACATTCACAGTTCATCATGGGCGCAGTCAATCAGTTCAGCTATGTGCTGCTGATTGCGGTGGGTGCCTACCTGGTCAGCAGCAATGCGTTTTCAATGGGTGCACTGATCGCCTGCTCCATCCTGTCCGGGCGTGCCTTTGGTCCCTCGGCCATGATTCCAGGCCAGCTGGTGCAATGGGCACACGCCAAGGCTGCCCTGCGCGGTCTGGAGAGGTTTTGGGACTATCAGCAGGACGCGGTGCAGCAGGAGCGTTCCCTGATGCCCGAGAGCATTGATGGGGAATTCATCGCCGAGGACGTCAGTTTTACCTATCCCGGCAGCCCGCTGGCGCTGAGCGTCAACCGGTTGGTGATCAAGCCTGGCGAGCGCGTGGGTGTCATCGGTCCCATCGGCGCTGGCAAGACCACTTTGCTGCGCTTGCTCAGCGGCATGTACAAGCCACAGGCTGGGCGCATTCTGCTTGATGGCATGGACATCGCCCACATTCACCGGCCGATTCTGGTTGAGTGCCTGGCTTATCTGCAACAGGAAGGGCGATTATTTGCCGGCACGCTGCGCGAGAATCTGCTGCTGGGCATCGTGGACCCCGGCGACAAGATCATTCGCGACATCTGCGTGCGCACCGGTTTGCAGCAATTGATTCAAGCCAACCCCAAGGGGCTCAATCTTGAAATTTCCGAAGGTGGCAGCGGCTTGTCGGGTGGCCAACGCCAACTGGTCAATCTGACCCGGCTCCTGCTCAAACGGCCGAGTGTCTGGCTGCTCGACGAGCCCACCGCATCGATGGACGAAGCGCTCGAGCACAACAGCATCAAACTGCTGCGCGAAACGCTGACGCCCGGGCATACGCTGGTCCTGGTGACGCACAAGGCCCGCATGCTCGAACTTGTCGATCGCCTGATCGTTGTCACCAATCACCGCATCGTGCTAGACGGTCCGCGTGATGCGGTTCTTGCCAAGCTCAACGAACGCACCGTCGTGCCGCTGCAAGCACCACTGGCCCGCGCCAACGCCCACTGAGAAAACAGCGCATGAACACGTCATTGACAAGCTACGACAAGGACTACGCGATTGGCCAGTACCGGGCCACGCCGCCGCGCCAGCCACGCCTGGTGCTGCTGACCGGTCTTCTTGCATTCGCCGCCTTTACGGTCTGGGCTGCATTTGCTGAAGTGGACCAAAGCACGCGTGCGCCAGCCCAGATCATCTCCAGTTCGCGAGCGCAATTTGTGCAGGCCACCACAGATGGTGTGCTGGCCGAACTGCGCGTCAAGGAAGGCGATGCAGTCGACGCCGGGCAGGTCTTGGCCGTGCTCGAAAAAGACCGGGCCGTTGCCAGCAGCAGTGACAGCCTGGCCAAGGTCGCTGCGCTGCGCTGCGCTCTGGTGCGCCTGCAGGCCGAGGTCTATTCTCAACCCTTGTTTTTCGGCGTCGAATTGCGTCAATACCCCGAGTTTGTGAAAAATCAGACCCAGCTTTACAAGCGCCGCCGGCAGGCTGTCTCGGAAGAACTTGCTGCCATCAACAGCGCGCTGCGCTTGGCGCGTGAAGAACTGGACATGAACCATGCCCTGCTTCAGACGGGCGACATCAGCCGGGTTGACCTGCTGCACCTGCAACGCCAGGTCTACGACCTTGAAGGCAGGGCCGCCCTGACGCGCAACAAGTTCCTGCAGGATGCGCAGACCGAGTTGACCAAGGCGCGCGAGGAACTCTCCACGCAGGAGCAAATCCTGAGCGAACGCAGCAGTCTGCTGGCGCATACCGAACTGCGCGCGCCACGTGACGGCATTATCAAAAACATCCGCATCAACACCATTGGTGGTGTGCTGCGCCCCGGCGATGCGGTAATGGAAATACTGCCAACGGACGGCGAACTGATTGCCGAAGTCAAAGTGACGCCATCCGATATCGGATTTTTGCGAGTCGGCCTGCCCGCGACCCTCAAGCTCGACGCATACGACTATTCGATTTACGGCAGTCTGCCCGGCGAGGTCACCTACATCAGCTCCGACACCCTGAATGAAGAGACCCGCAATGGCCCGGCTCCCTACTACCGCATCACCGTGCGCCTGGGTCAACCCGACGCCAAGAACCCGCACGCGAAAGAAATCAAAATCACGCCCGGCATGACAGCCTCGGTCGATATCCGCAGCAACTCACGTTCAGTGCTGAACTACCTGCTCAAGCCGGTGCACAAGACGCTGGACGAATCCCTCAAGGAGCGCTAGCCCATGTCTGCGAAGTCCCTGGGTACCGAAGCGGACAGTCTGTTCTGGCCGGGCTTTGTCGACGCCATTGCGTGCCTGGTTCTTAACCTGCTGTTTCTGACCATGGTTCTGACCATCGCCGTCTTCGTTTTGGGACAGGGCCAGTCCTCACATGAGAAGGACCTGCTGGCGCGCCAGAACGCTGAAAAGACATTGCTCGCGTACCAGGCGCTGGAGCAGCAAAAGGCGGGGCGCCTGCCCAGCACCCGGCCCGCGAACACGGCGCCAGATCAAGCCAGTGCGTCCCGTGCCGCCGTTTCGCCGCGTATTGAGCCCAAGACCGGGGCTAAGCCGTTTGCTGCCGACGATGTCAGAGTGAGTCAGGATGTGAACTCCCATGCGCTGCTATCGATCACTTTCAATAGCCAGGCGGTAGCGGTGCCGGAGGACAAGCGTGCTGCACTGATTGCGCGCTTGCGCGAGATCGACGCCGTGCAGCCCGGGCAGGCCTATGAGTTGCACATCGCCACCGACACAACGCTCGCTGACGAGCGCCGCAATGCTTACACCCGGGCCATGGCGGTGCGCGACTTGATGATGGAGGCCGGCATCCGACCACTGTCGATCACGCTGCGCATGGAGAGTGGCGGGATCGCCGGTGACGACGCCGCGATGCGGATTTATCTGCGCAAGGACTAGACAGGAGCAAGAGGCAGGCATGAAAAATACTGACAGCAAGAAGTTATGGGCCAGCGTGCTGATCCCGCTGGTACTGGCCGGTGCGCTGGCGTACCGGTTCCGTGCGGCTATCGCCAATCTGATCGCCATGATGCCCACACCTGAGTTGCTGTGGACGATATTTGCCGTGATGGGTCTAGGCCTCGCGTTTGCGCTGCTGGCAACCTGGAAAATCAGCCGTGAGCTGCGCTGGACCTGTGCCTGGGAGCGTGGTGATGAAAAGTCACGCAAGGCGCTTTGGCCCACGCTGGACCGCAAGTCCGCCGTAGCGGGTGTTTACAACCTGCTCAGCGGTAGTCGCAACCGCGTATCGGACAATTACAAGGAGGCGCTGAGCAGCGAGCTTGATGTCGCCGAAGGCCGCCTGTTTGCCACGGTTGCAGTGGCAACCTTCGTCAGTGGTACCTTGGTCGGGCTGGGTCTGTTGGGCACCTTTATCGGTTTGCTTGGCGCCATTGAAGACATTGCACGTCTCATCAGTAGCCTGACTTTTGGCGGCAATGACAACCTGGGTCTGCTCTTTGGTGATTTGGTGCAGCGACTCAAGGACCCAATGCGCAGCATGGGCACAGCTTTCACCGCATCGCTCTTCGGTCTGCTCGGATCGCTCTTCCTGAGTTACATGTGCCTGATGATCAAGCGCGGTGCCATGAATGTGATTGTCAATCTAAGAAACACGATACGCCGTGCCGATCTTTTTCTGCAACTGGCCGAGACGCGCACCTACCAGGACCATCTTGATATCGCTGTGCGCGAAGCCACCCAGTGGCGCACACTGTTCGAAGAGCTGCGCAGCAATTACCAGGGAATTTTGCAAGATTCGGCGCAGACGCAAATCGGAATCCGGGCACTTGTCGAATCCAATCAGCAACTTGCTGACGACCTGCGCAAGCGCGACGAAGCGGCGGAGTGGCATTTGCTGTATGAAGAGCTGCGCAACAACAACCGGGAAGTTCTTCAGGCCACAGCGCGCACGCAGAACGACATTCGTGGCCTACTGGATTCCAATCTGCAACTCGCCGACAGCATGCGCGAACGCAGCGAAACCGACCAGATGATCCGGCGCCTGCTCGGCGAAGGCGCGCACTGGGCTGATGCACTGGAACGCGTGATCGAACAGACCGCCCGCATGCGCAGCGAGACCGTGGGCGCAACCATCAGGGTGGTTGAAAGCATCCGCTCGCTTGAAGCCACGACGACACAGGCCGGCGACAAGTTGCCTGTAGCGCAGGAAGAGTTGCGCGCGGCATTGGCCCTGATTGCGGCGCGTGTTGGCAAGCTCACGCAGACGCTGGAGGTGCAGGCGCAAGGTGTCAGCACCTACAGCGAAGCCTTGTTGGCCAGTCTGCAAGAGCATCAAATTGCGGTTGAAAGCAGCAGCGAGAAGATGCGTGCCATGCTGGCCGCTGTGATCGAAGAAAGATGAAATCGTTCGCGCTTCGCAATGATGGGTCTGCTACATCATTGACCGGCTTGCTCCCGCGCAAGCTGGCGCTTCTTGCGAGTCCATCGCGACAATACGGCTTTCCATTAATCGCCTTGTCCGCATGACATCGTGAAGGTTTTCCGGAATCATTTTTTGGTCGCGAATGCGGTTCTGAAAATCCCCCGTTTGGGGGATAGACGCCGACTCAACTGTAGGCGATCATCTGTTCTATAGCGCTGGAGTTCAGCGCATCTGCATCACCGGGTTCCAGCGGTCGATGTCAATGCCATAGAGCAGGACAGGGAGGACGGAACAATGGGAGCTATCAGCCGCTTTGACCTCGGCCGCATCGTCAATCAATTCGGTGCGAACGCCTACATTGAAACAGGGGTTGGCATGGGCGTCAATCTGACCCATGCCGCGCATTTCTTTGCGCACGCGAGCGGTTGCGAGGCCAATCGGGATGTCCACAATCGCTACCTGGTGCGTCCCGAAACGGAGTCTGTGCGTCGGTGCGTGTCTCAAATGCAGTCGACTGCCTTCCTGCTGGGCTTGCCCGATGAGCCTGCGCCACTTCGGCCATTGTTGTTTTTGAATGCGCACCGTGTCAACAGCCCCGATGCTGGTGCTGCGCCCGGCTCGCATAGCTTGCCTGATTTCCCGTTGGCGCAGGACCTCGCCGTGTTGCTGACCAAGCCCTGGGTGGACGAGGCAATGATTGTGATCGACGCAGCGCGTCTTTATCAGGACGCGGAATGTTTCGGCGGTGCAGCGCCCGAGAGCAGCCGGCCATCGCCATTGCTGCGACGGGAGGTGTCGACCCTGCTGGAGCAGTTTGCCAATACACATCGACTTGATTTGCTGCCGCATGATGATGCCTACCTGGTGTTGCTGCCGTGGTCCTGGGATGTTGGCGCCTGGGATCTGGCCTTGGTGCGTCGCGGCGACCGGTATACGCGTTCGAGCTTGCAGCCCGGCGTCGCCGGGGCGACGTCGATCTCGATGATGCGTCGGGTTCATGACGCGCGTTTCGCCACGCGCTATTTTGTTGGTCAGGGAATTGACATCGGGGGCGGCAAGGACGCGCTGGAAAAATTCAGGTTTGCTTTCCCGATGGCGCGGTCAGTGGTGAATTACGACCGGCCGGGGTGGGATGCGCAGACCTGCTCCAACATCGCCGACGCAGAGTTCGACTTCCTCTATTCCAGCCATTGCCTGGAGCATCTGGATGATCCGCAACTGGCATTTGGGCACTGGCTGCGAGTGGTGCGCCCAGGTGGCTGGCTGGTGGTCGATGTGCCGGATGAAGACTTGTACGAGCAAGGTGTTTTCCCGTCACGCTTTCATAGCGGACATCGACACAGTTTCACCGTGGCCAAGCCCGTGTCCTGGTCTCCGAGGTCGATTTGTGTGCTGGATTTTTTACTCGGCTTCCGCCACCAATGTCAGGTGCATTCCGTCCAGCGGCTTGATCATGTAGCGCATGCCGTTCTGCTCAACAAGGGGCTTGACCTGACGCAAACTCCTTACGGCGAAGCCGGCATCGAAATCATCGTGCGCAAGGTGGCGTCTGCCTCGGCAGCGACCACCGCCGCCGTGCCGGTGCCGGCTGGCCAGCTCATTGGGGTAGTGTGATGAATGCAGACACGGATCCAGCATTCATACTGCCGGCGCGTGCGCTACAGGCGGCTGCAACGCATTTGTTGACGCAGCAGTCGAAGCAGGCGGCACGGGCTGAGGTATTACTGCGCCGGGTGCTCGAGGTGG
>SESG01032856.1_pt1 | contig 14403 bp, 9 predicted proteins | sample 3171421 | NCBI WGS metagenome assembly SESG01 (sample SAMN10866946, study PRJNA518727) | freshwater metagenome | biome: subpolar coniferous forest; feature: holomictic lake; material: water; isolation source: holomictic Lake 227, 6 m and 8 m depth | place: Canada: near Kenora, Ontario | collected... | reverse complement strand
GATTATAGAAGTAAGCGGAGATAACCGTTGTATCATCACTATCCAGAAGAATCGCCTTTTTGCCGGAAAGCAAACCCTCCAGTGCTTCGCGGAGTTTCTTCATGTTCACACCAAGGCGAAAGCTAAGCCCGCGTAAATTGATACCGGCAAATCCGGTTCTCTCCATGATCACAGAAATTTTTTCCGAAAGCGTCCCGTTTTGCAATGTATTCAAATCAGCAATAATTTTTTCATTTTGTCTTTTATGTTTCAAGGGCAGGGGATCAATAATCTGACCGCCGCCAATTGTTGTTACCGGCGAATAGCTGCGCAGGACAAAGCGGTCCGCAGCAACAATCACATCTGCGCTTTCCAGAACCAATTGAGCAAAGGCTTTTTGTCCTGGGGCAAGCTCATCTTTATCCAGCAATATTATGCGGGCGATAATTTCACTTGTGCCCGTGTGCAGGCGGACGAGTGCCCGATTCTTCAAGTTTTTAGAATTAGAGGTGAGGAATTCCACAAAAACATCAAGCCGCTTAGATGGCCAGACAGTCTTAGGGCGCACAAGAACATTGCCGCGTTCAATTGTTGATTTTTCAATACCTTGAAGATTAATGGCCGTGCGCTGACCTGCCCATGCCGTATCTACCGGCTGATTATGCACCTGAATGCCTCGAATGCGGGCATTAATTGCTTCAGGAAGAATTTCAATTTCATCGCCGATTTTAATATGATCGGAAATCATTGTGCCGGTGATTACGGTGCCGAAGCCTTTCATCGTAAAAACGCGATCCACAGGCAGACGAAAAATTCCATCATCCGCTTTTTCATTGATCTTGCTTACAGCCTCGTCAATCGCGGTTATCAGATCAGTAAGCCCTTCCTGTTTGATGGCGGATACAGGCAAAATCGGCGCGTTTTCTAAAAAAGAACCAGAAAGGTATTCGGTGATTTCCGACTTAACAAGTTCCAGCCAGTCCTTTTCTACTAGATCAATTTTTGTCAGGGCGACAATGCCCGTGGTGATCCCCAGAAGCGAGCAGATATGAAGGTGCTCCTTTGTCTGCGGCATAATGCCTTCGTCCGCGGCAATAACCAGCATGACCACATCAATACCGGCAGCGCCAGCCACCATGTTTTTGATGAATTTCTCATGACCGGGGACATCAACAATACCAACTGTCTGACCGGAAGGAAGGGAAAGTGAGGCAAATCCCAACTCAATGGTAATGCCCCTTTCTTTTTCCTCTTTCAAACGGTCGGTATCCACACCGGTAAGTGCTTTAATTAATGCTGTTTTTCCGTGGTCAACGTGTCCCGCTGTGCCGAGAACAAAATGTTTCATAAGTTTGCCTGTTTTCTCTGAGAATGTAGAATGGGAAATAACAAACTCCTTACTTTTTCACAACATTATAATTTGCAATATAGCTTGCGCGGATAAAAATATGAATAAATCGTTAAAGCAGCCGATGATTTAATGATTGAAAATATTGTTGGAAATTGTTAGAAATTTCCTGTCAGGGGTTAGATATTGCGAATACTTTGTTTAGATTACGGTGAAAAAAGAATTGGGACGGCCGTCTGCGATGAGTTGGGAATGACCGCGCAAGGTTTGCCGACGGTCATTCGAAAAACAAAAAGGCATGACCTGGATATCTTAGGTAACCTGATCAAGACTTACAATGTGGAAAAAATTGTCATAGGCTATCCTATCCGGTTTGACGGTTCAGAAGGCATTCAATGTGAAAAAGTAAATCGTTATTCGGTGCTGCTGGAAAAGACTTTTTCTTTGCCTTTAATTAAGTGGCCGGAGACTCTTTCTACTAAAGAGGCAGAGGAGATACTAATAAATTCAGGTATCCGTTGGCAGAAAAGGAAAAAAATGGTGGATAAACTGGCCGCCTGTCTTATTTTACAGAATTATCTAGATTCGGCCGATAAATAAAAAAGTACAATGGTTTGCTTTTATAATTATCTATTTCCAGCTCTCGGTCCACCTTATCAAGATTCATCACTCAGTTACGTGTAGCTTCCTTCGGCTATAGACCTAGAATGCCGGATGCAGTGTATAAAGGCAGACGATCCCTTCCTGCTGGTTCAATTCCGCCTTGGTCATTTCGCCATTTAATACACTGATGACCTTTTTTATAATCTGATTTCCGACATCCCGCATCGGCGAGCCTTCCAGAATCGCTCCGGCGTTGATGTCCATATCGTCTTCCATATGATTATACATCTTGCTTGTGCTTGCTACTTTAAGGACTGGAACAATCGGATAACCGATAGGATTCCCCCGACCCGTCGTGAAGATCATGATCTGACATCCTGCCGCGGCAACACCCGTCATGGATTCCATATCGTAGCCCGGGCCGTCCATGAGGACGACGCCTTTCTTTGTGGGTATTTCCCCGTAGTCAATAACCTCTGTAATTGTGCGGCTTCCCGCCTTTACTATACAGCCCAGGGATTTTTCGCGGATAGAGGTCATGCCTCCATCCATGTTTCCCGGTGAAATCACGTAGGGGGCCAAAGGGCCTAACAGATCGTGAGTAAGCTTTTCCGCGCACGCCACCATTTGGGAGATTTTCTCCGCCACCTCCTTATTACAGGCGCGCCGTTCCAGGATGTGACTTGTGCCGATCATTTCCGTATCTTCAGTCAAAATGACCGTACCTCTCTGATCTACCAGCCAGTCCGAGGCCAGCCCGACACTCGGATTGGCTGTAATCCCCGAAAAGGCGTCGGAGCCTCCGCATTCCAGCCCCATGATGATCTGTTCCATAGGCAAGGGTTGACGCTCAATCCGGGCGGCTTTGGCAATCATGCCGCGGACAATGTCAATACCGAGGGCTGTGGACTTTTTCGTTCCCCCGAGTTCCTGGATGTTGAAGTATTCAACGGGTTTTTTCGTTTCGGCAATGGCAACGGCCAGATCTTCTGCCTTGATTACCTCGCAGCCCAAACCAACGACGAGGACTGCTGCCACATTGGGATGGCGTCCCAGATTGACCAGAGTTCGGCGATGCATTACTATCTCCACTCCGCGTCCGCAGCCATGGCCGTGATAAAGGGGAACAGCTTCCGGTACGGCCCGGCAGATGGCGGCCACGACGCCGTTGGCGCAGGCTACGGCAGGGAGAACGGCAACATAGTTTCGGATGCCTGCCGCTCCGTTTTGTCTTTTATAACCTAGAAAAGTTTCCATTGCGATCACTCCTTCTTCTGTTCGATATCGAGATTGTGCGTGTGGATCCAATCCCCCTTGAGGACGAATACTTTTGTTTCCCCGATGCATTCGCCGTACTTGATGACGTCTGCGCCCTCCGGGATATCTTTCATGGCTACCTTGTGGCTGTAGGGGACGTCCGACAGAATAGAGAGTTCCCTTCCGTCCGGCAGCGACAGTATTTCGCCTTTTTTCAGATCTCGCAGAGCCACGGCCACGTTATCCTGTGGATTAATGATAATTATTTGTGCCATCGTGTGCATTCCTCCTCTGTCATTCCTTGCTCGTATAATAACTATAGAACGAATCTCTTCCATCTATTGTGACTTTTCATCCTACAGGAATAATATGAGAGTTATGTGCCATATTCCCAGGTCACAGGCAAGAAATAATTCCTGATTTTATAAGCGTGGTTCATACGTGAATATGTTTCTGCTCCGGGGTGTCTGATCTTGTCGGCAGTGGTAACAAGATATAACTGCTCCACGGTAAAATGGCAATTACCCTAGCTACGCATTCAACAAGATTTTGAAATCAGCAATATCTGGGATTTTCAAAATCATTTAGTTGCAGATGGGCACAGTGATTCCGGTGGTACAGTAATTAATTTTTTACATTTAACTTCCTCCTGCCAGTAAAACACCGTCCTTGAAGAAAATACTTGACTTCAACCAGAAATAAATTATATTAATTTCAAATAGATTACAGTAAGAAGAAATGAGCATGCTGGATTTTTAATTTTATCCAGATGTTAAATATTTTTTTGCTGAGAAATCAAATTTCAACCTATAGCAAAATAGGTATTTTTTCATTTGATAAGGGAGGCAACACATGAATATACGGGATATGTTGAAGGTTACGGGGTTCAAAAGTAAATCTCTAATCACTGTTGGGCCAGATGAATTAGTTTCAGCAGCGATTCAGAAACTGGCTGATAACAATAAGGGTGCACTTCCAGTCTGCAATGACAAAAACGAGTTGGTTGGAATTATTACTGAAAGAGACATAGTGAGAAAGTGTTTCGTGGGTGGTGTTGATTTTAAGAACAAAAAGATCATGGATATCATGACCAAACAAGTTGCCATAGCAACTCTGGATGACGATTTGGAGTATGCCATCAACACTATGAAGAAGAAGGGGATTAGGCATCTTCCGATAACAGAGGACAAAAGGGTGGTAGGCATTATTTCAATGCGAGATATAGTAGGCTTCCAATATGAAGAGACCAAGGCAGAGATTAAATATATACACCTGCTGCCGAAAAGATCACTGATTAAGTGATATAATAACTTACAGGAACGGTGGAAAACAAAGCATGTCACATTCATAGCCGCCGTAAAGCTACTGGCTATGAATATGATCTAGCTTTTTAAAGAATTATCCGGAGAACCAACCGGGCAATCCTTCTGATCCAGATCCTGCTGAAAATACGCCTTGATTTTCATCCGTATCGCTTCGGGAAGATTGATCCCTATTTCCCTTATCCGGGTTTCATATTTTTAGGCATTATGCCAAAATTGTTGTTTTTATGTAGTTGTGCATAGCTCTCATAGATAGCGCTTGATCTGTTAGTCAACACAACAATTATGAATTTAAATTTGATGATTTGATGCTAAATTAATCTCATTGGTTCAGAATTTGGTTACATGTACAGCATAAGTTCTTGACTCACGAAATGTTACTTTATATACTTCTTGCGTAAAAAAATAACTAAAATCAATTGCATGTTCACCAACACAGCGAAGCCCTGATGCTTTGAGGAAATCAAACATGCCCGGAATATGTAAAAATACCATCGGTATTATGCCAGCAGGAGCGCTAGGCGTCGCCTTTTACCATCATCTAACGGGCGGCAATTTAGATCATAACGACGTAATTTTTTTGGATCGGCCGGCAGGAGGAGAAAGTAACATTCTGCGGCTGTCCGACAGCCTGCACATCAAGTATGATGGCAAGAGCTTCACGATTCCGACACAAGGCAGATTCCTTGGAGGAATCATCGAATGTTATGATAAGGGAAAGTTACCGGAGCTGATCATGGTTGCCACCAATCCAGATCAGATAGATTCTGTGCTTCAGGGTATCTTGCTTCTTTTGGAATGGATGCGCGATGAAGGCACACTTGAGTCGGAGCCGCTGGAATTTCCATACTTTCTGTTCATCGCCAATGGGATATATTTTAATCGCACACGTTATCGGTATGTAGAATTGTTGGAACGCGCCTTCATGGAAGGCATGTTACCAGATCTTTGGCCTGATATTGTTCCGCAACTGGTATGCCGACTACTGCGTGCCCCAACTATGGTACTTGGCCATCGCACTGGACACGGAGCCGGTGCGGTCTATCATCCCGGATACAAAGGACCTACACTGATTAGTGGTGGCAACGCTACCGGCCGTAAACGTGTGCGGACAATGCTTGCCGACCGTGGCTTGCCAGTCGAGACTTCGGATCAGTCTCCTGTGAGTCTCGAACTGCGAAAAGCCTCAATGAATCTGATCGGCAATATGTTTGGTGTAATCTACTCGATTGATGATGGGGGATTGTTTCGACCTCGTGCCCTTGATGAAATAGTTGTGCCGAAGCATTACCCTGAATTCCTCGAGCTTGGAGAACATGTTTACTCTATTGCCCGCGCCATCCGTGCCGTGCCCGCCGATACATGTTTCACCGATGTATGGCCAACAATACTTGATCAAATACATAGTCTTGAATCGCACTACACTTCCACTGTGCAAAGCGTAGCCCAGTCGATTGCCGATGGCATTGCTCTGCCTGAGATGACTCCCAACGAGGCATGGCTGTTCAATCCGTTGAAGGAACTTGCAGCAGATCTCCAACTGCAAGAAACTTACACCTATTTGCTTCGCCTGGAAGAACGCTACCGGGCAGCACTTCTTTCGCTGAGGTTCTCATAGTTTTTATTGTCATCGTTGTAGAGACGGTCGAGATCTGCCTGGTATTTCTGTAGAACTTTCCGGCGCTTTAATTTGAGCGTCTGGGTGAGCATACCGTTTTCGACGCTGAAAGCCTCGGACATCAGGATCAGTTTCCTGGGGATCTCGTAGTTACCAAATTTCCCCTTCATTTCGTTCTTTATGGCATCTTCAAAGAGCTTCACGACCCTTTCGTCTTTGATCATCTCCGCATGATCCGTGGGCAGATTGTTCTCCTTCGCGTATTTCTCCATCACAATGAAATCGGGATATACAAGACATGTAGTGTAGGGCATGTTCAACCCGTGTATCATGGCAAACTCAACGTAAGGGATGAGCTTGATCGCTTCTTCGATGGCAGCGGGATAGACAAACTTTCCATTTTCTAGCTTGAACTGTTCTTTAATTCTGCCGGTGATATAGAGGAAACCGTCTTCGTCAATATACGCACTGTCGCCTGTCCGAAGGCCGCCGTCCGCGGTCATGGTCTCTGCCGTTTCCTTTGGCTTGTTGTGATAGCCCTTCATCACGTTGGGACCGTACACGATGAGCTCTCCATCTCTGCTTTCCGGCCCTGTGATGCTCTTGTCAATTGCAAAGGTTACCTTGTCCAGCGCCCTGCCAACGCTGCCGATCTTGTACGCCATGGGTGTGTTACTCGATCCCGCTGGTGATATTTCTGTCATTCCCCACGCCTCGTAAATGGGCAGACCAATATCGAAGAAGAATTCGGCGATATTGGGGTTGAGCGCGGCGCTGGAACTCATTGTCATTTTAAGATTTCCACCGAAGCGGGCGCGCACCTTGGAGAAGACGATTTTATCGGCGATACGGAATTTCAGGTTCGTGATGAAGCTTGATTTTCCATCACGAGCAAGATCGCGCTTTTTCTGGCCCGCGTTCTTGCCCATGAAAAATAACTTTTTTGCAAGTTCTCCCTGCTCGTTCATCCTTGCGTGCAGGCCGTCATACACTCGATTGAATACTCGCGGCACGGCAACCAGCAGCGTAGGCTTCACCAGCATCAAGTCGTCCACAATAGTCTGGGGCCCTTCAGCAAAACCGCATGAGGCACCCATTCGAATAAGGGTGTTGAGTTCCGCTGTCTGTCCGTAGGAGTGCGCCCAGGGCAGGAAGGAAAGGGTGCGATCATGTTCATCCAGCATCGTCATGTTCTTTATGCAGGCGTGCACGTTGCTGCTGAAATTACCGTGGGAGAGAAGTACACCCTTCGGTTCTCCTGTAGTTCCCGATGTGTAGATAAGGCCGGCTATGTCCTCGGCATCGGGGTGAATGGCCGCGACAGGGTTACCTGCACCAAGTTTTTCCAGCTCCGCAAGGGTATCTTGTCCAGTCCCGTTGATGATGTAAATGTTTTTTAGCGATTCGATCTCGCTTGTCCAGTTCTTGACCTTTTCATAAATTTCCTTATCGCGGACGAAAAGAACATTGGTCCCGCTATCGGCAATGATATAGTTCCAAATTTTCAGCAGTTCGGCCTTGTACATAGGGATGAAACGCGCGCCCAGGCCGTATGTAGCGTAACAGCAGGCCGCCCACTCGACGCTGTTGTTGTCAATGATGGCCACGCCATCGCCCTTTTTCACCCCGATTTTAGCAAGTCCGCCACGGATGGCGTCAATGCGCTTCGACACGTCTCTGTAGGTGACCCAATCGTAGGTGTTTGTCTGCTTGTTTTTCGTTCCCAGCCACTCCCGATCACCGAAGCGCGCAAGCGTCTCTTCGAAAATCCCGACTAAGTTGTCGGGCTTATCCAGTGTGTACTTTTTCATGGCATCCCCTTATGTTATTTTGATATGGCATTACACAGTTATCTGCGGAGTTTTGTCAGTCTCACTTTCGTGCTTACCGGAATAGACTGTGCCACTCCATCCGTCTATACAGATAAAATCTCCCGCTTTGATTGTATGCTCGTCAATTTTTGCGTAGCCTTCAGACTCAAATACTTTCAGTTTGCTGAAACCAACAACACCGACCTTGCCTAGTTGAGGGATAGTTACTGCGGCATGCGAAGTTCCTCCTCCTTTTGCGGTTAGCAATCCCTCCACTTGCAGAAGCACTCCGACATCGTCAGGAACAGTATCCGGACGCAACAGAATAAGGGGGGTTTTCGGTTCCGCGCCGCGGAAATATGAAATGTCCCCTTCTGCATAAACTGCCCTACCGCAAAGAGCTCCACCGCTCACGCCTATTCCCATTCCCAGCATTGATGATTGCAGAATATCGCTGCTTTTAAAGCGCTTCAATCTATTTGATTTTATTTGAAACATTTCCCTTGTTTGCAGTATATACAGTTTATCTTTGCCCGGCCCTTCAAAAGTAAATTCAATTTCCTGATGATTAAAGCCCTTCTCATAAATAAGAATTTCCGCGAGTCTGACTAGTTCCGCGTATATTTCCGGAAATCTTGCCTCCAGCGATATTTCCTCGTTCCGGTTTTCGGAGATTCGCTGCTTTTCTGAAATGGGATATGTCTCCACAAGGCCTGATACTATATCGTGCCCCTGAACACCAAAGATGAAATCTCCATACAAGGTTACATCGAAAGATGAACCTTTGGGGTCGCGTGTAAAAATAACGCCGGAACCGGAGTGCTCATTTAAGTTTCCAAAAACCATCGCCTGAACGACAACCGCAGTACCCCATTCATCAGAAAGATGCATCTGACGGCGATAAATTTTCGCCTGATCAGAATTCCACGATGCAAAAACCTGTTGTACCGCGTGCTTTAATTGTTCGATAGGCACGTCGGCAATTGTAACATTATTTTCCACCATACCCTGCCTATAGGCCAAGGCAAGTTTTTGCATCTGATCAGGAAGAAAGCGTATCTTTTTAGCCACACTATATTTGTGTTTGAAGCTCTGCATGATGACATCGAAGAAATTACGATTAAGGCCATGGAACATTCCCCATGTCTGCAGAAACCGGCGATAGCAATCCCATGCCGCCCACTTAAATTCCTCTTTTTTGCTCAGCCCTTCCGCGATTGATGTATTGATGCCGACATTTAAAAAAGACTGCATCATCCCGGGAAGAGAGACAGCCGCTCCACTTCGAACGGATAAAAGCAAAGGATTATTGCGATCCCCGAATTTGCGTCTGGTTATCTTCTCGAGCGTAGCTATCTCTTTGTTGACTCTGACGGCCAGATCATTAAAGATATACTTATCGCCATAAACCGCGTCAAAACCCCTAAATACTTCAGTCGTGAAAATAAACCCGGGAGGAACCCGGAAACCAAGCGAGACAAGTACTTTGAGAAAGTATCCCTTGTTGCCCAGAAGGATTTGATTATCCAACCGCTTATTCTTTTTGTAAATAGAGGTAAGGGATAGCTCGGGATCATAGGACATAACAAGCTTAAGAATCCGTTTGTTGTCTTTTAATCTGTCCTGCTCCGCGCTCAGAGTTTTAATGACCGCGTGGACAAAGTTATCCAACACCTGTACGCTGAAGGCCTGCGACATCAGCGCGCGGATAAAACTCTCCGAGTGTTGATAGATGACTTTTTCATCCTTCTGCTGATTTTCTTTAGTATCGTCCACAAAATTATGCGGAAATACCTGTCGAATAATAACGTGCAGATTAGCGCTGTGCGCGTCGATGTAATAATCGCGGAGAATATCCTGAATGCCTTTGGAAATGAAGCGGAAGATATCTATGTATTGTTCGAGGGTAAACTGCCGGACAGCCAAAGCGCTGGTCACATATTTTATTTTAGCCACCAAACCCTCCGTAGCAATACCTTCCAGCTCCAGGGCGTTGATATAGAGCCATAAATATGTATGGATCTTTGTAATTGTGCGCTTGGTAACAAATTTCAGATTCAACGACTGAATCAATTCCTCAAAGAGCATCGTGGCCAGGCTCTCCAGCCGTAAGGACAAACCGACGGCCTCAAATTTCTGCTCATGGTAGGTTCCGTACATTGACGGAATACCCGCCGCAATGTGCCTTTTGTAATAAATGTTCTCATAAAACTTAGTCTTTTCCGGCGAAATAATCCTGGCCTTCAATATGGACAAGAATTTTAAGATGATCATAAGACTCTTGTAACGGTTCTTCTTGCCCAGATGAATTTTCAGCGATGATATTTCAGATTTGGGGAAAGCATTGACCGCCTCCAAATCTTTTAGTAGATCCAGATACTGCGGATAGTATTTTTTATACAACAACTGATAGAGGCGGATCATCAGCAAGGTGCGCTCCTGATCACGGGAATTCACTCCTTTAACATGGTGAAACTCCTTTTGCACGCGGGCTTGATCCCATTCCAAAAACTTGCGGGGATCACTTTGAACTTTTGCGAATAAATATTTAAATGCTGTGTGCATGTCATCAAAATATTCACCGGAATCCATCACCTGCTCATAAACTTCAGAGGGCAGATGTTTGCGCAACGATTCTTTTTTGCCGGAAAACCAGTATTGAAAAATATCCTCTACAAAAACAACCAGCATGCTGTTGCTTTCCACGTGGGATTGCTTGCGCAGAAAGTAGACGAGCTTGTCGTTACGATGCGATAGTTCATCCACATTAGTGGAAACATCTCTTAATTCACCTTCAGCGCCAATCTCGGTGAAATATACGGGGAAGACCCGCAGAAGCTGCTTGACCAGATTGTAGGCCGGCGCGATCTCGGCATTAAGCAGTGCGGAAATATCCTTCTGGATAAGATCGGTATCTCTAACAAAGATGCCGCCAATTCTTAAGTTGACAATTAAGGCCGAAAGCAAGCGCTTTGTCCATCTTGGTTTCAGAGCTATAATTTCCAGCCACGCTCTTATGTTGGCTATATGGGCGGGATTTACCTGAACCTGCCATTCCGCAGTCGCCCCTTTAATTTCCGGATATTGAAAACCATAGGCAATAAGTTCGTTAATGAATGTATCAACAAGCGGATGGCTGTTCTGCTCGAAGACTTCTTTGGCCATCGTGGTGATGCAGTCAATAATGGCACTGCTAAACTCTCGCCGGGATTTGCTCTTTTTCAGCAGACCGAAAATTCTCTGCACAAAATCGTCCAGATTATCTTTTTGCCCTTCCTGAAAAACCATTTTCAGGGAATAATTTATATCTCTCAGCGTATTGCTGTGAATATCGCTCAGGCCGGGAACACTCATGATGCTAAACAGAAAGTCCAGCTTAGCCAGATGCTGACGCCCCTGGAAATCAGCGGATTTCTCCAACTGCCCGGCAACCTGCGAATATCCGTTGACTATCTGAAAATAGTCGGGAATCTCTAGATATTTTTTTGTCCCGGCGATACTTGCGCTTTTCTGTTCCTGACAAAGTGTTTCCAACTCTGCAAGCCTTAGCCGCAAATGTTCATGGCTCAAAGGCTCGATGAAGCTTTTGTAAGTTTTTAAAGCCTCCGGTGATTCTCCTTCTTCTGCGGCAAACCAATCTGAGGGATCGGGTTGTGAAAGCCAGTGTTGATATGTAATTTTGAACATCCTGTAGAGCAACTGATCGAACATGGTAATATCAACATTGATATTGTTTTCCACAATGTAACGTATAGTTCTTTTAAGATATGTTGATGTCTTTTTAAAGATGGCTGCGTCTCTTTCCGCCTCGTTCAGCAATGAACCGATAATTTCGGGAATCAAAACTAAATTCCGGGGAAGCAATTCATTGCTCTGCACAAGGAGAGTGTCGATGTAATCAAAAAGATAATGAATGGCGCTATCTTTGATCTCCTCGCTTTGCGGCAGTTTAATTACATCCTGATATATCTTCAAAATCACAGTAAGAGCGGTAAGCCCATCCGAATGACGACTGTAGATATAGAAATCGCCGATGGAAATGGCTTTCAACTCTTTGAGAACAAACTCCCAGTTGACAAACGGGTGGTTGAGTTCAGTCAACATGTCCTGGGTTTTTTTCTGCAGGCCATAATGACTTTCCACAACCTTGAGCAATGGATCGTATTGCGCAGGTATAGCCACGGCTACAGCCGTTCTTTCAAGATTCACCTTAAGCGCGGATGAAACCAATCCAGCGCTTATTTCTTCAGTAACAGTTTTTTTTGTCATATTAGAAAGCCTCTGGCTGATAGATTAATCAGAATTTGCACAATATTTCAAGTGCATAAAGTATGTGTTCTTTATAACGAGCTGCTTTTAAAATAATAAGTAATACCGTTGTGAAAATTATGCCGAGGGATTGCTGGCGATATCACTTAAATAGAACAACCGTCCCGGATTATTTTTGAAGTGTTTATTTTTTGGCGCCCAAGATAAAACGCGCACGTTCGTGGCGAAGCATCTCAAAAGGCGTCATGCATTTAACACCAAGGCCAATGCATACATCAGGAATCTTAATTTTCTTTTTTGAGCCAGCAGCTTTTTCATGAGTCACAACAGTGTACTGATGAGCAATAGCATGTGCCACCAGATAATAATCAGCAACTTGCAGAAAAACACTCACTGCGGCTGGATCATAACCATTTTGCGTAACCCATTGGCTTACCGTACCTAAGGCCGGTAATATCGCCTGATCAGGCTTGAGAAAAAAATTCTCGTCACACTGCGCCGCCCAATCAGCGAGCTCGTCTGCACCGGCATTAATTTCATCGCCAACTTTTTCAATGCTGAAAACAATTTTAGATTTGTTATTTTCAATAAGCCACTGCCAGAAAGCAGGACAGAAATCCAGGCCATAGTGAAGATTTTTTGCCTGAATGAATATATTTGCATCAAGAAGATAGGCCATTAATACACTCCCAGACTCTGCCCGAGTTCACGGAATGTTGTCAATTTGGAAAAGCCCAGCATGCGAAAAGCATCACGATGAAGGGTTTGCCCCTCTAATGTATTGGCAATCAATGCACGTGCAAAACGCTTACTGACACGTGCAGCCTGCGTAAGATAGAAATTACCTCCGCCACCTTTGGCGACTATATTTATCAATCGTTCCAATTCCATTTGATATACCTGTTGGAATTTATTGAAAGTAATGTGATCTGCATCGTAAATGCGACGCAAAATAACTAATGTGCTGACCTTGAAACGTCGCGCCAGTCGATTTAACTCATCAAACAAATCCGCATTTTTTTGGAAGTCATGCTTGATTAAATCTAAAGGCACAAGAAATTCAGCGGCAACTTTATTGCACCAGCGTTCAACGCGATGATCCGATATCCAGGATGCCTGAACATCGGAAACAGCAGATAGTCCAAGCCAAATGTGTGCAATTTCATGGGCTAGCGTGAACATTTGCGCTGCTTTGGTATCCGCACCATTGATGAAGACGAGCGGCGCTAATGGATCTGCCATTGCAAAGCCACGAAACTCTTCCGGATTAAGGTGCCGATAATTGTTATTCATTACAACACCGCTGCACATAACCATAATGCCGATAGAATCAACCTGATCAATAAATTTGCGTAATGCATCTGCCCAAGTCGGCATTCTTTTCCGTTCGTCAATATCAAATCCGATAAATTGACGCATCTTGGCTGCTGTATTGACTACATCATCTTTAATGGAAGCCATGCCAACAAAGGAAAGTGGTTCTTCACCCATAGCACGGGCATAATCATGATACCATTCTTGACGCTGTTGACACACATATATAGTATCCAGCAAATTTGGACTTGGCCTTGCGGTAAACTCGTTTTGAACTGTCCGGAAATCGGGTATGGGGACTTTTTCTACTGGCGGTTTTTCTAAGAAAAAGTAACCAACGGGTGTGTGCGTCGCTTTTGCAAAGCGTTCAATCTGTTTAAGCGTAGGTTTAACGCGGCCACTTTCCCAATCAGCCAGTTTGGGAAAACTGCGCTCTAAAGAATACAAATCCTTACCGGCGCGTTCACGTGCCCAACTTAGTAAATTAGATTTTATTTCGACGGATATCATATTTACAACCATTATTCAGCACACAAGACTTTTGATTTTTATAACAAGATTGTCTTTGCTTGTCAAAGAGATATCTAATATTCTTCAACCATCCATTATTATATGATTTTTGTCATGTTAAAAGGTTATAATTTCGTCAAACATTTTAATCGCAAATGAATCTGTCATACCGGATATGAAATCTATGATCGCCTTGTTGTAATCATTTTCATCTCTAAGATCGTATAATGTTTTATTCTTATACCTTTTATTTCTGCCATCTAAAGCTGCGTATTTTACAATCCATTCATTAAACACCTTTGAAAAAATCGGATACACTTCTTTGTATCGCGCGATCTCGGCCAAAGTTTTTTCGCCCCTATAAAACTTTTT
>SESG01034113.1_pt1 | contig 14444 bp, 12 predicted proteins | sample 3171421 | NCBI WGS metagenome assembly SESG01 (sample SAMN10866946, study PRJNA518727) | freshwater metagenome | biome: subpolar coniferous forest; feature: holomictic lake; material: water; isolation source: holomictic Lake 227, 6 m and 8 m depth | place: Canada: near Kenora, Ontario | collected... | reverse complement strand
GAACAGGGATATCAGGCAGGTTGAACTGACCATTGCCGGCTATTTGCCAATTTACGCAGCATGGACCATCCTGGTAGTTTTCGGATTTCCTTTGGTATTTGGGTTGAAATAATTGGGCTAAACTCCTCAATCCTCGGACCTACCAATTGATTTCTCCCTGGATTTAAGGATTCGAAAAAACAATAAATAAAGGAGCGGAATGGATAAGGTATTTACAATCAAAACTGCAATAAAACCACTTCCATAAATAAACAAAATTGACAAAAACAGGAATATCATATTTGTCAGCAGTGCCTTTGCCATGGCTTTCGACCGAATGGTTTCAAGGTATTCATATTCAATTTTGTCCTGCGTAAAGGTTAACAGTCCTAATCCGGATATGAGCAAAAGTAGTATCAGCTCATCAGCAAAATTGTTGGTGATGAAGGCAAACATTTTTGTTTCCAAAAAAGAAGAGTGTACCGCAAATACCGGCATGACAAAGTTAAAATCAAAAACATAATACAGAATCGCCAGGAAAGCTCCGACCGAAGTAAGCAGCCATCCTAAATATTTCCATTTGTAAGGCAGTAATAATTCTTTCATATCAAATTTCTGTTTTATTCTGAGTCTTTATACAGCAGATGCTTTCTGAATTTATTGATCTTAGCCATCTCCTTTTTCGATATTTCATGATGCATCTGATCAGCAATTGGTTCCCACTTTTCAGCCTGCAGTTTGGTCTTTTCCGCCAGTTGATGCATCTCTTCGCTGCTTTCCAGATGAGTCGAATGCATGCCTTTGCTTTTAGAAAGTTCATGCAAGGCACTGGGCTTATCCATGATTGGACAAGGCTGAAATGGATTATCAGAGAAGGGCTTTTGATTCCTGAAATGTTTAAAAAAGGGAGATTTCAGAGCTTCGGCCAAAGGCATATCTTTAATATTTACATCCGAATAATGAAAAAATGCGCAAGGTTCGAGATCGCCGTTGGCATTGATATGTACAAATTCATTGCCGGCGCCTACACATCCAAATGCCTTGTGACCCATGTTGGCAAAATCGATCAGGGTAAAGTCATGCTTTGTCATGTAGGCTTCTGCCGTTGCCTTCACCATGGCACGTTGATCCGGGTTTAGGCAAAGTGACAGATCCGCCTTTTCACCAATCGGCATATACAGGAACATCCAACCAACCCAAGCGCCCTTTTCACGCAGGAAGTCGAGAAATTCGTCACTGCAAACTTCCTCGCAATTTTTTGAATGATAGCAAATAGAGAACCCGAAACCAATATCCCGCTTTTTAAGAATATCCATGGCCGCAATTACCTTGTCGAATGTTCCGGCTCCCCTCCGGAAATCCGTCTTCTCCTTGAATCCTTCAATGCTGATGAAGACATTGAGGTTCCCCAGCCTGGCCATTTCATCGGCAAACGATTCGTCGATTAGTGTCCCATTGGTGTACATTCCAAAGGTTAGCTGGTGATGCTTCCTGCAGAGATTGAGAATATCGTCCTTGCGCATCATCGGCTCCCCGCCACTGAACATTATTTCTATCACTCCCAGTTTCCGGGCATCCGTAATAATCTCATCCAGCTTTTCATAGGAAAGCCTGCTGCTGCGATCATAATCAGCCGCCCAACATCCTGTACAATCCAAATTACAAGCACTGGTCGGATCTATCAGCAGACACAATGGAATGGCATAATTCTTCCGGTACTGCATCCATTTGCGACGGAGCATTCTGTACACACCATTTAGCAGCAGAAGACCAAACAGATGATTGGCTTTGAAAAAGTGACGGCACCTGTAGACATAATCCTTGTGGTGCGGGTAAGGAGGGATTCTTTTCTTCTCGCCTAGAATGTTCAGATATCTCATCTGTTTTTATTGTGTTTCTCAGTATTAGATGGTATATGCACATCGACTGAATCCGCCATTTGGCAGATTCAGTCGATGTGCATATAAAAACAAGAGAATTTAAATCTCAATTAATTGTTTTGCGCAGAGGCAGATACAGGGAATGTGACAGAGGATCCATCATCCAAAGTTACCATGAAGCCTACTAATCCAAATTTGTGATTCGCAATATAAGTGATCTTTCTGATACCAGTTGCAGACTTTAGATAGTTAGGAACCTCTTCCACTTTAACAACTTTTATGTACATCATTCCATAAGGATAATCATCCACTTCGGTCTTGCTCACAACAGTTCGGACTGCCCCCGTATCACCGATCGGGTAGGTATCACCAACGCTCGAGTTGTAATTGACAAGCACACCCGCACTTGGACCACTTTTAAGTTCAATCCCATCTATGGCATTCTTGATCTGGATGTTGCTCGCCGTAACAGTATTCCCGTTAATAACTATACCAGGAAGGTTCAAAGCCAAATTTTTTATGACCGTATTTGTACAGGTAAACTGAGCATTGTATGTGGAAACGCCAGCTTGTTGAGTAGCAACAGTACCGGTGAAATTGCTGACCCCTGCAATGGCAGCGCCTGATACGCTAACAGTGGTACCAACAGCTCCGATTGGAGAATCACCGCCGGTAAGTTTGCTTGTATCATCCTTTTTCAATAAATCGCAGGAAGTACAAAGCAGGAAAGCAGAAATGGATAACAGGTAAACAGGTAAATTTTTCATTCCTTAAATTATTAGTGAATTGTAGCCAAGATTAGGTGCAAATATGACATCAATGGTTTGCTCCAAAAGTAAATTGTGTAATGCAGTAATTCTATAGCCCCATTGGGTCATTTTATAACCAAATTATCTGGCCAAAAGTCCCAGATCCCTTTGGAATGAAGTGCTCAAAATTCGTATTGGAAGGAATTTTGAACTTAACTGCCGCCGAAATGCAAAGTGGAATGCGTTTATATCCTTCAACTTTTCTTTTCAGAATTTTCACGCGAAAACCCAAGAGAAATATTTTTTGTCATGGATGACAATGCCAATGACTGAATTGTCTCCCCTGAAACCAGCCTATTGATTTCATCCCGGATAAGACCATATTGCTGATGGAGCGGACAAGGGTTATTTTCATCACAATTCTTCAACCCGAATCCACATCCAATAAATAGTTCATTGCCTTCGATGGCAATGATAATTTCTTTCAAGGTAAGGTCTTTCTTCTCCGGATCCAGAAAGAAGCCTCCTCCCTTTCCTTTCAATGATCTAACAAATCCCTGTTTAGCAAGACGTTGAAATATTTTTGCCGTGTAAAAAAAAGGCGCTTCTATTTCATGTGCTATCTCAGCAACACCTGGTCTTCTGTCTTTCAGATTTTGAATCTGAATGTACACCATCCCTCTTAAGGCATATTCTGTCTCTTTTTTAAACACGATCCGCAATTTTCATTGTTAAACAACCCTCAAAAGTAAAAAAAATCAGTTTCCTTTTAAATATTAAAAGACCTTTTTGTCTTTTAATAAAAAAAGAATATATTTGTCGGGTGAAAATCAACATTGAACAACAAAATAAATGCAAATAACATGGATACTGCTACTCGAAATTTAGAAAATCGAAACTCTTACGAATCAATACCTCAAATCAAATTGACCAACATCAACATTTAATTCATCTAAAAATTTCATCTATGACACCAAAGAAACTATGGCTGGGCTTTATTGCCGTCATGACAATCTCTTTCGCTGTTTTAATTTATTACGGTATAGAAATCTACCGTGAAGCGCCTCCAATTCCTGATAAGGTCGTAACTGCTGATGGGACCTTACTCTTTACCGGGCAGGATATCAAGGATGGCCAGAATGTATGGCAATCAATGGGCGGACAGGAAATGGGTACAATCTGGGGACATGGTGCTTACCAGGCCCCCGACTGGAGTGCCGACTGGCTGCACAAGGAGGCTTTGTTTATCCTGAACAAACTGGCGCTCAAAACAACGGGGAAGCAATACAGCGAGCAATCTGATGAAAACAAGGCAGCATTAAAAGTTACCCTGCAGCGTGAACTTCGGAAAAACAGCTACGATCCACAAAACAAAACCATCACAATCTCCTCCGATCGTGCAGAGGCCATTGCTGATAACGGAAAGTTCTACGGAGGATTATTCACCAACAATCCAGCTTTGCTCAAACTGAGACAAGCCTACAGCATACCGGAGAATGCCTTGAAAGACCCGGAAAGGGTGAGAGTGCTGAACACCTTCTTCTTCTGGACTGCCTGGGCTTGCGTAACAGAGCGCGTCGGACAGGACATCACCTATACCAACAACTGGCCTTCTGAGGAATTGGTGGGCAACCATCCAACCGGAGCCCTTATTCTCTGGACTGGTTTCAGTGTTATCATGCTATTGGCAGGGATCGGTCTGATGGTGTTTTACTATGCCCTCAGGAGAGGCGAAAGCGCTGACGAAATTCCCACAAAATTCCCATTGGCGGATTATGTTCAAACTCCATCACAAAAAGCCACCGTAAAATATTTCTGGGTTGTTTCTGCCTTATTTCTGGTACAGGTAGTCGCCGGGATCATTACTGCACACTACACTGTCGAAGGTCAGGCTTTCTTTGGAATTCCTCTCTCACAATGGCTACCCTATTCCGTCTCCCGTACCTGGCACATACAAATAGCCATTTTCTGGATTGCTACTTCATGGTTGGCAACCGGACTTTATTATGCTCCTGCTATTTCAGGAGTTGAACCCAAATTCCAGAAACTGGGAGTAAACTTCCTTTTCATGGCATTGCTGGTCATCGTTGTTGGTTCATTGATAGGACAATGGATGGGAATCATGCAGAAACTGGGATACATACAGAATTTCTGGTTCGGTCACCAGGGATATGAGTACGTCGATCTTGGCCGCTTCTGGCAGATATTCTTATTCCTTGGCCTATTTATCTGGTTATTCCTTATGGGAAGAGCCATCTGGCCTGCTCTGAAAGTAAAATCGGAGAGTCGTAATCTTTTGATTTTATTTCTGATCTCCAGTATCGCCATCGCAGCTTTTTATGGTGCCGGACTGATGTGGGGTCGCCAAACGAATCTGGCTATCGCCGAATATTGGCGCTGGTGGGTCGTTCACCTCTGGGTAGAGGGATTCTTTGAAGTATTCGCTGCAGTGGTTACCGCATTTCTCTTTGTAAGGATGCAAATCATCAAAGCTGCCACCGCAACAACTGCCGTTCTTTTTTCTACCGTAGTATTTTTATCGGGTGGTATCCTGGGTACATTCCATCACCTCTATTTTACCGGAACACCGACAGCCATCATGGCTCTGGGAGCAACTTTCAGCGCCCTGGAAGTCGTACCACTTGTACTCATGGGATTTGAAGCGTATGATAACCTCAAATTGAACGACAGCAACGATTGGATCAAAAAATACCGCTGGGCAATCAACAGTTTCATAGCAGTAGCCTTTTGGAATTTGGTTGGAGCCGGTATATTCGGTTTCCTGATCAATCCCCCCATTGCACTCTATTACATGCAAGGACTCAATACAACAGCCGTTCACGGACACACTGCCCTCTTTGGAGTTTATGGCATGCTCGGAATTGGCCTTATGCTTTTTGTACTTCGCGATATGGACAAAGATGCCATCTGGAATGAAAAATGGTTGAAATTTGCATTCTGGAGCATCAACATCGGACTGGTAGCCATGGTTCTGCTCAGCGTTCTCCCGGTAGGACTTGCCCAAACACTGGCAAGTGTGAAGAATGGTTTGTGGTATGCACGTTCTGCGGATTTCATGACGCAACCTTACATTATTACCTTCAAATGGCTCCGAATGATTGGCGATACGCTATTCGCACTTGGAACCATTTCCCTGGCATGGTTTATTTTTGGCCTCAAAGGTGGCTGGTCATTGAAGAAATAGGTACAAAATGTACCCCAAATTAATTTAAAGTGCCTGATTTGTATTTGGTTATCATCAACAACCGGATATTTCAGGCACTTTACTTGTAATATTTATTCCTTCTTGCCGTATCAATTACTGAAGAATTAATGGAATTAATATGTCTCCAACAAAAGCAGCCTGGGTAAGAAAATTAAAGAAATACCATAAATGGCCCGGTATTCTAATAGCCATTTTTGCCCTGCTCTTTGCCCTTTCCGGAATAATCCTGAACCATAGAAACCTGATTTCTACAGTAGATATTCCACGAAAGTGGATGCCACCCGGCTATCAATACAACAACTGGAACATGAGTGGAGTGAGGTCATCCCTGCCGGTAGGGAAGGATTCTATTCTGCTCTACGGCAACATTGGAGCATGGATCACTACTTCTGAATCAACAGTTTTTCATGATTTCAACAATGGATTCCCCGATGGAATTGACAAAAGAAAGATTTATTCGGTCGTCCAATTCAAAGGGCATCTTATTGCCGGCACTCATTTTGGCGTCTATACCAATACCCTTCAGGAAAACAAGTGGAAATATCTGAAGTTGCCGGAAGGTGAGGAGAGAATCAGTGATTTGTGCCTCAAGGGAGATTCACTGCTGATGTTGACCCGCGACCATCTATATTTCACCACAGATCTGGTTCATTTGGGACAAATTAACCTACCTCCACCGGCTGGTTATGAGCGCAAAGTCGGACTCTTTTTGACTTTATGGCAACTTCACAGTGGAGAACTGTTGGGGTTTGCCGGGATGTTGTTCGTCGATTTACTGGGCTTAGTTTTGATTTTTCTTTCACTGACGGGATTGCTTCATTTCCTGTTTCCGAACAGGATAAGTCGCCTGAAAAGAGAAGGGAAAGAATATGCTGTCCAGCTATCAGCTAAGAAATTAAATCTGAAGTGGCACAATAAAATTGGATATATTTTTGTTGCCTTTCTGATTATAAATACGACGGCCGGGATGTTTTTGCGACCTCCTTTGCTGATACCGATCGCTTCATCCCGGATAGCGATTATTCCTTATACCCAACTTGATACCGCCAATCCCTGGCAGGATAAATTACGCCGGATCGCATGGAATGAAAACCTGCAGATATACATGATTTATACTTCAGATGGATTCTTCTTTGCGGATAAAAAATTCGAACATGAATTAATCCCTCCCTTCAATCAACCCATGGTAAGCATTATGGGGTGCAATGTTCTGGAGCCAATGGGCACTGCCGACTGGCTGGTAGGATCTTTCAGCGGGCTTTATATTTGGAATCCTGCTTCAGGAATGTTAAAGGATTATTTTTCCGGGTTACCGGCACAAGCTCCACATGGTCTGAGTCGTCCGGTAGGACAAAACATGGTTGCCGGGTTTATCACAGATAGTCACGGCAAAGCTTTCTGGATTGATTACAACATCGGAGCTCGTGCCATAGATGGAGAAACTCCTTTCCCCACCATGCCCAAAGAAATTCTTGCAAAAAGTCCCATATCCCTATGGAATGCAGCTCTCGAAGTTCACACAGGAAGGATTTTTGAACATTTGGTCGGTCCAATGTACCTTCTTTATGTCCCTCTTATGGGACTTACAATTCTCATAGTGCTGATCAGTGGACTATTAATTTGGTGGATGGGTTTCAGGAAAAGATAATGTCCTGAAGAAAAATTCTTGAAACTTGAATTGGTTAACAAATTTATTAAATTCAAGCTCATAAATTCTACCAAACAGCTTTGGCTAAAATCTAACTTTCATGGCACACCACAATACCATTAAAGGCAATAGTTATAGCAGCCTTGAACAGAGGCTAAACAGGTATCCGCAAGGTGCTCCGCCAGCGGAACTCCTTTTCCAAATTCTTAAAATTCTGTTCTCCGAAAGAGAAGCCAAGCTGGTTTCACTTCTTCCTATCAAACCCTTTACCGGCAAAAAGGCAGCAGAGATTTGGAAGATGTCAACCATCGACGCCAGCAAAATTTTAAATGATTTAGCTGACAAGGGAATCATTCTGGACTACGAGGACAATGGAGAATCAACCTATACCCTGCCCCCACCAATGGCTGGATTTTTTGAGTTTTCCCTGATGCGGTACCGAAACGATTTTGATCAAAAAGCACTGGCTGAGCTCTACTATCAATACCTCAACGTAGAGGAAGATTTTATCAAAGATCTCTTCCTGACGGGGGAAACACAACTTGGACGGACCTTCGTCAATGAGGGAGTCCTTTCCAACGACAATGCCCTTCACGTTCTCGATTATGAAAGAGCATCAGAGGTAATAAAAACAACTTCCACGATTGGTGTTGGGATCTGCTATTGCCGGCATAAAATGGAGCATGTAGGGAGAAACTGCAGCGCACCGATGGAAATTTGCCTGACTTTTAGCAAGCCTGCTGAATCGCTGATAGCTCATAATATTGCCAGAAAAGTGGACGTTGCAGAGGGTCTGGACCTGCTCCAAATGGCTCAAAGCAATAACCTTGTCCAGTTTGGCGAAAATGTGCAGGAAAAGGTTGGCTTTATTTGCAATTGCTGCGGTTGCTGCTGCGAAGCATTGATTGCCGCAAGAAAATTTGGTTTTCTAAATCCGGTTCATACCACCAATTTCATCCCAGAAATTGATGAAGTGAAATGTACCGGATGCGGGAAATGCGTCATCCTTTGTCCGGTTGAAGCAATGACGCTCGTGACCGCCAGTGATCCTCATAACCTCTCTAAAAAGAAAGCGAAACTCGATAAGCAACAATGTCTGGGCTGTGGGGTCTGCCTGAAGGGATGCAAGGTTAATGCCCTTAAACTAAAATCACGCGAAAACAGGGTAATTACACCTGTCAACTCGGTGCATAGAGTCGTCTTAATGGCCATTGAGCGGGGCAAACTGCAAAACCTCCTGTTCGACAATCAGATCCTTTGGAGTCACCGGGCGATGGCTGCAGTTCTTGGAGTAATCCTGAAACTTCCTCCGGCAAAACAGATTTTAGCAAGCCAGCAGTTTCGGTCAAGGTACCTTGTGGCACTGATAAGAAGAGCAGGAATTTGATATTTTAATGCAATTAAAAGAATTCCCAAAATTTGGTACTGGTCATCTTGAGTTAATAGGAACCGAAAGGATTTGCCTATCCTTTTTTCGCTTTGAACTGATATTTCAAATTCCCGGATCGCTGAACCTGCACACTGATCGATTTGTAGGCAGGAGTTTGGCATAACTTGCTGACCTGATTTACAGATGTCAGTACATTCGTTTCCGGGAAATAGGCCGCCACACAACCTTGTTTGATCGGATACGGAACAGCATAATAGCCCTGAATTTTCCGCAACTTGTCATCATAATTGCTGGTGATGTCAACCATCTCCTCCGATGAAATATTTCGCTTCATCATGTCCTCGCTATTCATAAACAGAACCCGCCGTTCATTGATGATTCCCCGATAACGGTCGTTCAATCCAAAAATGGAGGTATTGAACTGATCGTGACTGCGGATGGTCATAAGGAATAATTCATCTTCTTTCGGAACATCCATTTTGAGCGGATAATTGCTGAATTGCGCCTTTCCATCGCTGGTTTTAAAAACTCGCCTCCTCAATGGATTCTCAAGGTAAAACCCTTTGTCCGAACCTGATTTGTCGCCCAACTCTTCCAATACAGGAAGGACCTGGGAAATTGCCGACCGAATGTGCTGATAATCCTTCACAAAATGTTGCCATTCGATAACGTTTTGTGGACCCAGGGTTGCCATCGCTAATCCGGCCACAATTGAAACTTCACTCTTTGTCTCAGGAGAGGGAGGATGAAGACAACCCCGGGAAAAACCAATCTTGCCAAGGGAATCTTCAATAGAAACGGACTGTTTTATCTTTTCCTGAATGTCCTCTTCTAACCTGGAAAAACATGGCAAAATCAGTGCTTTTTTGCCGGTTACCAGATGACTCCTGTTTAGTTTTGTAGAGATCATTACTGTCAGACGACATTGATTTAACGCCTCTTTTACGAATGGTGAATCAGGCAGGGCAGATGCAAGGTTTCCGCCAAGTGAGATCAGAATTTTTGTCTTTCCGGCGGCCATTGATTGAATGGCAGGGATCGCGCTCAGGCCCGGTTTCCGGGGTACCTTGATGGAGAATTTTTCTTCCAGCGCTTCGAGAAATGCGACCGGCATATTTTCTCCTGCGCCAACAGTTCTGATTCCCTGAACATTGCTGTGTCCGCGCACAGGGCAAATGCCGGCTCCTTCCCGTCCGATATTTCCCTTCAACAAGATTAAATTAATGATCTCCCTGATCGTTTCAACGGAATTTCGGTGATGGGTGATCCCCAAACACCAGGTAGCAATCGTATTTTTGGCCTTGGCATAGATTTCGGCTGCCTCAAGTATCTGGCTCTTCTCAATGCCGCATGAAGCAACAAGATTATCCCATGATTCATTTTCCAAAGTCTCCCGATATAGTTCAAACCCACTCGTATATTGGCTGATAAAATCAGCATCAAGGATGCCCCCTTCCCGCGCTTCGGCTTCCAGAATGGCCTTCGAGATCCCTCTGATCAAAGCCATGTCCCCATTGATCACCGGCTGAATATACAAATGTGCCAGGGCTGTTTTTTTGCCAAAATAGGAACTCGCTTCCTGAGGATCGGCAAAGCCCATCAAGCTGGCTTCGGGCATGGGGTTTACTGCCACAATCTTGCATCCATTCCTTACTGCCGATTGCAGCGCACTGAGCATGCGAGGATGGTTGGATCCCGGATTATGGCCGAAAACAAAGATGGCATCCGCCTTCGAGAAATCATCCAGTATCACACTGCTTTTCCCGGATCCCAAAGCCATGGTTAGTGCTTTCCCGGAAGGTTCATGACACAAATTGGCACTATTGGGAAGGTTGTTCGTGCCGAAAGAACGGGCAAAAAGCTGGTAAAGAAATGCCGCTTCATTGGATGTTCTGCCTGAAGAATAAAAAACCGCTTCATCGGGATGACTCAGTGAATTCAGCTCATTGGCAATGGTCCGGAAAGCATCTTCCCAGGTGATAGGCCGGTAATGGGTGGCGTTTTCATCAAGGATCACCGGACTTGTGAGCCGACCCTGCTGTTCCAGCCAATAGTCTGAGGTAAGCAAGAGATCACTAACCGACCATTTGCTGAAAAAATCCGTGGTAATTGATTTTGAAGTCGCGGCAGCACTGACATTTTTAGCACCATTTTCGCAAAATTCGAATCGTGATTCATTTTTATCCGGATTGGGCCAGGCACATCCCGGGCACTCAAAACCACCGCACTGATTAAAGTTCCCAAGTATTTTCTGGCTTCGGCCAATGCCTGCCTCATTGTAAAGAAAGTTCAGCGATGTCAGTACGGCGTCGATTCCGCCGGCAAAAGTTTTGGGCTGGTCATGTTTCAACCCGATGGTGGAGGCTACTTCTTTCTCCAGATCAGCCAATTCAAGCTCCTGCACAGCACGGATGATTTCTCTTCCGAGGGATTCCATTCCGGCAAGCCACATGATCCGCTCTCGATTCCGATTTGACTCCTCAGAAGTCAAAATGTATTTGGTCAATCCACCAGCCTCCATCAGGCTAACAAGAGGTGGCATTTCAACATCAGGAATTTCGTCGGAAAGAATGGTCGCTCTGATTTTCCTGTGAATTTCTACCACAGTTGGCTGATTAGGCAAAAACAGCTTCTGCTGGCGTATGCCGCCAAAAACAGATTGCTTTTTTTGGTTCATCATACCCTGATTTTGCAAGGAATCCAGCACAAGGAGCGTTAAAGTTGAACCATGCGCTGCTACAATGGCAACGGCCTGACTCAAGGGCAATGAAGATTTGAAAATCGTTAAGGACATCAAGGCTTCATCTAAAGCAAGTTCTTTATTACCAGGAAGTTTAATCACTTCCAATCGTTCCCAATCATCATTAATATTCCCTTTGAAGGAGGCTTCAAGAAGAAAAGCCCCGGCAAGTGTGAGGTGTAGAACCTGCTCCGGAATTGGGAACAATCTTCCGGAAACAGGATCAACCATCAACAATAAAACTTGCTCAGAATAGGAAAGCATGTGTGTGCCTTATTTTGTTTTTTTGATTCTGCCTTCTTTCGAGGCTGTTGAGGAAAACTAAATTAACAATTATTTGCCTATTCCTGTGAACATCGTTTTTTTGTTTCTTTGGGGTAGCTATTAACACATCCTCAGGATCGTTACAATTACGCTGATGCTACAAAGAATATTTCTGATTATAGTCTTACTTGGCATTTCATGTTCTTCCTTTGCCCAGCTTCCTGACAGCACAAAAGCCTTCAAATATTTCAGCGGCTCGGTGCTGGTAACCAACAAGGGAATTTCTACCATCCCTAATTTTACTTTGGGTAAACCCGCCACAATTCTCAATTTTACTTTAGGCAGAAAAATCAGATTCGAGCCCGAATTGCGTTTTGCACTGGAGGGTAAACCCTGGATGTTTATTTTCTGGTTGCGTACCGAATTATTTAAATCTGAAAAGTTTGCCATCAGGTTAGGAGCAAATCCAACAATCGGTTTTAAAACCCTGCCAGTTACCTTTAATGGCGTTCAAAATGATCGACTCCTTACTTACCGGACACTTACGGCCGACCTCACGCCCACCTATTCAATTACCAAAACAATTGGCATTGGTTTATATTACATGTATGTCTATGGAATTGAAGATATTACAACCAAAAATACCCATTATCTGGCTGCAAGGGCCTATTTTACCAGGATCAGGCTCTCCGGAGACTATTTTGCGAAGTTTACACCACAATTCTACTACCTGAATCAAGACGGAGTTACAGGCACTTACCTTTCAACAACACTTTCCCTGAATAAAAAGAATTTTCCCTTTTCAATAGCCACGATGATCAACAGACCGATTCATACCGACATCGCTATAGGCAATAAATTAATCTGGAATTTGAGTGTCATCTATGCTTTCAACCATACATACGTGAAAAAATAGCGAACGGATTGTTGGGATATTTGAAGGCACACTAACATTGTTCCTGAGAATTCTGCTTTAACGGTTCGATCTTCTGTTTTTTAACTCCTCGGTTATTTCCTTTCTTAAATCTGCTTCAATTTGATAAAGCTTTAAGATCTGTTGGGGTGAAAGAACTGTACGAAATTCTTTATAGTATTTCTCACGAAGACTGATTATCTTTTTGGCACTTTCCAATTGATCGTTGATTAAAAGTTCAGCATCTGAGGAGGATAAGCTGTCAGGATTAACCTTCATCAGTTTTGCCATCTTTCGAAAATCGATGCCTGAAATTTCCTCTTCATATTTCAAATATATTGGACGGAAATGATCAAAGGTGGCCGCATCCAGCTTAAATTTTAACTGTATTTCATTCAGTTTTGCCCGCGCAATCCTCTCCTTGAGATGCGGAAAGCGATTGATATTCTGGGATTTTCCACTCAATCCGGACAGTAGAATTGAAAGAAAAATCAGGAAGGTAACTAAACATTTCATTTTGGCTGTATTTAATGATTACTGCAATGATTCATTGATGAATGTGTCTGTTTTATATCTTATCGCTATTTGCTGCAAATCTTCATCTGTCAGATCTGACAATATATCGCTTAAAAGCTCAGGCTTTTCCAGTGTTGTCACATCTTTTTCTATAGTTTCTCCGGGCAATACTTTTTCAGTGATTTTCTTATGATTTGTTATCTCCCTGCTTAGCGGAGTCGCAGATGGGCTGGCCGGCCGAGTTCTGTCTACGATCAGGTCTTGAACCTGAATGGCATCGGAATTCTGTTTGAAATTTATCCCCATGTAGAAGAGAAGCGCCAGCGATGCCGCCACCGAAAAGATCAACCTGACTACATTGTTTCTTTTGTGGATATGTACCTTTTTAATTGCATTTTTAAGCGTCTTTTCTGCAATTGACTCAAAGAAACCGGATGGAACTTCATAGGGAGTTTTCTTTCCAATAAGCTGAAATTTATCGTGATTTTCCATTTTATTAAATTTTGAAGTTGACATATCAGACATGTTCAATTAAATACTTTTTTATTTTTTCGCTTGCCAGATGGTAATTTGTTTTCAAGGCATTGATAGATGAATTTGTGATTCTGGCTATTTCTTCGTAGCTTATTTCGTCATAATAGCGCAGATTAAAAACAATTTTTTGCTTCATTGGAAGTTGTTGGATAGCCTGCTGAAATTTTAAAAGTATTGCATTGCTGCATTCCATATCATTTCCAGATTGTTCATTTGATAATTCCCTGTTAATAAAACTGCTTCTGCTGAAAATATTCTTTCTCTTCAAAAAGTGCCTTGAACTTTCATTGGTCGCAATCCTGTACAACCAGGTGAAAATTCTACTGTCTCCTCTGAATGAATTTGCAAACCTGTAAACTTTAATAAATGTCTCCTGTAGGATATCCTCGGCATCCTCGTGCGATATCACCAATCTTCGGATATGCCAGTAAATAGGCTCTTTGTACTTGTCCATCAACAACATAAACCCTTTGTCCTTCTGAGCCGGATCCATCAACATTCTTAAAATTACCGCATCATCGGTTTCGGTCATCAATCACTTTTTACTGTTTGGATGCATTAAACTGCATAAAGTTAAATCCTTAAACTTGAAATATTTAACATTG
>SESG01000279.1_pt1 | contig 14445 bp, 12 predicted proteins | sample 3171421 | NCBI WGS metagenome assembly SESG01 (sample SAMN10866946, study PRJNA518727) | freshwater metagenome | biome: subpolar coniferous forest; feature: holomictic lake; material: water; isolation source: holomictic Lake 227, 6 m and 8 m depth | place: Canada: near Kenora, Ontario | collected... | reverse complement strand
GATTTGCCGCCAGCTCATCTTTCTGTTGAGCAAGCACAACTTGTGTACAAGAACGAAATGACGCAGGTGCTTGTTGAAGACCAGAGAGCTGTTTCACCGGATGATCGTGAATCGATTGCCTTTTCCCCGTCGGCTGCGGTTGATTGCTCTCTTTCGTTGCAATCACCGTTGAATTTCCGTCAACCTGGGCGTTTCGATAGCATATTTATTTATCAAATTTTTTATGATCAGGATTCTAAAGCTATGCTCGATCCTGGTTTTATTCCTCTCGATAATTCTTTGAATGAAAGGCCTGATTGGTATGAGTTCTGGGTTATAAGGGATTTTTTAAAAAAAAATAAATTGCAGGAAAATGGCTGGTATGGCTTTCTTTCTCCAAAGTTTACTCTAAAAACAGGATTTAATTCATCTATCCTGTTTGATGCCATTGAGAAATGTTGCGAATGGAGCGATGTTTGCATCATTTCAAACTCCTGGGATCAACTTGCCTATTTTTTGAATCCGTTTGAACAAGGAGAATTTTGGCATCCTGAATTACTGAAATTGTCGCAATGTTTTTTCGACAAGATAGGGATAAACATGGATCTTGCAACATTGGTCACGCACTCAAAAATATCGGTTTTCAGCAATTATATTATAGCGAAACCGCGCTTCTGGGAAGAGTGGCTCACTATTGCAGATAAATTTTTCGAAATTGTTGAAAGCAACGCCGTACCTGAATTAAGTCAAAAAACAAGTTATGGTTCCCCTGATTATCGGGTGCCTATGAAAACGTTTATTCAAGAAAGATTTGCGACAGTAATTCTCGCTCAAGGCGGCTATCATGTGGTGTCCCTCGATCAAATGCAGGATCGGGAACTATTCTTCAGGTTATTCAAAAATGATGACAGAACACGAAATATGCTGCAAACCTGTGACTTGCTTAAAGAGCAATATTGCCGAACCGGGGATAAAAACTTTTTGGATATGTATTACAGGGTTCGGAACGATATTGATTTCTGCAAGCCTTGATGATGCTGTAGCATTTTAGAACCAGGTGTTTCCAGACTGAACGGTGTCCCCTGAAGGTGGAGGTTGCCTCCTCCGGGTTTCATGCATTTCGAACGCATCTGCCTGGGGCATTTTGCGGCGATAACGTCAGCGGTGACGGGATCATGCCGATGAAATGTTCCTCTGCAAGAGTTACTTACGCTTTTTTTGTTCTTTTTTGTGTAATTTAAGTGTTATATTACAGGCGGATTACAGGTGGAGGCGTTGCGTGATGTTTGTTTTGCCTGTTATGCTGCTTGTCGAATAAGACGTTGTGCGATATGTTCTTGTCTGCTTGTGTCTGCGTGGTTTTGATGATTATGTATTTGTTCACAAAAAATTGATGATTATGAAACAGTTTTTGAGAATCCTTTTTGTTCCACTCCTGAGAACGTTGCTGCTTTCCGGGTTCGGTGTTGTCATGGTTTCGTCCATTTTGTCGGCCGCTCCGATCAATGTTGGCGATGAGTATGGGGGAGGGAAGGTTGTTTATATCTTGCAGCCTGGTGACCCGGGCTACAGTGCGGGCGAATTGCATGGTTTTGTTGCAGCCAAGGATGATTTGCCCAAGGAGTCGGTTAACTGGTTTGAGGCCAAGTCAGCAGTGGAGAGGATGGAGGTGAACGGTAATAAGGGATGGAGTTTGCCAAATGAAGGTGAGTTGAGCCTGTTGTATAAGAATCAGACTCTGGTTGGTGGTTTCCGCGATTACAGTTACTATTGGAGCGGGTCTGAGGTTGGTCAAAAAGCGTTGGCGATTGATTTTTTCAATGGTGAGAAGATACTCAGCCCCAAGTCGGGTACCATGTCTGGTATCAAGCGTGCCCGTGCAATACGGAAGTTTTAGGTGATGCATAGGCATACGTTTTTCTCTGTTTTGTTTGCTGTTTTTTCGGATTTGAAGGTTTTTATTGAGTTGTATTACCATGATTACTCCAGATGGGGCGTTGTTGTTGATTATCGATGTGCAGGGTCGGCTTGCGCAGGGTGTTGTTTGTTCATCAGCTCTTGAAGCGAGTCTCGGAAAGCTGGTGAGGGCCTGCAAGATTTTTGAGGTGCCGATTCTGCTGACCGAACAATATCCGAAGGGGCTTGGTACAACTGTCGATTCGATAAGGGAGTTGCTGGCGGGTACCGTACCAATTGAAAAACTCTCCTTCAGTTGTTGCGGTTCACCGGAGTTCATGAGGCAACTCCGTTCATCGAAACGCAATGATATTCTTGTTGCTGGTATGGAGGCTCATGTTTGTGTTTACCAGACAGCGATGGATCTTATTGAGTTTGGCTACAATGTTCATCTCGTGACCGATTGCGTTTCGTCGAGAAGCGACGAAAACAGGAGTCTTGGAATTCGCTGCATTGAAAAAGCGGGTGCCTCCCTGACCAGCAGTGAAATGGCGATTTTTGAATTGTTGCGTGTGGCTGGGGGTGAGCGGTTCAAGGAGATTTCAAAAATCGTGAAAGAGTAGGGGGCCCTTGCCCCCTTCTGTTTTACTCCTGTTTGCCGATAACGGCTTTGAGCATTGATTGCAGTTTCTCTGTTCCGTCAAAGATGTTGGTTTCAATTTTTAGATAGTAGCAGGGTCTTGCGGTGATGATGCGGATAAGTTCGGGATGGCCAAGCATCCGGAAGTAATCTTTTTCTGTGGTGACAAGGCTGAGTGCTTTAGCATCGGCTATCTTGCGTATGGCATGCAGCTTTTTAACACTATAAGGCGCGTGGTCATGGAAAAAGCGGTGTGCGACGATGTTTACACCCTCTTCTTTGAGGCTTTCCAGAAAGCTTTCGGGTGAAGAGATACCTGCAAATGCAAAGGCGTTGATCTCTTTCATCGATCGCGCCTCTTCTGAAGTGGTAAATGCCCCTGAAACACAGACCAGTTCCGCAGTTTTAAGGCGGGCTTTTATCACAGGTACTCCTGTTTTTTCAAGATTTTTTTCTATGGTGTCTGCTTTTTGGGGATCACTGATTTTGTTGAGCACAATCAAGTTTGCTCTTTTAAGGTTTTTCAGTGGTTCCCTCAAGCGCCCTTCGGGCAGCATTTTTGCGTTGAAAAAAGGTTCGGATGCATTGATCAGAGCGATGTTGAGTGCTCTGTGGATTTGGCGATGCTGGAAGGCATCGTCGAGGATGATGACCGAGGGCAGCCTTTTGGCAAAGCGCTTTACAATATAGGCTATGGCATCTTTTCTTTTTTCGGCAACCATGACAATGGCGTTGGGGTTGTTCCATGCGAGCATTGCCGTTTCATCACCGCTCTCTCTGCTGCCAAGCATGATGTTCTGACCATCGGAAACAAGTTGTACCCCTTTTGATTCCCGCCGATATCCCCTTGAGACAATTGCCGGTGTGCATCCGATCGAGAGATAGTATTTGACGATCCAGTCAACGAGAGGAGTTTTTCCTGTCCCGCCGACAGAAAGGTTGCCTATTGAAACAACAGGAACTGGTGATTGCCATGCCTTGAAAAAATGGCGGTCAAAGAGTGTATTGCGAAGTGACACGATACTTTGGAAGAAAAGGGCAGCAGGTCTGAGCAGTATGGAGAGTGGGTTGTGCATGGCTGAGCTTGATTGAAAGTTGCTTCGTATATGATTGGAGTTCTTCTTTATTGTTGAATTGGGGAAGATCAATGAGGTGGAGCTTGACCGTGGTTTTGCTGAAAGGTTTTGGAATTTCAAACTTGTCCCAGCTTTTGAGTTTCCACTTGTGTGCATGGTGAATCTCGGCAAAAACCAGCGGATAGTGGTTTTCTGAGGCCAGACGCAACATACCGAATTTGTATTGGTTTGCAGGTCCGCGCGGTCCATCGGGCGTGAGAGCAACAACACCCTCTCCCTGAAGGGCGTGCTGCATGGCGCGCTTGACCATATCGCCTCCCTTTGAGCTTGATCCCCGAATGAGTGAGAAGCCCAGTTGCTCAAGCGTGTCGGCAAGAATAGTGCCATCGCCAGAACTGCTTACCACTGCGATAATTTTTTTTTGGGGAAAGAGTACTTGGGCAAGAAGCCATCCTGTGATCATTTTTCCATGCCAGAAGGTGAAAATGGCTCCTTTTTCGGGGAGCTGCATAGGCTCTGGCGTTACTGATATTCGCAGGCTTGCATGGAGAAGTTTCAGCGCAACGGAAAGGATATGGCGTGTAATCAGTGATGAGAGTGGCATGGGTGTTGAAAAAAATTGTCAATCGGGCAAGGGGAATGCACGGGAATAAGTTTTTTAATTATTAATTTTCCGACCGGCACATTATATACTGGCTATCTGCTTATAAACAGAGTGACAATTTAACAAACCGTATCGATAAACCACAGAGACAAATGCCCACAGTGAGTGCTATGAATGTTTTGATTATAGGAAGTGGTGCGCGTGAACATGCCCTGTGCTGGTCCGTCGCCCGAAGTGAAGCTGTACAGAAGGTCTTTGTGGCACCGGGGAATGGCGGTACTGCTTTTATGGGTGGAAAAATATCCAATGTGCCATTACAAGTCACTGCGCTTGATGATCTGCTTCGTTTTGCTGTCGACAACGGTATCGAATTGACTGTTGTCGGTTCGGAGGCACCGCTGGCACTTGGTATTGTGGATCTGTTTCGCAGAGCGGGAAAAAAAATAGTTGGTCCCACGCAATCGGCAGCCCGTCTGGAGTCGAGCAAAGTGTTTTCAAAGGAATTCATGCAGCGTCACCATATTCCTACAGCCGGGTATCATGTTTTTCATGATGCGCCTTCTGCCAATGTCCATATTGAGTCAATGCAGACACTTTTTCCACTGGTGATCAAGGCAAGCGGTTTATGTGCCGGAAAAGGGGTTTATATTGCTTCTGACAAGGAGCAGGCATTGAGAGCAATCGGAGAGCTGTTTGAAGAGCGCATTTTTGGAGATGCGGGAAATGAGGTGGTCATTGAGGAGTTTTTGCAGGGAGAAGAGGCAAGTGTTTTTGCCCTGACTGATGGTATGGCATACCGGCTTTTTTTGCCGGCACAGGATCATAAGCGTATCGGTGATGGCGATACGGGAAAAAACACCGGTGGCATGGGCGCTTATGCTCCGGCACCGCTGGTGACGCCCGAAGTAATGCGGAGGGTTGAGGAGCGCATTATCCAGCCTACCTTGAAGGGCATGAGGGATGAGGGTTCTTTGTATACAGGGTTTTTGTATGTTGGTCTCATGATTAACGATGGAGAGCCCTTTGTTGTCGAGTATAATGCGCGTATGGGTGATCCTGAGTGCCAGGTGGTGCTTCCGTTGTTGAAGGGTGATTTTGTGCAAGCCCTTATGGCAAGTGTTGATGGCTCGTTTGATGATGTGCCGTTTGAGATGCACCACAAATCGGCAGCAACCGTTGTTATCGCCTCCGGTGGCTATCCTGACCATTATGAAACCGGTAAGGTCATTACTCTTTCTGATGAGCTTTCGACAATGGAAGATTGCCTTCTTTTTCATGCTGGAACGGCTTATGAAGAGGCACAACTTGTTACTGCGGGTGGAAGGGTTTTTTCGGTGACAGCGGTTGGAGCAACACTCAGGCAGAGTATTGATCGTGCTTACCGTGCGGTTGAAATGATCGGTTTTGAGGGTGCCTGTTATCGTACCGATATAGGAGCCAAGGCACTTTAATTTTTCGTCAATAGTTGTTTTATGAAACTGCCAAGGCGTCAATTCGAGATTATCCAGGAACAGGCGTTTCGGGAGTTGCCCTATGAGTGTTGCGGGCTGCTTGTCGGAATACAGAACAGAGATCACAGGGGCAATGTGGAGAATATTGTCTATGAAGTTGCCCCTTGCAAGAACTGCCTCTATCATGGCAGGGAGCAGGGATTTGAGATTGCCCATCAGGAGTATCTTGATGTGGAGCGTGAAGCGGAGATGCTTGGCTATGAAATTATAGGTTCCTACCATTCTCATATCAATTCACCTGCCTTGCCCTCATTGCATGATGTTGATTTTGCGCGTTCAGGTCATACCTTGCTGATTATCTCATTGACCAATGCGCGGCCAAGGGAGGTGACAGCGTGGCTGAGAAGGGAGTCGGGAGGGTTTCATCAGGAGCAAATCCGTGTGGTTGAGTAGTTTACCCCGCGTGGGTGTCTATAACTCTTCAAATATTTTGTACATTACCCTTTTTAAGCTTGCCAAGTACTAAACCACCTGAATAACGTGCCAAAGCGGGAAGATATAAAGTCGATTTTAGTGATTGGTGCCGGTCCTATTGTGATCGGTCAAGCCTGTGAATTTGATTATTCAGGTACCCAGGCGTGCCGGGCCCTCAAGGAGGACGGTTACAGGGTTGTGTTGGTGAACAGTAATCCAGCAACCATTATGACTGATATAGAGTTTGCTGATGCAACCTATATTGAGCCGATTACACCGGAATACGTACAGAAAATTATCGAACGGGAAAAACCCGATGCGCTTTTACCGACTATGGGAGGCCAGACGGCACTGAATATAGCCGTCAGTCTTGCTGAATCCGGTATTCTTGAACGGAATGGAGTTGAACTGATTGGCGCGAAGTTGCGTGCTATCAGAAAAGCTGAAAACCGTGAGTTTTTCAGCGATGCCATGAAAAAAATAGGCCTTGAAATGGCCAAGGGGTTCTTTGTTCGCAATGAAAAAGAGGCGAAAGAGGCGCTTGAGGAGATAGGCCTTCCAATTGTTATCAGGCCGTCGTTTACGCTTGGTGGTACTGGCGGAGGTTTTGCCGAGACAAAAGCGGACTACTATGAAGCTGTTCGGAGGGGACTAACTGAAAGTCCTATCAGTGAAGTGCTGGTTGAGGAGTGTTTGACCGGCTGGAAGGAGTATGAGCTTGAGGTTATTCGTGATCTGGCTGATAATGTTATTATTGTCTGTTCGATAGAGAATTTTGACCCGATGGGGGTGCATACCGGTGACAGTATCACGGTTGCGCCAGCCCAAACGCTCACAGACCGCCAGTATCAGGAGTTACGAGATGCGTCGGTGCGTATTATTCGCGAAATCGGTGTCGAGACTGGCGGCAGCAATATCCAGTTTGCCATCAACCCGCTTGATGGCCGAATCGTGGTTATCGAGATGAATCCTCGTGTATCGCGCAGCTCAGCCCTCGCTTCAAAGGCAACCGGTTTTCCTATTGCCAAAGTTGCGGCCAAACTTGCCGTTGGTTACCGACTTGACGAGATTCTCAATGACATTACCAAAACAACTCCTGCCAGTTTTGAGCCAGCGATTGACTATTGTGTTGTCAAGATTCCTCGCTGGGATTTTGAAAAGTTCAAGAATGTTGATGCCCGCCTTGGAGTGCAGATGAAGTCTGTCGGTGAGGTTATGGCTTTTGGGAGGAATTTCAGGGAGGCGTTGCAGAAATCGCTTCGTGGGCTTGAAATCGGTCGTGCGGGGCTTGGCTCGGATGGCAAGGATGTGATGAATGTCCTTGATATGACTCAGCAGCAGAAAAAGTTTGCCAAAGAGGATATTCTTGAAAAAATCAAAATACCAAAAGCTGACCGCTTGTTTTATCTCCGCTATGCATTCCAGGCTGGAGCTACCATTGAAGAGGTTCATCAGTCAACCGGTATTGACCCCTGGTTCCTCGACAATATTCTCCAGATTGTTGAACTTGAAGACCAGCTCCGCGATCTGGCCTCCGCAGTCTGACCGGATATGAGTTATCTCAGCAGGATACTGGAGGAGAAAAAGCAGGAGACAGGGGAGCTTCAGAAGGAGAGGCCAGAGCAGCGTTATCTGGAGCTGCAGCGCTCTCTTGCTCCAACCCGTGATTTTACCGCGGCACTCCGGCGCACTGACGGGGGATTGAGGCTTATTGCTGAAATCAAAAAGGCCTCTCCTTCGCGGGGTATTATTGTCGCCGATTTTGATCCCGTCGCCATTGCGCGCCGCTATGGGGAGCTTGGTGCTGCTGCTTATTCGGTGCTGACAGACCGGCTTTTTTTTCAGGGATCGAATGAGTATCTCCGGTTGGTAAGCAGTTCCTTTCCGTTGCCGGTGTTGCGAAAGGATTTCATTATTGATGAGTCCCAGATTTTTCAGTCACGGCTGATCGGTGCTGATGCCATTCTGCTTATCGTCGCAGCGCTTGAACCGTCCCAGCTTGGCGATTATCTGCAGTTGGCTGCGGCCATAGGTCTGCATGTGCTTGTGGAGGTGCATGACCACAACGAGCTCGACAGGGCCCTTGAGAAGGGTGCGCCGGTTATCGGAGTCAATAACCGGGATTTGAAAGATTTTTCCCTCAAGCTTGAAACCTCTCTCTCGCTTCGCCCTTTTATTCCTTCAGGTGTTGTTGCTGTCTCCGAAAGCGGGATGAAGAGTGCTGCCGATATCGCCCTTATCGCCCAGGCATCGTTTGATGCGGTGTTGATAGGAGAGGGGCTGCATACAAGCGCAGAGCTTCGCACGATTACCTGGTCATAGCTCTGAATTTTGCGGCTGTTTGTGCCGGATCGGCCGCTTTGAAAAAAGCCGTTCCGGCAATGAGTGCGTCGGCTCCAGCCGAAACAACCTCCTGCCCATTTTCCTCGGTTATTCCGCCATCAATGGCAATGATCATGTCTGGATTCAGTTTGAGACGCATCTCATGGAGCCGGGAAATTTTACCAATTGATGATGGAATAAACTTTTGTCCCCCGAAACCGGGATTGACCGACATCAGAAGGACGAGATCGAGATCTGGCAGGATTGCTTCAAGTGTCGATACCGGTGTTGCGGGATTGATTGAGACACCGGCTTTGGCACCAAGGCTTTTGATAAACTGAATGGTGCGGTGCAGGTGCGGACATGTTTCCTGATGGACGGTGATCTGGTGAGAGCCGGCTTTGACAAACTCCTCAATGAAGCGGTCAGGATTGGCTATCATCAGGTGGGTGTCGATAATCATTGGTGTACACGACGCGATTGCTTGTACGATGAGTGGACCGAAGGTGATGTTGGGCACAAAGTTGCCGTCCATGATGTCGCAGTGCATCCAGTCTGCTCCTGCTTTTGTGGCGATCTCGATTGAGTCTTTAAGGCGGGTGAAGTCAGCCGAAAGAATGGATGGTGCAAGAAGCGTGGATGGTGCAGGCATGGTAATAACGTTCGTGATCGTGAAAAAAATAATCCGCTAAATAATTAAAAAGCTTCGCCAATTCCAAAATTGAAGGTGTAGTCGCCGATGTTCAATGTTGAGAACCGCCATGGTTTTGCCTGGGCAGGATCATGGAGTTTATAGGCGAGATCAAAACGGAATGGGCCTATGGGGGAGCCGATTCGCAGCCCAACGCCTGCGTCCCAGGCAAAATCCCTTGTCAGGGCTCCAAGGTTAAAGCCGTAAAGTCCCTTTCTGTCCCAGATGTTTCCGATATCAGTAAAAAAGGTTACACCTGAGGGTTGATTGAAGAGGGTGAAAAACTTCTGCCGGTATTCCAGATTGAGTTCAAGCTTGATGTCGGCACCGAAATTAGCCGCAGCCTTGCTCGTGCTTTTGCCAGGTCCGAGGGTATTGAAAAGCCAGCCCCGCATACTGTTTGGCCCGCCTGCATAAAAACGGCGCTCTTCAGGAGTTGTTTCTGCTTTGCCATAAGGCATCATCCATCCAATCACTCCTCTTCCCGCAAGCTGGCTTTGTGCAGAGAGGCTTTTTGTCAGTACAAGACCGTTTTCGAGTTTCAGATACTGCGAATAGGTGGTGCCAAATATCTGTGGATCCTTGTTTGTGAATCCGCCGTATGATTTTGTGTCAAAATATTGGTCAATCAGCCATGCAAGGCTTCCTGATTCTTCTACAAGCAGGTCGAGGTTCCAGATTGTTTGTTCGGGCAGAACTCGCTGACGGTTTGTCGTGTTGTAGCGAAGCCGGAAGGTTTGGTTGACATGGGTCTCAAGAAGGCTGTCAATTCCAGCCGTGACGGCCGCTTCGTTAGAGGGGTTTATGCCGATATTATTGGCAAGATCGGTCTTAAAAAGCTGTTTAAACCCTTTGAGTGAGTCTTTTTTAACCCATTCAAATTCAAAAAAATCAAAATCAAGGCGCGATGAGGGGTTCAGGCGGGCGCTATAGGTACCTCGTATCAGCCCGTTTTTGTTTGAAAGCAGGACAGGCAGTTTTGCTGCTGAGTATTCAAGGGTTGTTGCATAGAAATTGCCGTTTTTTTTGAGAACTGGCAGAACAAGGCTGCTTTTCAGGTTGAACTCATAAGGAATCACCTTGGCATACTGGCTTTCGTCAAGGTTTTGCAGGAGCTGGTTGTTGTAACGGGCCTGTGTGCCGTATTCGATTGATGTACGGAATTGTTCAGCTCCTCCGAGCAGGTTTTTGTTTTCATAGCCAAGAGAGCTCCCTAAAAAAAGGGATCCATAGCGGTTGTCAAGCAGTATTTTTGGTTCTATCTGGTGCTTGGATGCCGTTTCAAGGTGAATTGTGGTATAGAGTTGGTCGGCGTGCACCGAGTCGGGATTGATGTAAATGGAGGAAAAGAGATTGGTCGTCCCAAAATTTTGCAAAGTACGCTGTTCGAGACTCTGGCGGGCAAGGTTGCCCGGGCGGAATTCGATGGATGAGGTGATCAGACGGGGGGAGATTTTCTGGTTGCCGAGAATGCTGCCGCTGATATTGTCTTGAGTAAATGTTTTTGTTTTTGATGCGGTATCGCTTTTTACCGGATTATGAACCACAGCATTGATTGGCCCATAGCGCAGTTGTTTCGGCAGTTTAAGTTGAAAGAGGAGGCCTGCACGAGTGCCAACAGTATCAATTTTGATGCGGATACTGTCTTGATGAAAAAAGGCAAATCCATACTCCCTGAAAAAAGAGATAGTGCGATCCCGCTCTTCAATCAGTCGGTCAACGGAAAAAATATCATTGACGTTCAGCCTTTTTTTTGTGAGATACTCTTTTTTCAGTTCTGCCGCAATATGGTCGAGCCCTTCATAGGTGACGAAGTCAACCCTTGATGGCTCATTTTCATGGATAGTGATATCGAGGTTTATCTTTCGCTGACCTGTTTTTCGGGTAATGGTGGTGTCTACGCTGGCGAAAAAATAGCCTTTATAGGTGTAAAGCTTCTTGATGAGAAAGATGTCCTTGTCAAACTCCTCTGCATTAAAGGGTTTGCCGGACCCTCCGAAAAGACCGAGTCCAAGAAAGGAGCGCTGTTCGGAGGTTGAAATGATCAGACGGAGCTCGTCCTCACTGATCGTCTTATTGCCGCTGAAGTGTATTTTACCGACACAGGGCAATGCGTCAGCCTCTTTCTTTCCTCCGTCAGCAGAACCGCCATGTGCCAGACAGGCACAGAGCAGAAGAAAAACGATAAAAACAAATGCTTTTGCCAAGCATGAATCCCGTTTTGCGCTAGGTTAATGGTTCTTCATCTCCGTAGCCAAAATCTTCGTCGGTCGGATAGTCAGGCCATACTTCGTCAAGACTTTCGTACATATCATCGCTGTCAGGAAGGTCGAGCAGGTTGTCGATCACCTGTTGGGGAGCACCGCTCCTGGTTGCGTAATTAATAAGTTCATCTTTTGTTACAGGCCATGGAGCATCAGCTATATGACGGGCAAGATCTAAATTCCAGTACATACTACGTTGATTGAGTGTTTCAGGTTACGAGTTATTGCCGCTCGGTTCGGGTGACGTTTTTTGTGTTGTAATGAATTTGTCAGGATTGTTTTGATCAAAGAAATAAGCCGTCGGGTTGACTTGTACGTTATCTTTCTGTACTTCATAGTGCAGATGAGGGCCGGTCGATACACCAGTGTTCCCCGAAAGTGCGATGATTTCTCCCCGGTTAACTCTCTGCCCCTGGCGAACCAGTGATTTTGAAAGATGGGCATAAACGGTCTTGAAACCGTATCCGTGATTAATGGTTACTTTTTGTCCATACCCCTTGTCATATCCTGAAAAGGAGACAACTCCATCACCTGTTGAGTGTACCCTTGTTCCCTCTGAAGCGGCAAAATCAATGCCCGAATGAAAAAGAGTGACGTTATAGACCGGGTGTAGCCGACGTCCAAAAGCGCTTGTAATTGAGCCGATTATAGGCTTGATGTTTGGTATGCAGGAAAAGAAGGGAGCTGGATTCGTGTTTTCAGCAAGTTCTCCTGATTCAGCGGTGTTGTTTTTTTGCGACTCTATCTGCAATATCAACTGCTCAATCATTTTTTCGGTATTTGCCAACAGCCCTTCAGTGGTGTTATTCTGGGCGCTTTTTTTTGTCTCAACAGGATTTTTCTCTTCAGCAAAAAGAGCTTTTGGTGTCCATAACAATAAAGAAAGCAGGGTAAAAGAGAGAAAAAGCAACCTCGCCGGAAAGTGCGCAAAGAGCATGGTTGCCACTTTACTGCCGTATTCAGATGGAGCCATAAACCGACTGTTAGAAGTCATGGGATATCGGGGATTGTTGGTCTGAACAGGAATGCTTTCTATACTTAAATATAAATAAACTTTTTTGTATATGTCAATGATTAGTGGGCTTCCAGCCAGTTTTTTCCAATGCCGGTATCGACCAGTACGGGAACATGAATGAGACCACAAGTTATTGCCGCATCGATCATTGCCTGTTCAACAAGTGTCGAGAGCAGCTCTTTTTCCGCATCAGTGGTTTCAAAGAGCAGTTCGTCATGCACCTGAAGAATCATGACCGACTTCAAGTTGTGATGCTGCATTCTGGTGCTGCAGAGGTTCATGGCACATTTGATGATGTCGGCGGCTGTGCCCTGAATTGGCGTATTCATGGCAGCCCTTTCGGCAGCTTTTTTCAGGTTTGTATTTCGGCTGCTGAGGTCGGCAAGATAACGACGTCTTCCAAGAATGGTTGAAACATAGCCATTTTTCCTTCCGGTTTCAATAATACCCTGCAATGCTTCGAAGAGTTTGGGATACTTTGATATGTAGGTGTCAATAATTGCCTTGGCCTCTTTTTGCCCGATATTGAGTCTTCGTGCGAGGCCAAAAGGCATGATGCCGTAAAGGACCCCGAAATTCACCTCTTTTGCCTTGCGCCGCATATCGCTGGTAATGTCATTGGTGTCAAAAATCACCTTTGCTGTTGCGGTGTGAATGTCTTCTCCGTTTTGGAACGCTTCGAGGAGCTGGGGATCTTTGGATATTTCGGCGGCAATTCTCAGCTCGATTTGGGAATAATCGGCCGAGAGAAGCCATTTCTCCGGCGATGAGGGGATGAATGCTTTACGGATCTCCTTGCCGAGTGCGGTGCGTATGGGAATGTTTTGGAGATTAGGTTTGGATGATGAGAGTCGGCCTGTTGCCGTAACATATTGATTGAAAGAGGTGTGAAGCCTGCCCGTCAGCGGGTTGACCATTTTTGGTAATGCGTCGATATAGGTGCTTTTGAGTTTCTGGAGGCTTCTGTATTCGAGGAGGTCATGGGCAATGGGATAGTGCACAGCCAGCTCTTCGAGTACTTCGACATTGGTTGAGTAACCTGTTTTTGTCGCTTTTTTTGGTGGAATGCCAAGAACAGTGAAGAGGATATGGGCAAGCTGTTTCGGAGAGTCGATGTTAAAGAGGGAGCCTGCAGCAGTATAAATTTTTTCTGTGAGCAGATCGAGTTCAATTTTTGCTTTTTCCGAGGCTTTTTCAAGATGCACGGTGTCAATACAGACACCCTCATATTCCATTGCGGCAAGAAGTGATACAAGCGGGAATTCAATGTTTTCGCAGAGCCAGAGCAGCTCTTTTTCAGTGCCCAGTTTTTTGCGAAACAGTTCCTCAAGCTGAAGGGCGAGATCGGCATCCTGGCAGGCGTAGTCCGAAAGTTTTTCGGGTTCTACCTCAAAGATATGCTGTTTAGTTTTGCCTGTTCCGACCAATTCATCGAAAGTTGTCGTCTGGTATCCGAGATGAAGGGCCGCCAGGTCATCGAGATTGTGGCGCTCATCCGGGTTGAGCACATAGCTGGCAAGCATCGTGTCGAATCCAACAGGAGCGAGTTCTATGCCATATTTTTTCAGGACGAGAATGTCGTATTTCAGGTTCTGGCCGGTTTTTGGGAGAGATCTATTTTCAAGCAGCGGTTTGAGCAGCTCGAGTGTTGTTTCGCGGTGAAGTGTGCTTTGTGCAAAAGAGATGAATCGTGCCGATCCGGCTTCTTTGCAAATCGAGATACCGGCCAGTTCGGCTTCAAACGTATCAAGACTGGTGGTTTCCGTATCCACGGCGATGCGTCTCGCTCCCTGAAGCGATATCATAAGTTCCCGCAGTTTTTCATCCGTATCAACACGTGCATAATCTGCCCCATCCCGGGGCGATCGCAGGGATTGTTGTATTGACGATTGTACGGAAGACGGTAAAGGCAATTGTAGGGGCGAAAAATTTTTCGCCCCTACCGCCCCGACAACAGTCCCCGTCCCGGCGATCCGGCCCGCCCCAGGTACCCTGAATTGCAGGGCCTCGACCCTCGACGCGACGGTCTTAAG
>SESG01030827.1_pt1 | contig 14454 bp, 13 predicted proteins | sample 3171421 | NCBI WGS metagenome assembly SESG01 (sample SAMN10866946, study PRJNA518727) | freshwater metagenome | biome: subpolar coniferous forest; feature: holomictic lake; material: water; isolation source: holomictic Lake 227, 6 m and 8 m depth | place: Canada: near Kenora, Ontario | collected... | reverse complement strand
TGAAGCCGGTGGCAAAGCGGAAATGCCGGCTGAAGTCCGGCAAGAAGAGACACTGTTTTACGTGCCCTCAGAAAATAGGGAATGCCGCAAAATTCATTCCACCTCTTCTTAATCTGCGCTAATCTGCGAAATATCCCTTCTCAAAACCTCAGGGCTCTGCAATGTGGCTCCGCTTCGCTCCGCATGGAGGAAGCCGCTACGCGGCAAGGCAGTCTGCGAATAAACATGCATTATTCTTTCTGGAAAGACCTTCGTCATCGCTTGGAATGGCTCGCTTGTGCGGGCCTTGCCTGGGGCATTCCCCGGATTCCCCGGCGCTTGAGCGTGGCCCTGGCCAATGGCTTGGGCGCGGCGGCCTACCGCGTGGACGGGCGCGGACGGCGGGTCGCCCTTGCCAATCTCGCCTGCATTTTCCCCGAGCGTCCCGAAGCCGAGCGCAGGAGCATCGCGCGGCGTTCCTATCAAACTTTCACCCGGACGATGCTGGATATTTTTTGGGGACGGCGGCTCACCGCGTCCAACTGGCGGCAATACATTGAGGTGGAAGGGGATATTGAAACCTTCCGTCGCGAGGCGCAGGAGCACGGGGCCGTCTCCATGTGCATCCACTGGGGAAGTTTTGAGTGGGCCAGCCATGCGGTCGGCTTTCTGGGCGTTCCCACGCTCATCGTGGCGGAGACGTTCAAGAATCCCCGCCTGAGCGCGCTTTTTAACGGTGCGCGCGAAATCTCCGGCCACACCATCATCCCGCAGGAAAACTCCATGATTCGCCTGCTGAAAGTCGTCAAACGCAAGGGAGCGGCGGGGATGCTTGTGGATTTGACGCTCCACCCGGATCAAGCCGCCGTGCCCATCGAGGCGTTCGGGCGCAAAATGTGCGTCACCTTCATGCATGCCGTCCTGGCGCAGCGTGGCGGAGCCCGGATGGTGCCCGTGGATGGCATTCCATTGCCGGACGGACGCTGCCGCATCGTCATCAACCCCGCGCTGCCGATCCCACCGGAGGCCTCGCCGCAGGAAATCGCCCAAGCGTGCTGGGATTTCTATGAATCGCGCGTGCGCGAACGGCCCGAGCTTTACCTCTGGGCCTACAAACACTGGCGTTACCGGCCCCGCGCCGCCGCGCCGGGGGATTACCCCTTCTACGCCAACGTCTCCTCGAAGTTTGAAAAACTGCTCGCCGCAAACCCCACAAAAAAAGAGGCCGCTGCACGCGCCGGGGAATTGACAAACGAATCCGCTTGAACTGCATTAGACCCACCATGAAAACGACCCGCTTTCTTTTCGCCGCTGCCAGCGTGTTGGCATTGACCCTCCTTGGCGGCTGCGTGGGCCCGCTGGGCAGCAATCCCAACCCTGTCGCCTACAAACCGCATAATCCCAACAACGTGCGCGTGAAAGTCTCCCTCTCCACCCAGCAAGTCTATGTGCTGGAGGGCGACCGTCCGCTGCTTGTTGCCGCGACCTGCGTGGGGAAACCGGGCGGGACGCACACACCGTGCGGGGATTTCAAGGTGTTCAGCAAAATTGCCCACAAGCGTTCGGGTTCCTACGGGTTTTATAAAAACGGCGGACAGATCGTCGAGGCGCAGGCCGGGCATGGTTCGGGCACTTACATCGGCTACCCGATGGCCTATTGGGTGGAGTTTACCACCGGCTACGGCTTCCACGAAGGCTTTGTCTGGCCCGTGCCGCGCACCCACGGCTGCCTGCGGCTGCATAAAAATGTCGCGGCGAAATTTTACGCGCTTGTCCACGAAGGCACGCCCGTCAACATCGCCCAGACCCAGCCCGAAGACCTGACCATCGGGCGCAACGTCCCCCGTCCGGTCGATTACAATGACCCGGATCGCCCGGCTGAAATTCTTTGCTCCGAGGCAGCTTTCACCGCGCCCAGCGGCCCTCTTTTGATTGAGCAGTAGGGGTTGGCTGGAGTTGTATGATTGCCAAGCACGTCTTTTACGAGGGGCGGGTGCAGGGGGTGGGCTTTCGCTACACCACGCGGCACCTTGCCAAAGGGTATGACATCCTCGGCTGGGTGCGCAACCTGCCGGACGGGCGGGTGGAACTTCTCATCGGCGGCGAGCCGGAGGAGGTGACCGGGTTTCTGGACGCCATTGTGGAAAGCGAACTGGCTGGGTTCATCAAGAACCAGCAGGTGCATTCTGTGGATGTCTCCGCGCTCGCGGGGCTGAGCGGGTTCACTATTCTGCCATAAGCCCTATAGGGCTCATAAGTCTTATAGGACGTATATGGCCTACGGAATAATCCGCACCGGGGTGCCCACGGAGACGTTGCGGAAGAAGGCTTCCGCCATGAAACTGGGCATCCGGATGCAGCCGTGCGAGGCCGGAGCGCCGGGCAGGAACCCTTCGTGCATTCCCGTGCCGCCCACGATCCGCATGAAATAAGGCATTTTCGCACCGTCGTATTTCGCTCCCTTGGGTAGGGGATCGACATTGCGATCTGCGTCTTTCTTGATGACCTCGCCGGTTTGCGCGTCCAAATAATCGCCAAACCGGGAGGAGACGTGATCCTTGTCTTTCTGGATGATTTTGAAGCTTCCCGAGGGCGTTCCAAAACCCTCGCGCCCGGTGGAGATGCTGGAGATTCCCACAAGCTGGCTGCCTTTGAAGAAATAGGCGTGCTGTTCGCTCAGGCGGATGATGATGGAGGGTGCGCCGCTCACGCCCTCGCCATCCCAATAGGAAACCGTGTCGAAGCTGGGGCGGCCCCGCTCAGGGACGGAGACCACTCCGCCGTTTTCCTTGAGATATTGCGTGCCGCGATCCAAACGGGGATCCGTGGTGCACCCCGCGAGGAGCGCCAAGCTGACGAAAAGAATTGCTGAAATGGAAGAGCGCATAAGAAAAACCGATGTGTGTGACTAAAGCGCGCCTGCCAGCGGGCGTCAAGAAACGTTGGCGGGAAAGGTGGGGATTGCTGGCCGCATCTTTTTCTGCTATGAGTTCCCGTTCTTTGAATTATGCCCACCTACGAATACCAGTGTGAAAAGTGCGCGAGAACTTTTGATTATTTCCAATCCATGAAAGACGACGCGCTCACCGTCTGTCCCAAAGAATGCTGCCAGCAGGAGACTTGGGGGGAGGGGAAGGTGAAGCGCTTGCTGGGCACCGGGGCGGGGCTGATCTTCAAAGGCTCCGGCTTTTACACCACCGACTACCGCTCCAGCGGCTATAAGGCGGCGGCGAAGAGTGATGCGGCACCCGCCAGCACCCCGGCAGCCGATAAAAAATAGCATTCCATGGCTACACCTCCGCCTCCTCTCGTTTGTAAAGCATGTGGCTACGCCAACGAAAGCCAGCGCGTGTATTGCCACAACTGCGGCGTCAAGCTCAACCGGGACGTTTTCATCCCCGCGCCGCAAGAGCACCAGGCAGCGGCGGAGAAGAAACACCGCGAGGTCAAAAAAATCATGGCTCCAGAGCGGGGAGATTTTGCAAAGACGCTGAAAAAGCTTTGCAAAACGCTGGCCCTGGCCGCCGTCGCGGGGTTGCTGATCGACGCCGCTTTGCCGCCCGAAGGGGTCGCACTGCCCGGAAAAGGCTCCGAAGCCGTCGAGCCGCTTCCCTTGGATTCCATCCTGGAGAATCTCGTTGCCGCGCCTGCGGGCAAACGCATCCTGTTGCGCGAGGCGGACATCAACGCCTACTTGCGCAGGGAGCGCTTTAAAAAACTGCCCTCCTGGCTCACCGATGCGGTTCCCCTGACAGCGCTTGTGCATTTCGAGGACAACGTCGCGACCTTTACCCTTCTGGGCAATGTGGCGGGGCATCCCCTCGGTGTCACCCTTTCCGGCCATCTGAAAACGGACAAGACGGCGGGGCTTGTCGGGACTTGTACGGGAGGAGGCATTGGGCGGATTCAAATTCCGGCGGAACTGGCGACCTATGCGGGAGGAGCCATCCCGCTGCTGCTGGATGCGATGAAGCGTGAGCGGGAACTGCTTGGGCAGCTCGGTTCCATTGAAATCGGCAAACAACAAGTCATTTTGGGCGCACGCGGCCCCGCCGTCCCAACCGCTCCGGGTGGGGCTGCGGGACGTCCCGCGATCCGTTGATGAAACCGCGCCCACATTGGAGGCGAACCTTGCACCTGCTGGTTCTGGCGGCCTTGGGCGTCTTTCTGCTGCCCGCCGCTTCCGCCTGGGCGTTTGATTTCACCCAGCGCAGCGTTAGCAAGACGGCGCAGTTCATCGTCTATTCCTCTGACATCCGCTTGCGGCTTGCGGTCCTCGCGTTTGTCGAGACCGCCAAGGAGGCCGTCTTGGAAACGCTCGGCTTGGGCGATCACTGGAAATTCCCCATTGTCATTGACTTGCGCAGCCCCGCTTCCACCGACTCCACCCGGCTCGCAAGCCGGGTCAGACTGATCCAGACCGAAGGCGGTTGGATGACGCAAGTGGACGTGGTGCTGCGCGAAGGCGAATTCAAGCAGGTGCGTTTTCCACAACTGATCGTCCGGGCGATCCTGTTGGAACTGGCCTACCGCGAGCACCCCCCGGAGGTCGGCGTGCGCTACCAGGAGCCCTCCTCCTGGTTGGTGGAGGGCCTGGCCCAGAACATCCAGGTGCGGGCCTCGGGTTCCGCGCCCAATGCGGCTATTTTCCGGCAGTTGATTGAGACGGGACGGCTGCCGCAAATCCGGGATTTTCTCAACGACAATGTCACGGTGATGGACCCCACTTCCCTTGCGGTTTACGGCACCTGCGCCGCGAGCCTGGTGGATCTGCTGGCGGACACCCCCGGCGGCAAGGCCGGTTTGGTGGCGCTGCTGAAAGGGTTGGCGGGATCGGAAAGCGATCCCGTGGCGCAGCTTTTAAAATACTTTCCCGTGCTCGGCGGCAGCGAGACGGATTTGGAAAAATGGTGGACGCTCGGCTTGGCCCGGCATGCCACCTCGGAGAGCCACCTCGCGCTGAGCATCCCGGAAACCAACGCGCGGCTCACCCCGCTGCTGCGCTTCCCGGTGGTCACCGACGAGAAAAAGAAAACCAGTGTGGAGTGCGATCTCGCCGATTTCAAAACCTTCCGGAAATACCCCGGAGCCAAGGCCGCGCTGATGAAGCAATCCGCCGAATTGATCGGACTGCTCCAACAAGCCCATCCGCTGCTGCGTCCGGTGCTGCTGGAATACCAGCGCATCTTCAACGAGCTTGCCGCAGGCAAAACGCGCCGCATCGAGGAAGCCCTGCGCGACGCCGCCAGCTACCGGGAGATGATCGTGGAGCGCATGGACAAGATCGACGACTACCTCAACTGGTATGAGGCCACGCAAATGCCCCAACAAAGCGGCGCGTTTGAGGATTTCATGCAAGGCTCCAAAGCGATGGAAAAGTGGACGCCGCCCAAACGCAACGATGCGATTTCCAATTACATCGACCAGTTGCAACGGGAGTTTGAGTAAAACAAACTATGCAATAGCAACGGTAGGTTTGTCCCATCGGGACAACGCGAAAGTAGCCCGGCGTTTTAACGCCGGGTCGATCATTTGTGATGGGATCGTCCCGGAGGGACGGTTGGTGGCTGGAGGGGCGTTTTTCAACCGTCCCTCCGGGACGAAGTGCTTCGCCATAGAATCCCGGCGTTAAAACGCCGGGCTACTCTCAGGGCATCCCGCTGGGATGCAAAAACCACCGCTCTAACCATCCCGTTTCGGGCTCAAGTGCTCATGGAACCAGCTTGCCGCTTCGTGGGCCACGGCTTCGAGCGCGCCGGGTTCCTCAAAAAGATGGGTGGCGTCGGGAATGAGGCGCAGTTCCGTGGGGCAGGTCATCCGGCTCATGGCGTCGCGGTTGAGGCCGATCACAACGGTGTCCAGTTCCCCCACGAGCAGGAGCGTCGGGCTTTTTACCTTGGGCAGCCAGGCCGAGGCGAGATCCGGCCTGCCTCCTCGAGAGACCACCGCGCCGATGTTCTCCCCGAGTTGCGCCGCTGCCATCAGCGCCGCGCCGCCGCCGGTGCTGGAGCCGAAGTAACCCATGCGCAGCCCGCGCGCAGCATCCACGTTCTCCAGCCAGTGGGTCGCCGCCACCAGGCGTTCGCAGAGCAGCACGATGTCAAAGCGCAGGTGGCGCGTGAAGGAGTCGATCATTTCCTCCTCCCGCGTGAGCAGATCAAAGAGCAGCGTGCCCAAGCCTGCTTCGCGCAGCATCCGCGCCACAAATTGATTGCGCGGGCTCAAGCGGCTGCTGCCGCTGCCATGCGCGAAAAGCACCAAGCCGGTTGCCTTTGGGGGAATTTGCAATTCCCCGTCCAAGGTGACCCCGCGCACCGGTATCAAGATTTCATTCTCGAATTGAACCGCCATAATGCATCTCCTCTTGACAGGAAGATCGCACCAATCCGGCAAAAGTCCAACGGCTCACAGCGGATATTCAATCTATCAGGAACTCAGGAATTCAGGAAAAAGCAAGGAGGAGAAAATCCCCAATCCTCTGCCTTTGCGTCCTTGGCGCTCTTTGCGCGAGACCTTCCGCCGCATTCATCTCACGCAAACATCAGGCGGCAGATGACGATGGAGGCGATGACGCCCACCAGATCGGCCGTCAGCCCGGCGGGGACGGCGTGCCGCGTGCGGCGGATGCTTACGGAGCCGAAATAGACGGCAATGACGTAGAAGGTCGTTTCCGTGCTGCCAAAGATCGTCCCAGCCATGAGGCTCTGCATGCTGTCCGCGCCGAAGTTGCGCACAATCTCTGTGAAGACGCCCGTCGTTGCGCCGCCGCTCAAGGGCCGCACCAGCACCAACGGCAGAAGATCCACCGGGAAGCCGATCCACGCCAGCGGACGCTCCAGGAGCCTGGAAAGGAGATCGATGCCCCCCGCCTTGCGGAACATCCCCACCGCCACCAAAATGGCGACCAGAAACGGGATGATGCGGGTGGCCACCTGGAAGCCCTCGCGCGCTCCCTCCACAAACTCCTCATACACCGCAACCCCGCGCAGCCAGGCGTAAAGGGGAAAGAAGGTGAACGCGAAGGGCAGCGCCAGCATTCCCGCCACGCTCAGGAGCCGCGTTGCCCAGTTCAAACGGGCAAGGTTTTCAGGCAGCGGGGCGTACGTGAAATTCAAGAGGTTGGGAGCCAGGGGACGCAGGGCCGCGAGAAGCGCATCGGCCTGATCCGGGAAGGCGAGAGTGCAAAACAGCAGCGCCAACCCAAGTCCATACAGCGCGAGCAGAAATTTGCCGTCGCGCGTCAGGGGCGTGCGCGGGGGTTCCTCGGGCGCGGCTTCAATGGGTTCGGTGGGCGTGATGCTGGGAGCCGGTTCGGCGGGCGGAAGTTGGTAGCGGGGCAGTTTCTCCAACAGTTTGACGCTCACGATTCCCGCCGTGAACGCGCAGAGCGTGGCCAGCAGGGCGCTGCCGACGATGGCCGTCGGGTTCTTGGAGCCGTTGATGGCGAGGATGCCAATGGCGGTGGCGGGGATCAACTGGATGGAGGCCGTGTTGGTGGCCAGGAAGGTGCACATGGCGTTGCTGGCCGTGCCGGGGCGCGGGTTGAGCTGTTCCAGGTATTTCATCGCCTTGAGGCCCATGGGCGTGGCGGCATTGCCCAAGCCCAGCATGTTGGCCGCCATGTTCATCGCCATGGTGCCGAGCGCCGGGTGTTCCGCCGGGACATCCGGGAAAAGCCGCCGCATCACGGGCCGCAGGGCACGCGCGAGGACTTGGACAAGCCCGGCGAGTTCCGCCAGCCGCATCATTCCCAGCCAGAGGGCGAACCAGCCCGCCAGCGGCAGGGCGATCCCCATCACGGCGTCCTTCGCGCTCACGGCGGCGGCCTCCGTCACCGCGCCCAAATGGCCGGTGAACCCGCCGATGAACACGGAAAGCAGCACAAGCCAGAGCCAGATGGGGTTAAGCACAGAGGGATTATGACCCAAGACGCCGCCCTTCGCCAAGAAGGGAGTTTTAGGTGAAGCGGTATTCGCCGCTGTCGGCATGGGGGATTGCCCGATTTGGGATTGATTTGCCCTCTCAGAAATTTAACGTGTGCGGATGTCCGCTCTTTCTTCCACCGCCTCATCCTTTTCCGCCCCCTTTGCTCCCGCCGATTCCTTCGCCCGGCGCCACCTCGGCTCCAACGCCCCGGAGACGGCGGAGATGCTCTCCACGCTCGGTTTCGATTCGCTGGCTGCCTTGGTGGACACGGCGGTGCCCGCTGGCATCCGGCTTCCGGCCCCGCTCAACCTTCCCGCAGGCAAGGGCGAGCACGCGACGCTGGAGGAACTCGGCAGGATTGCGATGAAAAATCAGCTTTTCCGCTCGCACATCGGCATGGGGTATTACGACACCATCACCCCGCCGGTCATTCTGCGGAACATTTTGCAAAACCCCGGCTGGTACACCGCCTACACTCCGTACCAGGCGGAAATCTCGCAGGGGCGGCTCGAAGCGCTCTTGAATTTCCAGACGATGATCGTCGAACTGACCGGGATGGACATCGCCAACGCCTCCATGCTCGACGAAGGCACTGCTGCCGCCGAGGCGATGCACCTCTGCCGCACGCTCTGCAAAACGACGGATGCGAACACCATTTTTGTTTCCAACGGGTGCCACCCGCAGACCCTCGCCGTGGTGCAGACCCGCGCGGCGGCGCTGGGCGTGCGCGTGGTGGTGGGTGATGCGGCCACGTATGATTTCAGCGAGAAGACCTTCGCCGTGCTGCTGCAAGTGCCCGCAACGGACGGGGCGCTTCTTGACCCGACGGCGTTCATTGAAAGGGCGCACAGCCACGGGGCGATGGCGATTGTCGCTGCCGATCTGCTTGCGCTCACGTTGATTAAATCCCCTGGTGAAATGGGGGCCGACGTGGCGGTGGGCACCACCCAGCGTTTCGGGGTGCCGATGGGCTACGGCGGGCCGCACGCGGCCTACTTCGCCACGCGCGACGCCTTCAAGCGCGCCATGCCGGGCCGTCTTGTCGGCGTTTCCCGCGATGCGCACGGCAACCCCGCGCTGCGTCTTGCGCTCGGCACGCGCGAACAGCACATCCGCCGCGAGAAGGCCACCAGCAACATTTGCACCGCGCAGGTGCTGCTTGCGGTGATGGCCAGCATGTACGCCGTCTATCACGGGCCGGAGGGGCTCAAGCAAATCGCGCGGCGCGTCCATCTTTTCGCCGTCACGCTGGCGGCGGGTTTGCGCAAGCTCGGCTGGAACGTCGCCAGCGGGCCGTTCTTTGACACCGTGCGCGTGGACTTGGGAACCGCCAGCGCCGCTGAAATCGTGAAGCTCGCCGAAGCCCGCCACATCAACCTCCGCGTGCTCGACGCCCACACCGTCACGATTTCCCTGGACGAAACCACGGACGACCTCGCCGATCTTTTCGCCCTTTTCAACGGCGGCAAAGAAGTCGCGCTCGACCTCGCCGCGCTGGCTGCGGAAACCGACGCCGCGTTTGCAGACGGCCTGGCGCGCCAGGGCGCCTTCCTCGCGCAGCCGGTCTTCAACGCGCACCACACGGAGACGGAGATGATGCGTTACATCCGCCGTCTGGAGGTGAAGGATCTCTCGCTTACGACCTCCATGATCTCGCTCGGCTCCTGCACGATGAAGCTCAACGCCACCAGCGAGATGCTCGCGGTGACGTGGCCTTTGTTTGGCAGGCTCCACCCGTTTGCGCCCGTGGAACAGGCGCAGGGCTACGCGCAGCTTTTCCGCGAGTTGGAAGCCTGGCTGGCCGAGATCACCGGATTCGCCGCCGTCTCGCTCCAGCCCAACGCCGGTTCCGCCGGGGAATACGCGGGGCTGCTGGCCGTGCGCGGCTACCACGAGAGCCGGGGCGAGGGAGGCCGCAACGTCTGCCTCATCCCGCAATCCGCCCATGGCACCAACCCCGCGAGCGCGGCGATGGCCGGGTTCAAAGTGGTGCCGATTTTATGCAGCGCGGACGGCGACATTGATTTGAGCGACCTCCGCGCCAAGGCCGAGGCGCACAAGGACGACCTCGCCGCCCTCATGGTCACCTACCCGAGCACCCACGGGGTGTTTGAGGAGACGATCCGCGAGATTTGCGCGGTCGTCCACTCCCACGGCGGGCAGGTTTACATGGACGGCGCGAACATGAACGCGCAAGTCGGCCTCACCAGCCCCGGCTTGATCGGCGCGGACGTCTGCCATCTCAATTTGCACAAGACCTTTGCCATTCCGCACGGTGGTGGCGGGCCGGGTGTCGGCCCCATCGGGGTCGCGGCTCATCTCGTGCCGTTTCTTCCCTCACATCCCATCGTACAGCCGGGCGGGGATGCCAAGGCTGGTGCGGTCGCTTCCGCTCCGTGGGGGAGCGCCTCGGTGCTGGTGATCCCGTGGGTGTACATCCGCATGATGGGCGGCGAAGGCCTCAAAGCGGCCACGGAATACGCCATCCTCAACGCCAACTACATCGCGCGGCGGCTCGAACCGTTCTACCCCGTCCTTTACAAGGGCAAGAGCGGCCTGGTGGCCCACGAATGCATTCTCGATGTGCGCGGGCTCAAGGAGCGCACGGGCATTGACGTGGAGGACGTCGCCAAGCGCCTCATCGACTACGGATTCCACGCCCCCACGATGTCCTGGCCCGTGCCCGGAACGCTGATGGTGGAGCCAACCGAGAGCGAGTCGAAGGCGGAACTCGACCGCTTTTGCGACGCCATGATCGCCATCCACGGGGAAATTCTCGCCGTGGAAAGCGGCGCGCTCGACCCCAAGGACAACCCGCTCAAGAACGCCCCGCACACGGCGCAGAGCGTGGTGAGCGACGCCTGGACGCGCGCCTACCCGCGCGAGCAAGCCGCCTTCCCCGCCCCGTGGACGCGCGAAAGCAAGTTCTGGCCCGCCGTGGGCCGCGTGGACAACGTGTACGGCGACCGGAATCTGGTGTGCGTGATGGGCGGGTGCCAGTAGCGGGAGGGGAAGAAGTTTTATCCGCAGATTACGCAGATTGACGAGGGGCTCTCCTGAAAATCTGTGTAAATCTGTGGATGCCTTTTCCTCTTCTCTGTTGGATCTTTGAATCCGGCTGCCTTGTTGCGTCAATTTGCCAGTTGCTTTTCTTTTTGAAACCGGGCACATTCGCCAACTCCCACTTGTTGGGAACTTCGGGGAAACGCTCACGTGGCGGAATGGCAGACGCGTACGACTCAGAATCGTATGGGGAGACCCGTGGAGGTTCGACTCCTCTCGTGAGCACCCCCCCCTCTCTTTGTTCTCCGTTATCTCGTTCCCAAGCTGGAGCCTGGGAACGGGAACGGAAATGCACTTGCACCACGAAGAGAGGAAGAGATTTCAGGAATCCTTTCCCGCCTTCGTGCCCTTCGTGTTCTCTGGGGCGAATCTTTTTTGCGGCTATTCCTTTTGGTTTTTTAGGATAATAGTTGTCCACACCCATTGAAAACCGACTTAAAAACCTCGCCGCCCACCGCATTTCCCGCCGGCGTGACCAATGCCAATTGGTTCAGCTTTTTCAATGCCGTCTCGTTCCAGATTTTCCTCGGGCCGCCGCTCATCCTTTACGCCAAGAGCCTCGGCGCGAGCGCCACGCTGCTCGGCTTGCTCGGCTCTCTGACGCCGCTGCTCACCGTTTTCCAGATTCCCGCCGCCCACCACATCCAACGCTTTGGCTACCGACGGTTTATCCTGGCGGGATGGAGCACGCGCAACCTGTGCGTGTTTGCCGTGGTCGCCATTCCGTTGCTCGGCTTTTTAAGCAACGGCTGGAAACTGGCGCTGCTGGTCGGCTTTCAGTTTCTTTTTAACCTTCTGCGCGGCATTTCCAGCGGGGCGTGGCTGCCGTGGCTGACGGAAATTTTGCCGGAGGAAATCCGCGCCCGGTTTCTTTCCCGTGACCAGCGTTTCATGCAGACCGGCTCGCTGGCGGCGCTGCTCTTCTGCGGGTTGGTGCTCCAAAAAGAGTCCCAACCGTGGGAATTTGCGCTCGCGTTCCTGATCTCCGCCATCGGGGGAGCCGCCTCCCTTTTCTATCTCAACCGCGTGCCGGACGTGGAGGCGCAGGAAAGCCTCAAAAAAAGCGGAACGCGGGTGCCCTGGGCAACCATCGTGACCTACCCCCCCTTTGCGCGGGTGCTGGGGTTCAATCTGCTCTTCGCCTTTACCGTGGGCAGCCTGGGGGTGTTCAGCGTCTCGTTTCTCAAAGGCCGGGCAGGGTTGGGTGAAAACAACATTCTTTTCCTGATGGCGGTGAGCTTTATCGCGGCGGTTGCTTCGCTGGGAATGGTGGGGCGTCTGCTGGATGCCATCGGCTCCAAGCGGCTGCTGCGCTGGGCGTTGGCGCTCTACATGGTTTACATGGCGGGCTGGGTGGGGATTGCTTCGGGGCTCATTGGGCCAAGCCTTCTGCTGCTGCTTTTTGTGTTGGGGGGAGTGGCCGGTTCGGCGATCAACCTTGCCAACGTCCGCCTGATCATGGGCGTCATGCCGGAGATGGGGCGCGCTCATTTCTTCGCCGCCTATACCGTCATCACCAGTCTCTGCCTGGGCTTTTCGCCCATCCTTTGGGGCCTGTGCCTGGATGCCATGAACGGCCTCAAGGTAGCCGTGGGGCCGCACGGGGCGTTTGAATGGAACCGCTACTCGGTTTATTTCACGGCGCTGCTTTTCCTCGCAGGAGCGACGTTCCTGGCCGCCGCCGCGCTGGTGGAAACGCAACCGCGCCCGAGCGAGGTGAAATAGCGGGAGCAAAGATGCGCAGCGAGTTGCGTAAAATATCGGGATTACATTTTTGTGGAGGGGTGATAAGTTCGTGGGCGTGTTTGCTCCACAACGATTGGAATCCACAAATCTGAGCCCTGAAGAGTTGACGCGTTATGCGCGGCACCTTGCGTTGCCTTTGGTGGGGGTTGAGGGGCAGCGGCGACTCAAAGCCGCCAGCGTGCTGTGCATTGGCACTGGGGGACTCGGTTCACCCGCCGCCCTTTACCTTGCCGCAGCAGGCGTGGGGCGGATTGGTCTTGTCGATGCCGATACGGTGGAACTTTCCAATCTCCAGCGTCAGATACTCCACGGAACCGGCGACCTGGGACGCAAGAAGGTGCTTTCGGCCTGCGATTCTTTGCGGGAGGTGAATCCGCTTGTGAAAGTTGATCTGTATGACACGCAGTTCCGGGCGGGAAACGCGATGGGCATCGCCGCGGATTACGATGTGGTGCTTGACGGCACGGATAATTTCGCGACCCGCTATTTATCGAATGATATTTGCGTGTTCCTCAAGAAACCGAACATTTACGGCTCCATTTTGCGGTTCGATGGGCAATGCTCCGTTTTTGCGCCGCACCTGGGCGGGCCGTGTTATCGATGCATGCTTCCCGAGCCTCCGCCTGCCGGGAGCGTGCCCGCGTGCGCCGAGGGCGGCGTGCTGGGAGTGTTGCCGGGAATCATCGGAACGATGCAAGCCATTGAGGCAATCAAGCTGATCCTTGGCATTGGCGAGCCGCTCGTCGGACGGCTGATCCATTTCGACGCTCTCAAGTTCAAGTTCCGCGAGTTCCAACTCCGCAAGGATCCCCGGTGCCCGGTTTGCGGCGAGCATCCGTCGATTACCGAACCGGTTGACTACGACCGGTTTTGCAGGGTTCCCGCCTTGCAATCCCGCACGGAGGCAGGGGAGGGGACGCTTTCGGTCTCGGCATTGAAAGCGAAACTCGATGCGGGCGAGCGCTTCCTTTTGCTGGACGTGCGCGAACCGTTTGAGTGGGACATCTGCCACATTCCCGGAGCGCAGCTCATTCCGCTGGGCAGCCTCCCGTTGCGGATGAACGAGTTGGATCGCTCCGGTGCAATCGCGCTGCTCTGCAAATCGGGAGTGCGTAGCGCCAAAGCGCTGGAACTCCTCAAGGGGGCTGGGTTCACAAGGCTCTCCAATGTCGAAGGCGGCATTGCGGCGTGGGCTCGCGAAGTGGATCTGGAGATGGCGCGTTACTAGAGCAGTCCCGAAGAAATCCTTTGCCAGAATCCCCGGTTTGCAGGCATCTTTTCCTTATCCCATGAATCTCATTATCAATGGCGAACAGCGCGCAGTTTCGGGCCTTCAGACTCTCCCTGAATTGCTTGAAGCGCTTGCTCTTCCGGCGGATGCGCTCCTCATCGAACACAACGGCTTGGCGTTGCTGCGCGACGAATGGACTGCCCGTCCGCTGGCTGAGGGCGACCGCATCGAGTTCCTCCGCATCACGGCAGGCGGTTAGGGAGACGTGGCGTGGCCGGTCTACCGGTTCTTCGCCAGGAGAACCAACCCCAGCATGATGACGGCCCAGGCAAAGCCCCGTTGGAGCGCAGGAGACGAAAGCCGCTTGGCCAGCAATTGTCCGCCAAACATCCCGGTGAGCGCCACGGCCAGGAAGCTCAGGGTTTGCGGCCAATCCAGTGTCACATAGCGAAGCTGCCCCAGGACGCCGGCTGCGCAGTTCAGTGAGATAGAGCGTTTTAAATTAAAGT
>SESG01015129.1_pt1 | contig 14455 bp, 11 predicted proteins | sample 3171421 | NCBI WGS metagenome assembly SESG01 (sample SAMN10866946, study PRJNA518727) | freshwater metagenome | biome: subpolar coniferous forest; feature: holomictic lake; material: water; isolation source: holomictic Lake 227, 6 m and 8 m depth | place: Canada: near Kenora, Ontario | collected... | reverse complement strand
ACTGCAGATTTCCGCCAGTTGTGCGCTTTTATGCACCGGCCGCAAACCTCTATTGCATACTGACCAGTTGGATAAGTTGGGTATTAGATATACAAACACCGGAATAAAGGTTGATCAGAATTTGATGACAAATGTTTCTGGCATCTATGCTGTAGGCGATGTTACCGGCGGCATGATGCTGGCACACCGTGCGGCACAGCAGGCCAAAGTCGCCGCAGGGCATATTTGCAGTTTGGGTAATTATTCGTATAATGAAAGATTCATTCCTTCCGTAGTCTATAGCCATCCTCAGATTGCGCGTGTTGGATACACACAAAAACTGGCACAATCAGAAGGCTTGTCCGTAGAAATTATCAAATCTCCGTACGCCGCCAACATTATCGCCCGCACGGAACTGATGAGTCAGGGTTTTGTCAAAGCTATTTTCCATCAGGATAAACTAATCGGTGCAACCATTGTCGGCGATCACGCATCCGAACTAATTTCTCCTCTTGCGCTGGCAGTATCGAATGGCCTTACCAAAAAACAATTAAGAGCATGGGTCATACCACACCCGACGCTCAGTGAAATATTTGCGCCGCTTCTATAGAGTTTAAATCCATATTTCCCATAAGGAGAAAAGCATGAAGATAATAAATTACACATCCGTTATACCAACCAATTTTGACAGCGATCAGGTAAAGGGGGTAGCCGGACGCGTTGTCGTTGGCAAAAATGACGGGGCGAATAATTTTTGTATGAGGATATTTGAGATTGCTCCGGGTGGAAATACACCGAAGCATGCCCACCCCTGGGAACATGAAATGTTTATTCACGCGGGTGCCGGTGAAATTTTCGGCAATGGCAAATGGAATCCTGTGAAGCCGGGAACTGTAATTTTCATGCCGCCCAATGAAGAACATCAAATTCGCAATGCCGGCAAGGAACTACTGATTCTGGCCTGCTTAGTCCCATCAATCGCTCCGGAATTATAAGACTGATCTTACATATTCAGCGGAGCTATCGCCTGCTACAAAGCCTGTTGAAAACGCGGCTTGCAAATTATAGCCGCCGGTGTCGGCATCAATATCCATGACCTCACCGCAAAAATAAAGGCCTTGTATTTTTTTAGACGCCATTGTGCGCGGATCAATTTCATCAAGCGCCACACCGCCTGCAGTAACTATCGCCTTTTCTAAAGGCAGAGGGTATTTGATGTTAAAGCGCAGCGCTTTAAGCGTCTCTACAATTTTTTCCCGCTGAATTGCATTGATCTGGTGTGCCAGCGTTTCTTTATCAATAAAGGTTTGTTCGATAAAGGGTTCAATCATTTTGGCCGGCAGATATTCTTTAATAATACCTGTGATTTTTCTTTTGCCGGATTGATCCAAATCCCTCTGCAGGCGCTTATGCAATTGATCTTTGGCTAAAGCCGGTTTTAAATCAATCAAGATGGAAACCCGCCCATGTTCGAGAGCTTCATTGATCGCGAGACTCATCAGTAAGATAATCGGGCCACCCAGACCAAAATGCGTGAAAAGCATCTCACCAAATCGACTTTCAATGAGTGGCGGACGAGGCACTTTTTTTTCACCACGTCCATAGTCAATCTGCGGTATTAATGTTGAATCAATGAGACCGCCCTCGCCCTGAAAGGCAGTCGCGCGGACATTGCGCAAGCTCACTCCCTGCATGGCCTTAGCAAGTTTTTGTTCATGCACAATAAGCGGCACCAGCGCAGGTTTGAGTTTGACTATGCTATGCCCAAGCATTGCGCTCAACTTGCAGCCATCGCCCGTAGATCCGGTTGCCGGCCATGATGCGCCACCGGCGGCTATAATCAGAGCAGCGCACCGGTAATTTCCGGTTGAAGTCTTTACGCTAAAAATCGCTTCATCATCAATGGCAATTGATGTCACTGAAGTATTTAACTTAACCTTGACATTACCTGCGGCCAGATATTTTTTAAATACCTTCACCACATCTTGAGCATCATCAGAGACAGGAAAGATTCTGCCGCCGCGTTCAACCTTGGTGGCAAGTCCGTGACCTTCCAAAAAGCTGAGCAACTCCGGACGAAAAAAGCGGTGAAAGGCACTGTGCAGAAAGCGGCCATTTGCTCCATACATGGAGATGAATTTCTTCAGTTCGGCGGAATTGGTCAGGTTGCAACGAGTCTTCCCGCTAACAAGAATTTTCTTGCCGCAACCATCAGTTTTTTCCAATAGTAAAACTTTGGCGCCAACCGCGCCTGCCCGTCCCGCGGCCATAAGACCTGCCGCGCCGCCACCAATAACGATAATATCGGCATCTAATAGTTTTGCTGTTTGCATTGTTTCCTATCAAGCTTTTGGAAAGAACTAACATAAATAACATTATACGGTCAATCCCGCGATTTTGAATTTAAAGCACTCCCGCAGGCGGAGGATGCGTCGTAAATCGCGGGATAATTCAACCTACAAGCTTCAGTATCGCATATGCCCTTTAGGGTGCACTTTATTTCTGAAGCTTGGATCTCATTATTACAAGGAGCCTCAGGCTCCTGCCGGAGGTTTGCGTTTGCTCCACTCAGCGAATGGCTGTTGAATAAATCTCCAGCGTCTGGGGAATTATTCCCCACTTATTTACGGGAATCATCTTCGTATATTTTTCTGGTGATTATTATGTCAATCATTGCGATGACATACACTTTTTTTAATGGAAGAGCTTCTTGGCACGCTAGTTGCTATAAGGGTTGTCAGAAATATAATGGAGGCAGGTCGCAATGAAAAGATTTTTGGTGTACATAGTTAGCGTTGCTTTTCTTTTGTCAGCTTTGGCGTTTGCCGCTGACAGACCGGTAACTGTTACAACCAAAGTTGATGCGGCAAAAACAAATGTTATTAAATCAGCAAAGATGAATGCAAGAGGGAAAGTCATTGAGGTATCGGATAGCTCAATTAAGATAGAGCGCACTGCAAAGGGCAACACGGAAACTGTGGAATTTGTTTTAGATAAACCAGCAGAAAATATCGCTGTAGATGATTACGTTAAAATTGCGTATATTGAAGTAGATGGTCAGTTATTGGCCTCGAGAATAGTAAAAGCGGCACCTAAAAAAATTGAGAAAAAGAAGTAAATGCTGTTTTAGAAAAAGCAGAAATGCTTGAGTACTTACGGCAAGTAGTTTGGAGTCCCTTAAATATTTATAAGGGTGGTAGTTAAAAAAACAAATTTTGAAGGAGGATTTAAGATGAAACGTTTAGTATTGTTAGTAGTAGCATTGGTTTTCGCATTTTGCACCACCGTAATGGCAGCTGAGCCCGTTGCAGCTCCCGCAGCAGCTCCCGCAGAAAAGGCCGCTCCGGTAGCAAAGAAGAAAGTTGCAAAGAAAGCAGTAGCAAAGAAAGCTGACAAGAAAGCTGAAAAGAAAGCCGACAAGAAAGTTGTTGAGCCTGCAGCAGCTCCCGCAGCAAAATAGTCTATCACAAATCTATGTGATGGAAATAGGGGACAGGGAAACCTGTCCCCTATTTTTTTGCTTTTTATGGTTTATTTTCACTCTTTCTGCTATATTCAACCAGCATGATAAAAAAAATAATCTCAAAAATAATTACTTACAATGATAATCTGACAGTAAAGGTACGGCTGGTTGTGCTTACCGGTGCCGGTTTGGCTATAACCATGGCCATCTGGGGCATAATCCAATTGACTGCCCTGGATAGAATTCTCGTCGGGCAGCAGGTAACAAGACTGGAAGGCGTGGCAGAAACCGTCAGCACTTTTTATCAATATTTCCCGACTAAACGCGGCCTTTCCGCGCTTGATTCCGCCCTGAAGGACCATGTGCAATCAGATATTCGTATCGCCCGCATTGACATATTTGATGCCAGCCACAATAATGTTGATTACGTGGCGGGAGCCAGCCGGGTTCAATATGAATGGCCTGATGATATTGTTGCTTTGGCCAGTGCCAAGGGCAAATCCCGTTATGCTAAAATGGAGACAGAGAGCGGTCCGGCATTAGGTCTGCTATATCCAGTTGCAGGAGAAACCAAAGATTCACACATTGTAGTCGGCATTATCGGGTTTTCACGGGCTAATACTGAAATTCTGAATCGAGCCCAGCAATTATTAATATTTAGCAGCACCGGATTATTAATAGTTATTCTATTATTAATAATCTTAAGTTATCGCTGGCTTATCGGCAGACCGCTAAGTCTTATCATTGAGACAATTGATGAATCCCAAAAAGAACAATATATTAAGCGCATTCCTATAGCTCGTCAGGATGAATGGGGACAACTTGCCTTGCACTTCAATTTGATGGCCGATGAAATTCAGCAAGTTATGGCCAGTAATTTTGACTTGACCAGGCATTTGGAAGACCGCGTCCGCGAAGAAACTCATAAGGTAGTTCAGCTGCAAAAACAGGTTGATGATCTCAAACAATTGACGGCTCTGGGGCATTTAACGGCTAATCTTGCCCATGATTTGGGCACACCGCTCCATTCCATCGGAGGCCTGGCCAAGCTTCTGTTGGAGAAAGAAGGATTTTCTCCGGACGTAGTCCATAAACTGGAATTGATTGTTCAGCAAACCCAGCGTCTGGACAATGTTATCCAAAATGTTCGTAAGGCCACACGGTTGCCAGATCCACATTTTGAAGTGCTCACTCTTCAAAATATTTTAAGTGAAACGTTGCCGCTGGTCGAGCCACTGACAAGACAAAGCAATGTAGTGGTTAGCACTCATATCGATACTGCCATCCAATCTTTATACGTTGATCGTTATCGAATCCAGACAGCGCTTTTGAATATCATTCAAAATTCTCTGGAGGCCATGCCGCAAGGCGGAAAGATAACTATATCAGCGGAAGGTGTTGAACAAAACCGAATTGTAGCAATTACAATTCAGGATACCGGCGCGGGAATTCCGCCGGATATGATTGATAAGGCTTGCGAACCGTTTTTCAGCACGCGCAAAAATGAAGGGTTACGGGGATTGGGTTTGGCTATCGTCCGCGATATCATCAAAACTCACGGCGGTAAAATGGAAATTAAAAGCCCGCCGGGCAAGGGAACTGCAGTCATTCTTTATTTGCCTGTAGAAGGTTTTTCATCGAGCAAACCATAACGGCGAATTTTCAACCGCAGTGTTTTCCGGTCAATTCCCAGCATCTGTGCAGCTTTGGATTGGTTCCAGGAAGCCTCCTTCAGTGTTTGTCGAATTTGATCTCTTTGCGCCTCTTCCAGAGGACTCATATCGGCCGGAGTCATATCTTCTTTACTTTCTTTTTGCCGCGAAAACCGCTCAGGTAAATTTTCCGGCAGAACAACCACAAAAGGAGAAAGCAATAAAGTTTGCTGCAGAACATTCTCCAACTCCCGAACATTGCCCGCCCAGGAATAGGACATAAGCAATTCCATCGCCTCCGGCGAAATACGAACGCTGGGATAACCAAATTTTTTCAGCAATGATTCAATAAGAAGTGGTATGTCCTCTTTATGATCGCGCAAAGACGGGATGCGCAATCTCACGATAAATCTATACAGGAGATCGAGCCGGAAACCACCATTACTCACTTCTTCATCAATGTTTTTATTAGCCGCTGCCACTACGCGCACGGCAATGTGGCGAATATCGTGCCCGCCGATTCTTCTTACTTCACCATCCTGCATAAAGCGCAATAGTTTGCCTTGCAGCGCTGTGGACATTTCTGTTATTTCATCAAGAAAAATTGTCCCGCTCTGTGCCGATTCCAGCAGGCCTACATGCTGATGGTCAGCGCCGGTAAATGATCCTTTTTCATAGCCGAAAAGTTCGGATTCCAGTAAATTATCGGGAATTGCCCCGCAATGAACTACAACAAAAGGCTTGTCGCGCCGAGAGGACATATTGTGCAGAGAGCGGGCAGTTAACTCTTTTCCCGTACCGCTTTCTCCTTCGATTAAGACGCTGGCCGCCGAATCAGCAACACGAGCAATTTGTTTGTAAAACTCAACCATGGTCGCGGACGTTCCGATAAACTTCGGCAATTCAGTCGCTCCCGGCTGCAGGTCCATTCGCCGCTTTCGAAGCTCTCGAACCTCTAGTACTTTCTTCACAAGAACCCGGCAATCATCCGGCGAAAATGGTTTGCTGATGTAATCCCAGGCGCCGAGACTTATGGCTTCCATTGTTGTTTCCAAAGAGCCATAGGCAGTCATGAGAATAACCGGTAAATTTGGCCATTGTTTTTGTACTTGACTCAAAAACTGCAAGCCATCCATTCCGGGCATACGAATATCGGATATCAAAAGGTCATATTGGGAGAGGTCTTGCTTAAGCGCTTCCAAAGCGGATGTATAGGCAATTACTTCATAACCATCGCGCAGGAGAGCTTCCTGTAAAAACTCACACGCTACGGCATCATCATCAATAACTAAAATACGGGCTTTCATAAAATCATCTGGTCAGGTTAATCAAGGTTATTATTCAGGCAATGCTGCAATAAAAAAACCATCAAGTTTTCTGCTGCCTATCGCATCTTTCGCAACTATGGTGCAATGAATTCTCTTTTCACCATTCTCTTCATACTTTTTAACTACCTTGCCGCTCACAGTTATTGTTGCTCTGTTTTTTGTATTTTCTACGTTATCCCAATCAACAGGTTCAGTCATACTCAAAAACCGGGCAGATACTTTTCTCAAATATTTATTTTCAACCCAGGCTGTTATGGCTTCACCGGCAATTCCCATTATCAGCATCCCATGGGCAATGACACTATTCAAACCGATCATTTTGGCGAAGGTTTCATCGTGATGCAATGGATTAAAATCTCCGGACGCACCGGCATACCGAACCAAATGTGTCCTGTTAATGGGGCCTGCCGTGTAACTTGGCATCGAATCGCCAATTTTAATATCGTCATAATTTACTGTCATTAATGTCTTCCTATCTTTCCATCATAGTTGTGCGCACTTTACCGACCAATTCGCCCCTCTGGTTTACAACTTCTGTTTCCAGTACAGTAACCTCCGCAAATCTACCCAACCTGTCTCTCTTCCCTCTTTCATACATTTCGACAACCTTCATTTTACGGGTAATAGTATCGCCGACATAAATACTGCCATAATATTCATATTCTTCCTCACTGTGCAAAAGCCTGTTTATATCAATACTCAGGGCTTTAACTATTTCCGGCAGACCCTTACCCGTCCAGAAAGCGAAACTGTTCATAAATGTTGGTGGAATCGTGATTCCCTGATGACCCGCTTTTTTTGCGCTTGCCTCATCATAATAAATAGGATTAATTTCCTCTTTCTCTTCTGTCAGCGCAACAGCCATAGCAAACTCGGCAATTTTATTTTTTTCCACTGTAATGGTGTAGTTTGGGAATTCCATCCCAACTTTTGATCTGTCCGCCATAAATAGCCTCCGCTAAAAGTGGTGTAGCTAATAGCACATTAATATCAGAATAACACGTTTTAATTACAGAATTTTGATTTTTCTTTCTTCCGCTCTCAAAGCGAACTCTTTGTTTGCTCTTCATGAAGATTGCAATAAGTTTGAGAATTTTACTTATTATTATGCTATACTTTCTGCAAATTATAATCTACCGTCCTGTATTAATAGAGATGGTCACAAAAACTGCCGACCATCAGGCAACAGAAACTAAACCGCGAGGCGAGGTATTAATTATGAAAAGATTCAGTCTTGCCATGCTCTTGGATTCATTCAAAAAAGTTACTATGCTGGCTCTGAAACGAATTCAGGTAATGTTTGCGGAAACTTTCGGTCTTGGTCCCGGAACAACTCTCAGCGCAATTATTTTTATCTGCCTGGTAGTGCTCACTGCTACTTTCTGGTTTATTTATTCAGCTCCACCGGATACTATTACTATTACCAGTGGTGATGAAGGCACCAGCTTAGCGAAGAGCGCTGAGAAATATAAAAAGATACTGTTCAAAAAAGGCGTGAAACTGGAAATTCTGAAATCAAAAGGTTCGCTGGAGAATTTGCAGAGGCTGGAAAATCCGGCATTCCGGGTAGATGTCGGATTTGTGCAAACAGGTATCGCTAAAAACAGTAATACTGATAAGCTGGTATCGCTTGGCAGCATTAACTACCAGCCGCTTTATATCTTCTACAGGAGCAGTAAACCTTTCGATCTTTTATCCCAGTTCAGCGGCAAAAAATTGGCAATCGGTGAAGATGGAACAGGCACACAGGTGCTGGCTCTGGAGCTTCTGGACATGAACGGCATAAAACCAGGTGGCACGACAACACTAATCGAAATGGACGATGACGACGCCCACAAAGCGCTACTGGAAGGTAAAATTGACGCCGCCTTTATGATGAGTGATTCCGCATCTTCAGAGACCAGGCGCGAATTGCTGCGAAAGCCCGGGATTAAACTTTTCAATTTTTCGCAAGCTGATGCCTATACCCGCCGTATCAGCCATTTGAACAAGATCGTTATTCCCAAGGGATCCTTTGATTTCGGCAAGAATATTCCCGATCAGGATGTCATTCTGGTCAGTCCCACAGTTGAACTAATCGCGCGCACTGATCTTCATCCTGCTCTCTCCGATCTACTTTTGGAAGCGGCAACCGAAGTACATTCAAGGCCTGGACTGACCCGCAAGCGTGGTGAGTTTCCCGCGATGCTCGAACATGAATACAAGATAAGCCCCGATGCCACCCGTTTTTATAAATCAGGCAAAGGTTTTTTATACAAATATCTTCCCTTCTCGATGGCAAGCCTGGTCAACCGAATTCTTGTTGTATTTGTGCCGATGATTTTGATCTTGATTCCGGGATTGAAAAGCATCCCGGCTATCTACAGATGGCGAATGAGGTTGCGTCTGTTGCGCTGGTACCGCGCGTTATTGATGCTGGAAGAAGGTATGGTCGGTCATATAACTCCTGAAAAGCGAGCTGAATTAATAGAGCGACTCAACGAAATCGAGGAAACCGTTAACAATTTAAAAGTGCCGGCATCATTTGCCGATCAATTCTATGCCCTACGCAGTCATGTCTTAATAGTCCGCGAAAGGCTTATGCACAAAGCAAACTAGACGGTACAGGCTTTTTTTTGAAAATAGTAATGTTTTCATGATTAAAAACAGAGGGCGTTTGCCCGAAATTAAAAGAAAGGCGGAAAAAGTCATGTTAAAAAAAATACTCATCATCATCGGTTCTTTGATTGGGGCCATCTTGATTCTGATCATTGCGGCCGGAATCATTATCATGCTCAAGGTGGACAAAGCATTTATTGAATCTCAAATGTCCAAGGCTTTAAACAGGCAGGTCTATATTGAAAAAATCGATATAAGTATTTTCTCTCTCGTTTCAGGAATTGAAATAAAGAATGTTGCTATATCCAATTTTAAAACCCAGCAACAGTTAAAAGTCCTTGCGGGTAAGCCTGTTGCGGCAGGCGATGTTTTTACGGGAATGGAGGCTTTGCGCTTCAAAGTACGTTTTTTGCCACTGTTGCGTAAGCAGGTTGATCTCAAAGAACTTGTTTTATACAGCCCCGTAATCAACCTGACCAGAAGCAAACAGGGCGTATTGAACTGCGATGATCTGATTAAATCCCAAAAGCAGACTCCGGCAAATAAGGCGGAGCTGGAAAAAGGGAAGGCTGCGGAAGTAAATAAACAGGCCAAGCCGATCTCAGCCGATGATATTCCTGTCGCCATTACCGTGGGGGAAATCGGCATTAAAAATGGAATCATTAACTATTACGACGGCGAGTATGATCAAAGGATTCAGATTTATAAACTGACCACTCTGGCCTACGATATCAACATTGACCCTAAAGATCTGGAGAAAAAAGATGAAATTAAATTGAAAATGGAAATGGGGTTAAAAACAGTAGGCCAAGTGAAATCAGGAAGTGTCCAGAGTTTTGATGTGGTAATAGATGCCGCTGGAAAAGTAATTCCTTTCGATGTGAAAACCAGATTGCTGGAGCCTGAAGTGATTGTCCATGTCGGCTTTCCTGATGGGCAGATCACCGGCCTGCAAATATTTAACTCGGTTGCAACTATTCCCCTGCTCGGTGACTATCTGGGCGAGTATATCTCGTTTATGAGAGGAAAACAGCAATGGAAAGACTCAAAAGCATCAGGCGTTGATTTGCGCTACAAGGCCGGCAAAGCGCAACTGTCCAACGGTAAGCTTGATCTGAAGGAGGCCAGTCTTCTCTTTGACGGAGCAGTAAATACCGAGTCCAGTGCCCTTGATATGAACCTTGATATGCTTATGAAAAAAGAAATTAATGAAGGTGTCAAAAAGGGTCTCGCAAAGCAAATTGAGGCAGGCATTAAAAATCCTGAAGTAAAGAAATATGCCGATCCCAATAAGCTGGCAGAAGCAGCGATGCAGCCACTTCTCAATAAGGAGAACATGATTGATTTGAAATTAAAAGTTGGCGGCACAACTCAAAAGACCGATGTAAAACTGACCCAGCCTCAGCTCGATTCCCTGAGCAGTGTTATCAAGAATTCTGCCGGCAGTATTGCGACACAGGCAGTCAAAGGCGCGGGGAAACAGTTGCTTGGCGGAGATCAGAAGAAGCTGATGGATGACGTGCAAAATCTACTCAAAAAATAAAAAGGCTAATATCAAAAAATGGTTTAGCAATTACATTTAACAAACAAGAAAAGGAAGGAGACATATTTTTGAAAGCGGAAAATATTAAACGCGTCTTAATTATCGGCGGCGGAACCATGGGCAGACAGATCGCCCTCCACTTCGCGATCCATGGCTGCAACGTCGTCATTTACGATATCCAGGAAGAATTCTTGGCCAAGGCTTTGTCAGGAATTCAAAAGATAGCCGGAAGCTATGTTCGCCTGAAACGGATAACCCAGGAGGAGGCACAAGCAGCGATCGGCAGAATTTTGACCACGACGATTCCCGAAGATGCAGCCGCGGAAATCGATCTTGTCAGTGAATCGGTCCCCGAAGACCCCATCCTGAAAGGAAAGGTTTTTTCTCTCTTTGACAAACTCTGTCCACCCCGCACCATCTTCACCACGAATACATCCACCCTGCTCCCCTCTATGTTTGCCGAAGCCACCGGAAGACCAGGAAAATTTCTCGCCCTCCACTTCCACGATCTTCGCACGAATACCGTTGTGGATATCATGCCCCACCCCGGAACTGATGAAGAAACGATCCATGTCGTTCAGGATTTTGCCAAACGGATGGAGCTCATCGACATTCTCCTGAGAAAAGAAAACAGCGGTTATGTTTTCAATGCCATGTTCGCGGCTTTTCTCGGATCAGCGCAAACCCTGGCAGCAAACGGTATCGCATCCATTGAAGACATAGACAGGTCATGGATGGGTGTCATGAATATGCCGATCGGACCCTTCGGAATAATGGACAGCGTCGGCATCGCTACCGCGTGGATGGTCACGGCTTACTGGGCAAAACAGACAGGTGACGCGCAATCACAGAAAAATGCCGACTTCCTGAAACAGTTTGTTGATCGTGGTGAACTCGGCCAGAAAACAGGCAAGGGATTCTATCAGTACCCCGGTCCATTGTTTAGACAACCGGGATTCATTGCCGGTAACACCATTTAAAGGGGAAACGAAGCGCAACGGAATTAGAAATACCAAGTTGTATAAAGATAATATTTAGTTCTTGTTTTTTGACTGACTCGTAAAAAGTCCGAATATCTTCATTCCGGCGAAGGCCGGAGAGGTATCCTCGTGTGACCCTATTGTGACCTTAAGGTTATTCAGGTTATCAAGGTATCTCCAGAAAATATTGATATTGCTGGATTCCGGATCAAATCCGGAATGACAAAACAGTGTTTTCCGATGAAAGGAAAATACCATGAATCAGAAACAATATTTGGTATTAAACGTCCATTCCCGTTACCTCTACAAGCGCCTTGCCGCCGTATTAGTCTTCCTATACTTCGTAGCAATGATCATCATGTCCCTTGCTGATCTTGAAACGGTCTTTGAGCCGTCGCTGCTTCTCCCTATCATGAATACAATTTTTGCAGGCTTAATCCCCATTGCCGTTTCGATCATCGCGGCCAGGGCTTATCTTTTCAGCGGATTGAGCAGCCTGCTCTTTATGGGTTGCGGGATGATGACCTTTGGCTGTGCGGCGATACTGGCGGGATGGCTAATCAGCGGTCAGCAGGGACCGAATGTGAACGTAACCATTTATAATATAGGTGCACTGCTAGGCTCCGTCTTTCAGATCTTTGGTGCCGTTTTTACATTTAAAAAGGTAATTCCTGATGCGATGCCGGAACTGCGAAAAATCAAGCTTATCATGACATACACAGGAATGATTTTAATTATGTTCTTTCTCACCCTGGCAACCTTCTGGGGTGTGACTCCGCCGTTTTTTATTCAAGGTGTCGGGCCGACTCTTTTGAGGCAGGCTGTTTTAGGGACGGCTGTGGCCATGTTCCTTTTTTCCGCTCTGGTTATTATGGGAATTTTCACGAAGAGGAAACTGGATTTTCATTACTGGTATTCTTTATCCCTGATCATGATCGCTTTGGGTTTGATCGCCTTTTTTATCCAGAAATCTGTCGGGAGCCCCATCGGTTGGTTGGGAAGATCGGGGCAGTATATTGGCGGTATCTATGCCCTGATTGCTATTTTGATTACCTTCAAAACCGCACGAATCAAGGGTGTTTCTATGTCAACCACTGTGGCCGGTCTCTTTTCGGATGCGGAATTGAGCTATCGGGTACTTGTCGATACGATTACAGATGCCGTCGTATATTTTGGGCAAGATGGACAAATAATCCAATGGAATACTGCGGCAGAAAAGGTTTTCGGTTATCGGCAGAATGAAGCTGTCGGATCATCTATTTTCAAACTTGTAATCAGTGAAGCTTTTCTGGAGATGTTTCGGAAAGAAATAAACAATCTCAGCGCGATTGATGATCGTCGAAAAGTCGGAAGATTGTTGGATATTTCCGTAAAGACAAAAGACAAGGGCGTTATTCCGGTAGAAATCTCTATCTCAGCAATGAAAGTTAAGGATGAATGGTCATTTGTCTGCGTGGTCAGGGATATTACTGAACGTAAAAACGCAGAAGCAGCAATTCAAAAACTCAATGAAAATCTGGAACAGCGGGTGGAGGAGCGGACCCGACAATTGACAGCCAGTGAACAACGCCTGTCTCTTGCCACCATTGCGGGAAAGATCGGCATCTGGGATTGGAATGTTGAAAATGATGAACTGATTTGGGACAATAGCATGTATTACCTCTATGGCATCCGCAAAGAGGATTTTGGCGGTGCCTACGATGCATGGAGTCGAACGCTGCATCCCGATGATCTTCAGTTTGCCGAGAATGAAATTCAAGCCGCGCTTCGTGGCGAGCGGGAATATGCTTCTGAGTTCCGTATCGTTCAACCTGATGGCACTATCAGGATTATCAAGGCCGTTTCTCAAACCATTCGCGATCGTGACGGTAAGCCTCTGCGCATGATTGGCACTAATATCGACATTACCGACCGCAAACGGGCGGAGGAGGAAAAGTTGAAACTCGAAAACCAACTTTTCCAGTCGCAGAAGATGGAAGCAATCGGTACACTGGCCGGGGGCATCGCCCATGACTTCAATAATATTCTATCGGTGATCATCGGTTACACGGAACTGGCCATGGATAATGATCAGAAAGAAAACAAGAAACAATATCTGCAAGAAACCCTGAAGGGAGCAGAACGGGCCAAAAATCTGGTTAAACAAATCCTGACCTTCAGTAGGCAGGTCGACCACGAGAAGAAACCTCTGGACATCAAGATTCTGCTGAAGGAGGCCGTTAAATTTCTCCGAGCCTCTATTCCGACCACAGTTGAGATTAGCCAGCAAATAACAGAAGAAGGCTGCAACATTATGGCCGATCCCACACAGATGCATCAGGTCATCATGAATTTATGCACCAATGCCAGCCATGCGATGAAACAGGCAGGCGGCATACTAAAGATTGAGCTGGCAAACATAGAATTGACCAACGGCGACCTTCCCAGTCATCCAGAACTAAAACCGGGGCATTACGTTAAGTTGACTGTCGGCGATACGGGTCACGGCATCGAACCTGCAATTATTCAACGCATATTCGATCCTTTTTTTACGACAAAATCTGTAGATGAAGGAACCGGTCTTGGGCTCTCGGTTGTCTATGGCATCGTCAAGAGCCATGGCGGAGTGATCAATGTCCATAGTGGACAGGGGAAAGGGGCGGTCTTCAATATCTATCTGCCCAGGATCATCCAAACAGAGGCCACGAAAGTTGATACAGACAAGCACGTTATCGGCGGAACGGAACGGATTCTTTTTGTGGATGATGAACCTTCACTTATTGATATTGGCATGCGCATACTTTTCCCCTTAGGCTACCATGCCACTGGCGCGACAAGCAGTAAAGAGGCACTGGATATATTTCGCGCCGACCCGCAGCGTTTCGATTTAATTATCACCGACATGACTTTGCCTAAAATGACCGGTATTGATC
>SESG01014755.1_pt1 | contig 14461 bp, 14 predicted proteins | sample 3171421 | NCBI WGS metagenome assembly SESG01 (sample SAMN10866946, study PRJNA518727) | freshwater metagenome | biome: subpolar coniferous forest; feature: holomictic lake; material: water; isolation source: holomictic Lake 227, 6 m and 8 m depth | place: Canada: near Kenora, Ontario | collected... | reverse complement strand
TTTCAACCGGCGTGCCGGTTAGTGCCAGAGTAAAAGAGCCTTTCAGCTTACGAACGGCATTAGTGGTCGCAGCCTGCAGATTTTTTACCACTTGAGTCTCGTCGAAAATCAGAACATTGAAAAGTTGATCGGCCAGAATATCGCAATCGCGCTGGATGATTCCGTAGCTGGTGATAATGACATCGTGCTGAGCGAATTCAGCCGTGCTGCGGCTGCCACCGCTATAAATCATAACCCTCGCCCTCGGGAGAAACCGGGCAAGCTCCGCTTCCCAGTTGAAAAGCAGTGACGGCGGCGCGACCACCAGATGCGGTGTTCCCAAAGGTGCGGCAGAGATAATTTCACCTGAAATTATGCCTGCCAGCAGAGTGATCCCCTGCACTGTTTTGCCCAAACCCATGTCGTCGGCAAGGCAAGCGCCGAAGCGGTGCTCATAGAGAAAGGCCAGCCAGTGCCAGGCATCAACCTGATAATGGCGCAGGGTAGCATTAAGCCCAACGGGCAATGACCTTGGCGCTATGGATGAAAAGTTGAGCAGATTTTCCAGAATGCGGGCATCGTCCGCTGAGAGCTTGACCTCTACACCATGACTACGGAGCTGCAGCCAGTCTAAAATTTGCAGGCGCGGCACACGTACAAGATCCTGCTCTCCTTTTTTCTTCTTTTTACTCGTAGGCATGGCGCCGGTGAACATGGCCAGCACCTGAGCGCTGATCTCATCCAGCATCATAAGTTTGCCGTCGCGGCGCAGCATGCCACTGCCATCCATCAAGCTGCGCAACTCTTCTTCCGTTAACATCTCGCCGTTGCAGCGGATCTCCGGCTTCAGCTCAAACCAATCGTGACTACTGCGTGTAGCGTCCAGTGAAAATTCCCATGAAGCTGCAGTCAGCGGCTCGCTGCCGATGCGCAGCGAAAACCCTCCTTTTTGTAGTTGTTCCGTTAACAACGGTAACACCTTCAGCAATTTGTCGGTGGCAATCTCGATTTCTCCCGGCGCACTGCCCGTCGTAAACGCTTCCAGGCCGAATAGTTCGTAGAGAATTTTCAGCATTCGAGCCTGACTACGATGATCATCGTTCAGAAAATGCCAGCCGGCAGACGTTGCCATGACAATATTCATACCCTGATCCCACGAATCTGCCAGAAACGTAAGTAGCAGCTTGGCCTCGCGCTTTACATCCCTTTTTAAAAAATCGGAGGACCCGGTTACAGAACGGAAAATAGTGTTTCGTGCCGTGGCTTTGGTCTCATCAAGCAGAGCAAATGCTGCCTCAATAACCGCCCGTATCCGCTTTTTTGTTCTCATTGGCGATGAAAGAATTGTGCGGCGATCAGGGTTGAACAATCCAAAAGCGGAATTGGAAAAAACAAACGTATGGTGTTCATAGAAACTTGCCGGCTGTAGACAAGTTGTGCTCCCTGCCAAACCCTTTGGAATATCAAGCAGGTAAGTTTGAGCATGTGCCGGGTTTAAATCTCGGGAAACGCCATTCAGCAGGAAGTAGCAGTTGTGTTTCGGATTATCTATGACCTCCGGTAAAAGCCTAATGGCCGCGCCATTGAAAAAACCAAGTGGAACTATAACCGTATGATTGAGACGTGTTAGTTCAGTACTGCCCGCTGCACGTTCCGCAATGTCTTCATCATCCCAGTCGTCTTCAGCCTGATCCTCATAGAATTCGTCAGAATCATTAATTACTCCGTCCAGCTCCTCGAAAATCGCTTCCCAACACTTCCAGGCATCATTATTTGCCACCGGCACGACTTCCCCGGCAGCAATATCAAACAGCATCTGTCCATGCACAACGGCGGAGGCTGGAAGTGGCGTACCATCTGCGTAAGAGCGTGAGATATAAACTTCAGCGCCCTTAATTTCAAAGGTGATGCCAGCGGTCAGTGGCTCATCACGCTTGTAGACAAGCGTTGTTTCAAGGCCCTCATAGTCACGAAATACGATCGGATAGGCACCACCGGTGGCATGCTGAAACATCTCGAAATAACGTTTCGTTGAATCATAGAAGTAGTGTGATGCGAGAAAGCGGGCAAGATCCGTTGGCAAGCCGTGTGCTGTCCAGCCATAAACCGCCTCATCACCCCGCTTTATACCCCCCTTAATGCTTGAGCTATGCCCGCTTTGCTCCAGCAGCATCCGGTATTTTGAGGAACTTGTTTTGGCTGCTGACGGAGTCTGCTGGTCTCTCAGCATCTGTTGTTCCACTTTTGAATTTCCGGAGGCAGGTTCCCGCTCGATATAATTTTTCATATCGAGAAGCATCTGCCGGTTGAAGTGAATGTGCGATAAGGAGTCCGGCGAAACGACCCTTTTAATCGTTGCCCAGGCTATTACAACATGTGGGCAGTTGCGTGCCGGCTGCCATTGATAACAATTACATTTGGTCATTAACCGGTAACCGTCGACCAACAGAGTTGCCTGTACTCCACTGGCAAAGGTAACAACTAAAGCCGATTTATCCATGTTCCAGACAGCATTTTTCAAGGTATTTGCCTTGCACTCTTCAAAGCCTGACATCAGGTGAACTTTGGCAGCAGCATCGTGAATATCACCAGGACGATAGCTTTTGAATTTTTCCAGGAGAGGTGAAGTTACTTGTGGTGTGATCATGACCTTATTCCCCGAATTTTCTGCATTTAAATCGCCTGCCAGCAGATATTCATCGACAATATCAAGCGGTGTATTTAGCGGTTACAGAGGATAAGCCGAGCTGCATTGTTGTCCTTGTGAGAGTAAGAGACCCCATCCTGATTTGCTAAAAACGCCTATGTCTTGCAGGAGGGGCGGTAGGAGGCAAGGATTTTAGTCTTTATTCCGCCAATATATATACGAAAACATGCGTGGAATACAGCGAAAGAATGATGTCAGCAACCCCTCCTGACAATCGGCTGGAGAGATCGGCTATAGATTTGATGGAACTACTGCGTGGAGTGCTATGAAATAGCCGCCCACCAGGCCCCAACAACCGCAGCAGCACTTATAAGTGCAAGCAGAACATTCGCAATTGCGCCCGGACGTCCGTATTTTCCGACCAGAAACTCCGCGCCCATTCCCGATAACACGCCAACGCTAAACCCGAAAAAGTGAGCACCAAGGTCGGTGTTTTTCCCTTCTGTACCCAGTATCGTCAACAGTGCCAAACCGGCAGCAACCGGTATAAACCAGCGTCGCTGCAGATGATGTCGATAACGCACCATACTTATGGCAGCCAGAATACCGACGGCACCAAAGACAGCGGTGGATGCTCCAACCGAGCGATGATACGGTGATTGTACCCAGGCATTGATCAGGTTGCCGCAAGTCCCTGAAACCAGCAGCAGACTCCAGGCCAGTCCCGAGCCTAGTTCACGACAAAGCAGGATGATAAAAACGCCCCCTATCGTAACATTACTGAGCAGATGTGTCAGGTCACTATGCAAAGTCAGGGCAGTGACGCATTGCCACCATTCTCCGCCAAGAATTTTCTCAGCATGAGCAGTGCCTAGCTCTTTCAGATCGACAAGCCCCCGTCCCGGCAGTGATACGCCAATCAGGTTCAGATTATAAAAAATTGCCAGGAGAAGCAGAATTGAAGCCGTAGGCAGGGTGTTTTCTATCAGTGGCCTTGTTGTCGGTAATGGCGGAGGCCAGTTCAGATTGGCTTCCTCGTAAAGCAGCAGCTCTCTGCGGGCACTCTCCAGATGTTGCTCCGGCACCAACAGCAGCCAGTCCGGTCCGATGGACTCGATACAGCAGGGAATAGACCTTGAGTCCAGCACCAACGCTAACGTACGCGCCCTGCTCTTTGTCAGAAAGACGCCATTTTTCGAGTTTAGCGTTATCCAGGCGTTGCGCAACTCGTCATGTTGCTCCACTGAAAAGTCCATGAATGTCACTATAAACACTAAAACGCAGAAATGCCATACAGGCATTAACACAAAGTTCAATAATGCTGACTTCGTGGCCGAATGCGGCCCTGCAACGAAACTTGAGCACTCTCTCCATCAAGTGGCACACCTCATGCTAACTGATTCAATTCGGAGGTAAACAACAATGACTAAATCCATACTAATTTGTGACGATGAACCGCTTATCCGAATGAGCCTGAAAAGCATGCTGTCAGATCTGGGCTTTGATGAAATACTGGAGTGCGGTGATGGCGAAAAGGCCGTAGAACTTGCATTGGCGAGTTTTCCTGATATGGCAATTCTGGATGTTTCCATGCCGGGTATGGACGGAATAACCGCAGCTGTTGAAATCAGAAAAAAGTTGAAGATCCCGATTATGCTCCTGACAAGTGCCTGCGACAGTGCGACTGTAAAACGGGCATCCGCAAGCGGTATTGCCGCTTTTTTAACCAAACCACTCCGTCAGCAGGATCTGTTGCCGGCCATCGAAATAGCTCTGCAGCACGTTGAAGAGATTGAAAACTTGAAAGAAAAAATTGACGATCTGCGGGAACTTATCGAGAACCGCAAAATCATTGAAAAAGCCAAAGGGGTTCTCATGGAAAAAAACTGCGTATCAGAGGCGGAAGCCTACCGCATCATGCAGAAAACAGCCATGGACAAGCGCAAATCACTACTGCAGGTAGCTAACATTATATTGAAGGGCTAAATCCAGAGGGTTGAGGGGTTAGGTGATCTATTCACCCCTCACCCCTAAAACATCCTCCCTACAGGACTGGCAGCAACCAATCTTTCAACCATAATTTCTATCTCGGCAATCACTTTTGTATCCATCTTCTTTATCCAGCGCTTAGGAATCGCCTCCAAGCCATAATAAGCGCCTGCCAGCATACCGCAGATGGCACCTGTCGTATCGGCATCTGCACCCTGATTCACTGTCCCTATCAGACATTCTTCAAAGTTCCTGCCCCGAAAAAACCAGTGAAACACCGTCTGCATGGTATCTACGACATAACCGGTGGCCAGACCGCGATACGGAACAAAGGCAAAGGTTGGCAACCTGGCCACCAAACCATCTACATGGCGGAGCATACGGCTTTTTTCGGCCCCGCAGAGAGCCATGTGCAGGAGCTGCCCCAGACAGAGACATGCGGCATCTGAAACCGGATTATTATGGGTAATGTGAGCTTGCTCGATTACATATTTTTTAAGCAGTTCACCGTCAGGAAGTGAAAAAATAGCCGCCGGTAACAGGCGCATGGCTGCACCGTTACCGGCGTCCCATTCATTTGGCGGTGATTCCAACTGCCCGTGCAATAGATAGGCACGGATACCTTTACGGCAGGTATCTCCGCAATCAACCGGTCGGGATTTAAGCCAGGCGGCAAAATTATCCGCTACCGCCTCCAGCGACCAGGTCTGGCTTTTGACAATAGCGCGAGCTATACACAGCGCCATTTCAGTGTCATCAGTCACCTGTCCGGATTTCAACCGCAACCAACCACCACCGATAATATCCCGAAATGTACCGTATTTTGCGGCAATTTCTGATGCGGTCATAAATTCTACCGTCGCGCCGAGGGCATCACCGATCGCCATACCGATGAAGGCAGCACGGGCGCGATCGCGTATTTCTTCAAGGTTGTACTGATTGAACATAAGATACCTTCTTGCAGAATTAAACACTCGTTGCGGTCATGCAATTCACAATCCACATCTTGTGCCCAAATAATATGCAGATTTGTGGTGTAAACCGATAAAAGTATTTGGGTGACAATATCCTTATTACGTCACAAAAGCCCATTTATCGGCGTTTGTGCGCCTCTCTGCACAATTGAAACAAGGATGGCATATTCTATGCTCTATCAACTTCAGCAAAGGCAACGACGCCTGTGGGATTTTTCCTACGGGCGTTTTTTTATTTTTGAAGGAGCAAACTATGGCAACAGCTTGTGATATGAAGAATAAAATTCAGGGACATCCATGTTTCGGCGGCAACCACCACAAAAACGGACGAATGCATCTGGCTGTGGCGCCGAAATGCAACATCAAGTGCGGCTACTGTTCACGCAAACATGATTGCGCCAACGAGTCCCGCCCCGGTGTCACCAGTCGCCTACTGACACCTGAGGAAGCGATCATAAAGGTGCGCGAGGTCATGGCAAGCCCGATAGTCGGCCCTATCGTCAAAGTAGTCGGCATTGCCGGCCCGGGAGACCCGCTTTTCAACGAAGAGACCTTTGAAACATTTAAAATGGTGAAAGAGGAATTTCCCCACCTGATGCTCTGCTTGAGTACCAACGGACTGCTGCTGCCTGAATCGATTGACCGCCTCTATGAACTTGGCCTGCACAGCCTGACGGTGACTATTAATGCGATAGACCCGGAAGTAGGGGCGCATATTTACCGTCATGTGGTCTATCACGGTAAGCACTACACCGGCGTTGAGGGTGCCGGAATATTGATAGCCAACCAGCTTGAAGGCCTCAAACGTGCCGGCGAACTCGGGCTGACAATCAAGGTAAATACGGTTTTAGTACCGGGTGTAAACGACGACCAGCTGCCACTCATCGCCGCTCGGGTAAAGAAACTGGGGGCTTTTGTCATGAACATAATGCCGATCATCCCTCAGGCAGAACTGGCTCACATCGTGCCACCAAGTGAGGAGCGAGTGACCGCGCTCCGCAAAGCTAACGAAAGCATTATCGGCCAGTTCGCCCACTGCAAACAGTGTCGCGCTGATGCCATCGGACTTATCGGTCAGGATTTGAATATGTCTGTTGCAGAGCCCGCCAGCCCGGTATCATGATAATCGAGCCGTTCCGCACAGCTGATATCGCCCATTTTCTCGCCCTGGCGACAACGGAAAACTGGGTTGCAGAATCCTGGGAGTTCGAGTTTTTACTCTCTACTTTTGCTCAGGGATGTTTCGTTGCCCGTGAAGATAGCGGGGAATCGATCGGCTTTGTGACCTCCATGCGTCATGAAAGAAGCGGCTGGATCGGCAACCTGATCGTAAAGAGCGAATATCGGGGAATAGGAATCGGCGACAAACTTTTTATCAGAGCCCTAGAAGCGCTGCGGTTATCCGGAGTGGAAACATTCTGGCTGACCGCTTCCAAGTCCGGTCGGTCACTCTATGAAAAGTATGGTTTCAGCGACATTGACAATATCATCCGCTGGGTTGGGAGTGGCCGCCAGCGGACTGGAGATAACAGAGGAGCAGTCGGACACGAAATGGTGGCTGAATCGTCGCATAAGCTTGATACTCAAGCCTGGGGCGATCGCCGGGAGATATTATTTTGCAAAACCGCACACCGCGGGGTGATCCTGCAGAATGAATCAGGATTTCTCGTGCTGCAGCCATGCGGTAATGCCGTGCAGTTTGGCTCTTTTTCAGCATTAAATGACGGTACAGCAGAAAACCTTTTTGATGAGGCTGCTAAAACAATCGCTTTTGGAACCAGATTTTTACTGGATGCTCCTGTTTCCAATCAAACGGCACTGCGACTCTTTAACAGAAAAAAAATGAGGATAGCCGGCAGTAATTCACTAATGTATGCCGGCATTAAACCCGGGTTTCGCCCCGATTTAATCTTTGGCCTGGCCACCATGGGGAGCTGTGGATGAAAAACAACGAATAACTGCGGGAGGTGACCATGACAATAAATCACGAAATCATAATCGACGATACCACCCTGCGCGACGGTGAACAGACCGCAGGGGTTGTCTTCTCAAAACGGGAAAAGATCGCTATTGCCCGCATGCTCGACTCCATCGGTGTGGGTGAGATAGAGTGCGGTATTCCTGCCATGGGTGCCGAGGAACAGGCGAGTATACGAACTTTGGTTGATCTGGGATTGAACGCGCGGCTTATTACCTGGAATCGGGCCCTGGTGCCTGAAATTAAGGCAAGTATTGCCTGTGGTGTGCAGGCGGTAGATATATCTCTCTCTGTTTCCGACCAGATGATCGTGCATAAACTGCGTAAAGATCGCAACGCGGTTAAGGAACAGTTGAAGATCGCGCTCGGCTTTGCCAAGCAGCACAATCTTTATGTTTCCGTTGGCGGCGAAGATGCCAGTAGAGCCGATATGGCCTTCCTTGTTGAATTGATGGAAATCACTCGCGCACTTGGTGGTGATCGCTTCCGTTTTTGCGATACGCTAGGGATTCTTGATCCATTTACCATGTTCGAAAAAGTGGCGTTCTTGCGTAAATCTGTCCCTGATATTGATATTGAAGTACATACCCATAACGATCTGGGAATGGCTACCGCAAATGCCATCGCCGGTATTCGTGCCGGAGCAAAGTTTGTCAACACCACCATTAACGGTCTTGGAGAGCGTGCCGGAAATGCCGCTTTAGAAGAGGTTGTCATGGGATTGAAGCACGCCTGTGGCGTTGAAACCGGCATCTACACCCACCGCTTTCGTGAGATGTCACTCTTTGTCGCCAAAGCATCTGACCGTCCGCTCTCCGTTTCCAAGCCGGTCGTGGGATCCAGGGTCTTTGCCCACGAGTCAGGCTTGCACGCCGACGGAGTCATCAAAGATCCGCATAATTATGAAGGATTCGACCCGGCGGAAGTCGGTTTAACTCGCAGCATTGTGGTAGGCAAACATTCCGGTACGGGAGGTTTGATTGAACGTTATCGCAGTATGGGGATTGTCGTGAACCGGAAACAGGCCGATCCGTTGCTGGAACGGACACGAGCCATGTCATGCCGGCGCAAACGGGAGCTGACAAACCGGGAGCTAATGGCCATATATCTTGGCGAAGAAGCGCTGCCTAAGGCAGCCTGATAAAAGGAGCGTATCATGTGTGAAGCAGGAACTAATTTTGTACCAATTGCTGAAGCGGCTCTGCTTCTGGAAACAACCGAAATGCGGGTGTTGATGATGCTCAAGAAAAATGAGCTGCAGGGGAAAACGGTGGATGAAGCCTGGTACGTAGACAAGTCATCGCTAAATATCTGCGACAAGCCGAAAGCCGCTGATATCGTTAAAGCCGGTGGCTGCGGTGGTGGATGTGGCAGTGGATGCGGCGGGCATTGATCCCCATAAAGGAGTGTGATCCCGTGATTATCGTCAAAGCATCCGATTTCAAGTTTAAATATCCACGGGACATTGCAAACCGTAATGAACCCAAATTTAGTGGCTTGCCGGATCCTGCCCCCTTCAACCGCGATGACCTCTACGATATTCTGCCTATGATGTCAGCTGTTATGGACGAATTGGGGAGCGTTGATGGCGAAGTACTGAATCTTCTGGAAGACCTCCTGAACCAGATGCCGCGTTTTGTCACCAGTCGTTGTGAAGTATTTGATTATCTGTACGGATCGGCCAGAGAATGCTTGAGAGGGTAGGAAACATTTGGGATTACAGCAACCAGGGCGTTATTGTTATTACTACCAACGGCTCGCTGACCCGCGACGGACGCGCTATATTCGGGCGTGGTGTAGCGCGGCAGGCTGTCGCCAGATTTCACGGGCTTGCTGAAAAATTAGGCATACTTCTGGCGGAGAGGGGTAACCATGTCTATGATCTCGGCAATGGTATCGTCACCTTTCCAGTAGAAGAGACCCCCTGGTCACTTCCGGATTTACGCATTATCCGTCGCTCGGCTCAGGAACTACGGGCACTGGTGGACCATAGAAAATGGGGTATAATTTTAGTTCCCCGACCGGGCTGCGGTGGCGGAGGTCTTGCATGGAAGGATGTGCAGCCGCTTCTTGAACCGTGGCTTGATGATCGATTTATAGTTATCAGCCTTTGACTGGAACAAAATAATACCACTGTTTTAAAATAATATGTATAGTCAACCAAAACCATGTACAAAGGAGTGCGCCATGTACAATGCCGGTATTCAGGGAAGTAAACCCCGCACCCCCTACCACGAGTTCTACGCCGATGATTTCACCCCCCGCGACCATTACCGACTGCTGTGGGACCACATAAAGGCCACCGGCAACAGTGCTCTGGAGGCTAAGGCTCACGAATCCCAACTGGCACTTCAGGCTGAAGGGGTTACCTTCACCGTATATGGTGAAAGCGAAGAGGGGATCGAGCGCATCTGGCCCTTCGATCTGATTCCGCGCATCATAACCGCTCCTGAATGGGTCAAGATTGAATCCGGCTTGAAGCAGCGGGTGCGTGCCCTGAATCTGTTTCTTGGGGATCTTTACGGAGAACAACGCATTATCAAGGACGGAGTTATTCCTCCGGAGCTGATTTACCAAGGGCGCGATTTCCGGCGCGAGATAGTCGGTATCGTGCCGCCACGCGGCATCTACACTCATGTCAGCGGCATTGACATAATCCGCGATGAAAAGGGTGAGTTCCTGATTCTGGAGGACAACCTGCGCACCCCGTCAGGTGTTTCCTACATGATCGAAAACCGGGTCATAGAGCGCCGCATCCTTCCGGAGTTTTTCAATAAATACCGCGTGCGCCGAGTCGAACACTATCCTTCCCTGCTGCTGGCCGCCCTGCGAGCGCTCTCACCGCGTGGCAAAGACAATGCAGAAATTGTATTGCTCACACCCGGCATCTACAACTCCGCCTATTTCGAACATACTTTTCTTGCCAAGGAGATGGGTGTGGAACTGGCTGAAGGGCGCGACATGGTTGTTGTCAATGACATTGTCTACCTCAAAACCACCACCGGTCTGCAGCGCATCGACGTGATATATCGCCGCATCGACGACGACTTCCTCGACCCTCTCGTATTCCGTTCCGATTCATCCCTTGGCATAGCCGGAGTCATCAACGCCTGGCGTGCCGGGAATGTCGCCATTGTCAATGCTCCGGGGAGCGGCATCGCCGATGACAAAGCGGTTTATCCGTACGTACCTGATATCATCCGTTATTATCTCGGTCAGGAGCCGATTCTCAACAATGTCCCGACGTATCAGATGACCAATGTCCAGGATCGTGAGTACGTGTTTGACAACATGGAACGTATGGTGATCAAAGCGGTCAGCGAATCCGGGGGATACGGCATGTTGATGGGGCCATCGTCTACACCCGCCCTGCGCAAAGAGTTTGTCGATCTGGTGACGGAAAACCCCCGTAATTACATTGCCCAGCCGGTGGTCTATCTGTCGCGTCATGTCTGCTACATGGATGGCGAACTGGAAGCGCGACACCTGGATCTGCGCCCCTATGTCATTTACGGCGAGGACATCGAAGTCGTGCCGGGTGGCTTGACACGGGTGGCCCTGCGCAAAGGATCGCTGGTAGTTAACTCGTCACAGGGTGGTGGAAGCAAGGACACCTGGGTACTGGCCGAGTAGTGGCGCATTGCATGCGCGCTTTTTTACATCGGAGAACTTTTATATTTGCCGATAAAACCTGAGCCGGAAGCACTCCACAGATGAGCATCTACGAAAAAAAAGGAATGAAACCATGCTAAGCCGCATTGCTGATTCGATGTACTGGATGGCCCGTTACCTTGAGCGTGCCGGTGAAACAGCCCGCTTGATGGAGATCAATCTGCTGTATATGGTCGAGGCTGAAGAGGATATGAGTGAGAATGACAAGTGGCAGCCGATCCTGCAGATAAACTCGTCTGAACCGCTTTATGACGAGCAGTTCGGCGGCGGCAACATAAGTACCCCGCGCGTACTGCAATTCATCAGCGCCGGCCGTAACAACCCCAGCTCCATCCGCACCTGCCTGCGGCTATTTCGGGAAAATGCCAGGGTGGCCCGTGACAGGATTTCCAAGGAGATGTGGGAAGCGGTCAACGAAGTCTGGATGAAATTTGATGAACGGCTGCGCGGACCACTCTCTGCTGAGAGGGCCGGCGCCCTTTTTGTCGAACTGCGTAATCAGGTGGCTCGCTTTAACGGTTTGGTTGCCTCAACCATGATGCGCGGGGAGGCGTACTCCTTCTACCAGCTGGGTGGGTGCTTTGAACGTGCAGATATGACCTCGCGGACTCTTGACGTCAAGTATCACATCATTCTGCCTGACATCTCTATGGTTGGTTCAGCTCTCGACTATTACCAGTGGGCTGCCCTGCTCAAGTCGCTCTCCGGCTTTGAAGCTTTCCGGCGCACTTACCACTCCGGTTTCATGGCGGCAGATGTAGCTGAATTTGTTGTGCTCAACCGTGCTTTTCCGCGCTCTATCGCATTTTCAATTCAGCACATGGGGGGTGCGCTTCAGACTATTGGCCTTGATAACAAAGAGATGACACGGACAGCTTTTGCAGCTCTCTCAGCATTGCTTTGCAGCACTTCACAACAACAGATTTTTGACGACGGACTGCATGAATATCTTGAAAGTCTACTTGAGAAACTATCATCGTTTCATGCTGCTCTGGCCGAAGAGTTTTTCCAATAGTGATTCCAGCTTTTAATCAAAGATGACATCAAGGCGACAAGCGGTACTATCCCGTACGCTGAGGAGACGGAATGCGTTATCTTATAGAGCATGAGACGGTACTTGAGTACCCACGGTCAGTACGTGAGCATCACATTGAGTTACGCCTTGCCCCCCGTTCGGATGGACACCAGAAGGTTCTTTCCTGTATAATAGAAACGGAGCCGGCAGCAGAACTGGCTTCCTATAATGACTATTTTGGGAATCGGGCCGATTATTTTTGCGTGATTCAGCCACACAACAGGTTGGTGACCCGGTTGAGAAGCGAAGTAGAAACACTGAAGGAAAACCCCTTTAATTTTGAAACAATTCCGCCTCTTGAAGAATTTGAATGGCTGCATAAAGCGATACGCCTTGCGCCGCCGGTTAATGACTTTGTGCTTCATCGCAGCATGTTGACCCCTACCGCCATGAAGCTTGCCGAGGCCATTGAGTGTGCTTTCCCCAGGAGGGACAAAGACCGTCCATTGCTGGATTCACTTCTCGAGTTACTGGCCTGGGTACAGACTGTACTAACCTATAGTTCCGGTTCAACGGAAGTCCACGGAGCACTGACAGCTGCAGTACGCCAGGGTAGCGGTGTGTGCCAGGATTTTGCCCATCTTTTTATCACCGTGGCCCGTTCATGGGGAATTCCTGCACGCTACGTCATGGGATATCTGGATCCGGGTATCAGCAAAGTCGGAGAAACTCTGGCGACTCATGCCTGGGCCGAAGCTCTCGTGCCGGGTGCAGGATGGATCGGTTTTGATGCAACCCACAATCTGCTGGCAAATGACCATTATGTAGCGGTTGCCGTCGGCAGGGACTCCTATGATGCCGCGCCACAGCGGGGCAGTTTTAAAGGTGATTATGCCGGTGAACAGCCATCGGTCACGGTGACGATGCAGGAGCAATGATGAGGGAAGAGCTTCATCAATTATACAAGAAAGGCCAATGATGTCCGCACCACCATTCATGAAAACGGAAACTTTTTTCACTATAGAAATGCCTTACCGCGAGCGCATGGAAACGCGCCGCACCGTCTTTACCGGAGGTAAAGGGCCACGGTGTGCTGTTGTTGCCGGTATACATGGTGATGAACTGGAAGGACTTTATGTCTGTCATCTACTGACTGCCTGGCTGGAGAAACTGCTCCAGACCTCTCCGGAAAGCCTCCTCGGCAGTGTTGAACTTTACCCTGCGGTTAATACTCTGGGGCTTGATACCTTGACCCGCGGACTGCCGGTATTTGATACCGATCTGAACCGGGCTTTCCCCGGCTCCTCTGCTGGACCGCTTCCCGACAGGCTGGCTGCGGCACTTATGACCGCACTTTCCGGATCTGCTTTGGTGGTCGATATTCATGCAAGTAATATATACCTGCGTGAAATTCCTCAAGTACGTATTAATCAGGAGTTTGATAATCTGTTGGTTCCTATCGCCCGCCGTATGAACCTGGATCTGATCTGGCTGCACGGCGCCGCTACAGTACTGGAAACAACCGTAGCTCACAGCCTCAACAGTTGTGGCACGCCCTGTCTGGTTGCCGAAATGGGCGTCGGCATGCGTATTACCCCTGAATACTGCGACCAACTGGTCGCCGGTATCCTGACCGTCTGGAAGGATATTGGTGTTCTGGCGCCTGACGCCATTGTTCCGGAAACGCTGCACACTCCGTTCATCGCCGATGACAGCAATGTTCATTATCTAAACGCCCAGACATCCGGAATGTTCATCCCTGCGACAGCCCACTGGACCGATGTTCGCCGTGGAGAACTCCTCGGCACGATTGTTTCCCCATTCCGTGGTGATATTTTATCGGAAGTCCGCTCACCGGTTGATGGCATTCTCTTTACCCTGCGTGAATATCCTCTGGTCTACGAAGGTTCTCTGATGGCCCGCGTCATGTCGCGAAAAGGAGGCAGGTCATGATACGCGATCTTCTCTGCATGACCGCTCCGGTGCGTGAAGGATTTGATATACCCTGCCATGAAATCGGCCCGGCATCATCTCACCCGGCCGCAGCACTGGTTGCGGGTCTTCACGGAGACGAAATTAACGGCATTTTTATTCTCTCCCGGCTGGCTGATTTTTTAAATAGTGTAGAAGACGGAAAATATCCCGAACTAAAACTGTGCAAGAAGGTTCTTATCATCCCTGCGGTCAACGTGCTGGGGGTCAACCTG
>SESG01029519.1_pt1 | contig 14464 bp, 14 predicted proteins | sample 3171421 | NCBI WGS metagenome assembly SESG01 (sample SAMN10866946, study PRJNA518727) | freshwater metagenome | biome: subpolar coniferous forest; feature: holomictic lake; material: water; isolation source: holomictic Lake 227, 6 m and 8 m depth | place: Canada: near Kenora, Ontario | collected... | reverse complement strand
GCCCACCGCCACCTCGGCCCTACTGGACCTTATGCACTGGCTGGGGACGCGCCCCCAGGACCCTGCGGTGCAGCGTGTCCTGTCCCGCCTCACGCTGTGGGTCATCCCCATGCTCAACCCGGACGGCGCGGAGCGCACCCAGCGCTGGAACGCGCAGGGCCTCGACATCAACCGGGACGCCCTGCGCCTGTCGTCCCCGGAGGGCCGCTTCCTGAAGGCCGTGCGAGACCGGGTGCAGCCCACCGTCGGCTACAACCTGCACAACCAGAACCCCCACCTGCGGGCCGGCGCCACAGGCACCCAGGTGGCCCTGTCCCTCCTGTCCGTGCCGGGCGATGAAGCGTTCAGCGTGACGCCGGGGATCCGCCAGACCCGCCGTCTGGCGGTGGCGGTGGACCGCCTGGTCCAACCCCTGGCCCAGGGCCGGGTGGCGCGCTACGACACGGACTACACGGCCCGGGCCTTCGGCGACTCCATGACCCGCTGGGGCACCCCCACCCTGCTCATCGAGACCGGCGGGTGGGCTGGTCTCGCCGAAGCGGAACGCCTGGTCCGCCTCAACTTCGTGGCACTGGCGGGCTCCCTGTCGGCCCTGGCGGATGGCTCCCTGGCCGCCGTGGACGACGCCGCCTACGACCGCATCCCCTTCAACCAGCGAGATGCCACCGCCGCCTTGGTGGTGCGCCATGTCCGCCTGGCCAGCGGCCGTGGCCTGGCTCCTTTCGCCGCCGACCTGTCCTTCCTTCTGCCGGGCCCCTTCGCCGGCGAGCGGCCCCGCCTGCGCCAGCCAGTGCTGACGGAGGTCGGTGACCTGGCCCACGTCCTTGGCCTGGCGGACCTCGATGGCACCGGCTTGCTGGCCGTGCCCTGGCCCGCCCCGGAAGGCACGGACTGGCCTGCGCTCAAGACCCTCCTGGCGAGCCGGAAGCTGGACGCCACTGATGAAGCGACCCTCCTGGCGGCTGTGCAGACCAAGGGCGAGGCGGCCGTGGCAGGGCCGGGCTTCACCGGCGCGGTGCTCCTCTACCGCACGGTGGGCGACCGGGTGCTCCTGGCTGGAGCCGTCCTCCGGGGCCGGGTGGTGGGGCTCGAGCTCAGGTGAGCCCCCGCTTCGAGCCCAATCGTTGCTGATCCCAACATCTCGCACCGTGCCGGAATTCCTTGGCAGCACGGGGTCTGGGCCCTAGATTCGATTCATGTCCGAGTCGCGAGTGGTGCTGTTGAAGATTGTGGGGATGTTCCTCGTCATCCTGGCGGGGTGGCTGGCGCGACGGCGGGGCTACCTGCCGGAGGCGACCAGCTCGATCCTCAGCCGGATCGTGGTGGATGCGGCCTTTCCGGCCCTGGTCTTCACCCAGATGCTGCGCACCGTCAACGCCGACGTGCTGCGCCAGGACTGGCTGCTGCCGCTGCTCCCACTGCCCCTGGTGGCTGTGGCCTACCTGGTGGCCCTGGCTGTGGCGCCCCTCTTCGGCGGCCGGGAGCAGCGCAACACGGTGCTCTTCCTCATCACCAGCCCCAACTGGGTCTTCCTGCCCCTGCCCATCGCCGAGGCCCTCTACGGCGGCGCCGGTGTGCGGGTGGTGCTCCTCTGCAACGTGGGCGCCCAGCTGGCCCTGTGGTCCATCGGCGTCTGGATCCTGCACGGCAAGATCTCCCAGGCCCTGAAGAACCTCGCCACCAACATCGGCCTCTGGTCCACGGCCCTCGGCATCCTGCTGGCCCTCGCCTTCCCCGGGCTCCGGGATCTCGGCAACCTGCATCCCCCACCCGCCACCCTGGGGGCCATGGCCGGTGCCGCCATCTTTGACGCCCTGAGCATGGTGGGCAGCCTCACCATCCCCCTCTCGCTGCTGGCCATTGGCGCCCAGCTGGGGGCAGTGCCCATCGTCTTCCGGAGCCTGCCCGCCGCCCTCTGGGGCGTGGTGTTCGCCCGCCTGCTCGCGGCTCCGCTGGCCACCATCGCCCTGGGGATGGCCCTGGCAAGTCTGGGCTTCCACCTCCCCCTCATCACCCGCATGGTGGTGGTCCTGGTGGCGGCCATGCCCGTGGCCATTGTGTGCAGCGTCATGGCCGAGCGCTTCGGTGGGGACGCCACCCTGGCCGCCCAGGGGGTCTTCCTCTCCACGCTGCTCAGCATCCTCACGGTGCCGGCCCTCTTCTTCCTGGTGTCCTGACCGGAACTGGACAGACATTGTCAATTGGCAGACCAGATAATGGATCTGGAGGCTGCCATGGACCCCCGTCCCACCGACCACAACGATGACCTGATCCGCCGCTACGAGGCCGGCGAGCGCTCGCCGGAGCTGTTGAACGCCATCAACCAGGCCGCGTTCAAGCACTTCCATGCGCCCTGGGAGGAGCCCCCCGGCCCCTCCAAGGTGCTGCCCCAGGTGACCATCTTCTCCGAGGATGTGGACGAGGACGAGGAGGAGGCGTCGGAGGAGCCCACAGCTCCCAACCCTGCCCTGAACCTGCTCCTTGCCGAGCTGCTGAAGCGCGGGTGCCGCCCCTTCATCCAGGATGGACCGGAGGTGATCGTGGACCTCCCCCGGGATCCCGGGGCCGACTTCCAGATCCGGGCCCACTTCATCCTGCGGACCGGGACGGAACGGCTGCATGTGAAGGCCCAGGCCGACCTGCTGCACCCTCCCAGCGCCGACGCCCGCCTGCGGGACTTCTGCTCGGCTTGGAACCAGTCGCATGGGCGGGTCCGGGGCCACGTGTTCCGCCATCAGCCCAGGGGCCGGGACCGCATGGAGGTCTCCGCCCACATGCCCATGCCCCGCGCCGATCGCCCCCACGCCTTCCAGGCCGCCTGCGCCACCCTCCTCGGAGACATCAACCGCTTCTGGTGGAAGGCCTTCCTGGATCTGGGCCAGCCGGAGGGGTGATGCCCTCCGACAGGACAGATCGTGTCAACCCGAGCCCCCCAGGCTGGGAGGGTGGAACCCACCTCCCGAAAGGCCCCATGCCCCACACCCCCAGCCCTCTGTCCCGCTCCCTCCTGGCCGACCGGGCCCGGGGCTGCCTCCTGGGCCTGGCCACCGGCAATGTGCTGGGGCTGGCCGTGGAGTCCCTCCCCCGGGAGGCGGTCCACCTCCGCCTGGGCTCTGAAGGCCCCTTCACCCGCCTCCCCACCGAGGAGCGCCTCCGGACCTGGGATGACGACCTGGCCATGGCCATGGCCCTCTCGGGCTGCCTGGCTGACCTTCCCCCCGGAACCGATCGCCTGGAGGGCCGGGCCGTCCTGGAGGCCTACCTGGCCTGGCTCCGCACAGGGGCCCGGGGGATCGGGAGCCTCACCCGGGAGGTGCTGATGAAGTGGCACACCGGCGAGGCCCGGGCCGCCGAGCGGGTCTGGCAGGCCCACTCTGACCGCAGCCGCCGCCCCCTGGGCAATGGTGCCGCCATGCGCATCGCCCCGCTGGGGGTGGCCTTCGCTGCGGAGCCGGAGAAGATCGCCCGCCTGGCGGCCGAGGATGCCCAGCTCACCCACTGGGATCCCGCCTGCCGGCAGGCTGCGGGCCTCATCGCCCTCCTGGCCACCGCCGGGGTGCGCGGCGCAGCAGACCCCCTGGCCTTCGCTGCCGCCCAGGCCGGCACCCTCCTCCCGGAGGTGGCGGAAGCCTTCCAGCCTTTGCCGCTTGCGGAGCTGGCCCGGCGCCGCATCGATGGCTGGGACATGGGCTCCATCCTGCTGGCCCTACAGGTCGCTACCAGCCTCCTGGCCTCGGGCCTGCCCTATGCCGAGGCCCTGCCCTGGCTCATCCGGCAGGGGGGCGATACGGACACCCACGGCGCCATTGTGGGCGCCCTGCTGGGGGCCCGGGACGGCGTCACAGCCCTCCCCGCAGCTTGGCAAGACTGCGTGGCCGACCGGGAGCGGATCCTCGACATGGCCGATCGCCTGCTGAGGCGCTCGGGGCTCTGAGCCTGCGACACGAACAGACCTGAACAACCGGAGGCCACCATGACTCGACGGATCCCGCGCCCAACCCCTCCCCCCGAGGAAGAAGCCCTCTCCCAGGAAGAGGCCGTCCAGCGCCATGCCGATGGCGACCACAGCCCCGAGGTGCTCGCCGCCCTGAACCTGGCCGCCTGGGACGCCTTCCACGCGCCCTGGGAGCCCACCCTCACGGAGCCCACCATGGCTGACGAGCCCCTGGAACCCGCCCCCCTCCCGGACCCGGCTCTGCCCCGGCCCCTCACCCTGGATCTCTTGCAGACCTGGGCCGACAAGGCGGGGTACAGCGCCTTCCAGCACCCCAACCGGGGTCTCCTGGTGGACTTCCGGTATGGCCTGGCCGCGGACCGCTGCGTGGAGCTGCGGGCCCGGATCAGCGGCAAGGGCGAGGACATCCTGCTGCTGCAGCTCTGCCCCGACCGTCGGGTGCCGCCCCAGGACTTCACCCGGGCCCTCCGCCTGTGCAACGACTGGAACCAGGAGTACCGCTGGCCCCGCGCCTCGGTAGAGCAGGAATACCGCAGTGCCCGGAGCAAGGACGAGGAAGACCCTGCCCCCGAAGTGCAGGTCGCCCGGGAGGCCACCCACTCCGGTCGCCTGGTGCTGGACTTCCAGGTGCGCTTCAGCGAAGGCATCCACCCGGCGGGCCTGGAGGCCATCCTCGATGACGTCGTCTCAACGTCCTGGGACTTCTGGCGGCTGGCCCAAGACAAGTGGGGACTATGACCATGACCACCCACGCCACCGATCCCCGCCCCCCCTTCCTCGGCGAGGGCCTGTCCCGGGCCTTCAACCTGGCCCGCCGCCTGCACGATGGCCAGCCCCGCAAAGGCACCTCCATCCCCTACCTGGCCCATCCCATGGCGGTCTGCGCCCTGGCGCTGGGGTTTGGCGCCACCGAGACCGAGGCCATCGCCGCCCTCCTGCACGACACGGCGGAGGATGGAGGGGGCGAGGAGATCCTGCGGGACATCGGTGCCAACTTCGGTGCCCCGGTGGCAGCCGTCGTCCGCGCCTGCAGTGACAGCCTCACGGCAGTCTCTGACCGGAAGACCCTCTGGCGCCCCCGCAAGGAGGCCTACCTGGCCCACCTCGCCACAGCGGACCGCAGCGTGCGCCTGGTGGCCGCCGCTGACAAGCTCCACAACCTGCAGTGCCTGCTGGAGGACCTCCGCAGCCAGGGCCCGGCGGTCTGGACCCGCTTCAAGACGGGGGCCGCGGAGCAATGCTGGTTCTACAGCGAGTGCGTACGCATCCTGGCCGCCGAGGCAACGGAGCCCTGGGCGGAGCCTCTCCTGAGGACCTTCGCCCAGTTGCAAGGCAGCCTCAGCGAGCCCAAGCCGGGCCGCTAGGAGCGCGCCTGGGCAGCCTGCTGGAGGTAGGCGCCCATCGCAAAAACCGGGGATGGGGACGGATACGGCTGCGGCTTGCGGGCTGCCAGGTCGGCGCCCTGGGCAGACCAGGCGGACTCGGCGGCGGCAAGGTCCCCGGAGGCCAGGGCCTGGCCGAGACTGCCGAAGTCCCTGGCCAGGAAGGCCTCCTCACTGGAAGTCGCCGGGCGGCCCTGGAGGAGGGCTGAGATGGTCGAATAGGCCTGACGAGCACCCTCCAGATCGCCGGCTTGGATCAGCCGACCCAGCGCCTGGAAGTGCTGGTGAAAGCCCTCCTTGCCCTGAGTCCGGGCCAGCCTCTGGGCGTCCCTGGAAAGAGTCAGCTTATCCAGCGGCACATCCGGGGCAGCGGTCACCTGCTCCCTGCTCCCCGCCCGACCCTGGTCCCTGGGCTGGGCGTCCGCAGTGCAGGGGGTCGGACTGCCAACGGCGAACATTGTGATGGCCATGGTTTCCTCCCGGTGGTGGCAGGGCCGGTGGCACAGGCACCCGGTCTTAATGCCCTATCGCCCACTCCCAGGGGGTTCATCAGGGGTAGGCGGCCCTGTCTAGATTTTTCCTGAAGCTGCCCCGGTCTGGCATTCCAGCCCAGCCCCCCCTGGGGGAGAATGCGGAATGCGCTACGCCGAGCCACTCTTCCGTCCCCCCAGCGAGGCGGAGTCCTTCATCCTCCAGGCCACCCTGGGCTGCTCCTGGAATGCCTGCACCTACTGTGGCATGTACAGGAGCAAGGTCTACACGGTGCGCCCCCTGCCGGAGGTGCTGGCGGAGATCGCCTGGGCCGGGTCCCACCTGGGCGCTGAGGTGCGCCATGTCTTCGTGGCGGATGGCGACCCGCTGGGCATGCCCACGGAGCACTGGGAGCCCATCCTCAGGGCCCTGGCAGTGGCCTTCCCCCGCCTGCGCCGGGTCGCCACCTATGCCACCGCCCGCAACCTCCTGGAGAAGAGCCCAGAGGACCTGCGCCGCCTCCGGGACCTGGGCCTGTCCCTGCTCTACATCGGCCCCGAGTCCGGGGATGACGACACCCTCCGCCGCATCGCCAAGGGGGCCGATGCCGCAGCCCATGTCGAAGCCGCCCGCAGAGCCCGGGAGGCGGGCCTGGAGCAGTCCCTCATCTTCCTGCTGGGAGCCGGGGGCGTGGAGCGCAGTGAGGCCCATGCCCGGGCCTCGGGACGCCTGGCCACAGCCATGGACCCGCGCTTCCTGTCCACACTGACTCTGACCGTAGTGCCCGGCACGCCCCTGGACACCCTGAGCCGCCAGGGACGGTTCACCCTGCCCGAGGTACCGGGCCTGCTCCAGGAGCTGCGCTGGTTCGTGGAAGAGGCCCAGCCCACCGGTGCCATCTTCCGCTCCAACCACGCCTCCAACTACCTCCCCATCGGGGGCCGCCTGCCCCGGGACCGGGGGGCCATCCTGGCTGCCATCGATGCCGCGCTGGGGGGCCACACGCCCCTGCGTCCCGAGTGGGCCCGGGGGCTCTAGCTCGAATTGGTAACAGAGTGTAAAAAATGCTTCCTTTAGGCTGTTGATCCCTTGTGGGTCGCCTATATTGAGCCCGGCTGGGTCCTTTCCAGCCAAGGCTCTGCCTCGTTGCGGAGCGCCCCTCCAAGCCCGCCTTTCCTGCCCCCAAGGAGTCCCCATGCAGCGCCGCTCGATGCTCGTCCTTCTGGCCCCCGCCCTGGGTCTGGCCCTGGTCGCCCAGCCGGCCCCCAAGGTCGCCACCCCCTACACCCAGCCTACCTCCGGCGAGCAGGTCTACCTGGCCTACTGCGCCAGCTGCCACGGCGCGAAGGGCCTGGGCGACGGCCCTGTGGCCGCTTCCCTCAAGAACGCCCTGCCCAGCCTCGCCTCCCTGGCCCAGCGCAACGGCGGCAAGTTCCCCGCTGCCAGCGTCTCCCAGAGCATCGGGGGCGAGCGCATGAGCCGCAGCCACGGCACGGCGGACATGCCTGTGTGGGGCCCGGTGTTCCGCACCCTGGACAGCCGCAGCGAGGGCGCCACCAACATCCGTGTCTACAACCTGGTGAAGCACATCGAGAGCCTCCAGACCAAGTAAGGCCAACCGGTCCGGCTGGAAATTCAGGTTGTAACCTATCAACGCGAGGTATATTGATCACCCACAGGTATGGTGGTCCTGAACCCGCTTTCGGAGGTCCCATGAGCATTCCCATTGCCTGTCGCGGCTGGCTGACCGCCTTCCTGGTGGCAGCGCCCCTCGCGGCCCAGTCCATCCCCGTGGTGGAGAAGACGCTGTCCAACGGCATGCGCCTGGTCATGGTGGAGCGCCACGACCAGCCCACCATCTCCCTCGGATGGATGGCCCGGGTGGGTAGCGCCGACGAGCGCCCGGGCATCACCGGCATGGCTCACCTCTTCGAGCACATGATGTTCAAGGGCACCCGCACCATCGGCACGAAGGACGCCAAGCGGGACGCAGAGCTCAACGACCTGCAGGACAAGGTGCAGACCCAGATCCGGCAGGAGATGTCCATCCTGCGGGAGCGCCAGCGGCGGGGCGAGGTCGCCGACATGATGGATCCCAAGGCCCGCACGCCGCGCCTGCAGCAGCTGCTCAAGGACTTCGATGGCCTGGTGCAGGAGCAGCGCGGCCTGGTGGTCAAGGACGAGATGGACCGCATCTACACCCAGGCCGGTGGCACGGGGCTCAACGCCAGCACCAGCCAGGACCGCACCTTCTACATCGTGGGCCTCCCCTCCAACAAGCTGGAGCTGTGGATGTGGATGGAGTCCGACCGCTTGGCCAACCCCGTGTTCCGGGAGTTCTACAGCGAGCGGGACGTCATCCTGGAGGAGCGCCGCCAGACCCTGGAGAGCCGCCCCGGGGGCGTGGTGGGCGAGGCCTTCAACGCCATGACCTGGGCTGCGAACACGTACCACTGGGAGGTCATCGGCTGGCCCAGCGACATCGCCCAGGTCACCCGGGAGCAGGCTGCGACCTTCTTCGCCACCTACTACGCCCCCAACAACCTGACGGCCGTGCTGGTGGGTGACTTTGACCCGGCCAAGGCCGAGGCCCTGGCGGAGCGCTACTTCGGGCGCATCCCGGCCAACACCAAGGGCGTGCCCGAGATCATCACCCTGGAGCCGGCCCAGCCCGCCGAGCAGCGCATGATCGCCGAGGTGGAGACCACCCCCTCCTTCCAGGTGGAGTACAAGACTGTCTCCGCGGTGCACAAGGACGCCCCTGCCCTGCAGGCCCTGGCCGGCATCCTCGGTGGCTCCTCCGCCTTCATGGGCCGCCCGGGCGGCGGCGGTGGCCGGGGGCCCTCGGGCCGCCTGAACAAGGCCCTCGTCCTGGACCAGAAGGTTGCCACCAGCGCCAGCGCCAGCTTCCGCGGCCAGAAGCTGGGCGGCACCTTCTCCCTGCGGGCCACGCCAGCCCAGGGCAAGACTCCCGCCGACATGGAAGCCCTGCTCCAGACAGAGCTGGACCGGGTGGCCAAGGACGGCGTCACCGAGGCTGAGCTGGAGCGCTACAAGAAGGCCACCCAGGTGGGCCTGTGGAACCGCCTGGAGACCAACCCGGGCATCCGCGAGACCCTGTCCTCGTTCCTGGCCGTGGGCTCTGTGCAAGACTTCGAGGGAGCCCAGGCCCGCTTCCAGGCCCTGACCCGCGACGACATCCAGCGGGTGGCCAAGGCCTACTTCCCCCGCAGCGGCAAGAACGTGCTCATCACCCAGCGGGCCGCCGCACCCAAGGCTGCGGAGGGTCCCATGGATCCCGACCTGGCGGCCCTGCCTGAGCCAGTCCGCGCCCGCATCAAGGCTCAGCTCGACACCATGATGAAGCTGGATGCAGTGGCCCTCAAGGAACAGCTGACCGCCCTGGAAGGTCGGCTCAGCGCCATGCCGCCCCAGGCTCGCCCCACGGTGGAGTACCTCATGAAGAAGGGGCGCGAGCGCCTTCAGAAGCTGGAGGCGAAGTGATGTTCGCACGCACCGCCCTTGCCCTCATCCTCGGCGCCACTGGCGCCCTGGCCCAGTCCATCCCGGACCGGCCGGAGAAGCTGGCCTTTGCGCCGGTCACGTTCCAGATCCCCCGCGCGGCCGAGCACAAGGCTCGCCTGAAGAACGGCATCCCGGTCTACCTCAGCCTTGCGGAGAAGGAGGCCTCGCCCCTGGTGCGCATCACCCTCAGCTGGCGCGGCGGCTCCTACCTGGACCCCAAGGGCCGCGAAGGCCTGGCCCAGCTCTTCGGCGCCCAGCTGGCCCGAGGCGGCACCGCCACGCTCAGCGCAGAGAAGCTGGAGGACCGCCTGGAAGCCCTGGCCGCCAGCCTTGGCAGCAGCTGCGGTGACACCTCCGGCAACCTGTCCCTGACCGTGCTGGAGCAGGACCTGGACGAGGGCCTCGGCCTGATGCTCCAGGTGCTCACGGAGCCCGCCTTTGCCCAGGACCGCATGGACCTGGCCAAGCGCCAGCAGAAGCAGGGCCTCGGCCGACGCAACGATGCCGTCACCTCCATCGCCAGCTACCAGATGCCCTTCCTGCTCTACGGCGAGACCCACTTCGCCAGCCAGGACCCCACCGCCGCCAGCCTGGATGCGCTCACCCGGGAGGACCTCAAGGCCTTCCACGCCCGCCTGCTGCACCCCTCCAATCTGGTGGTGACGGTATCGGGAAGGGGCAACCGCAAGGCCCTGCTGGCCAAGCTGGATGCCGGTCTCGGCGCCCTCAAGGCCGGTGCTGGCGCTCAGGTAAGCCCCGCTGTCCCGGCCCCGACCCACGTGCGGAAGCCCGGCATCTACGTGACGGACAAGGACGCTCCCCAGGCCATGGTGCAGTGGGCCTTCCCGGGCCTGCGCCGCACGGACCCCGACTGGCATGCCGCCCTGGTGATGAACCAGCTGCTGGGCGCCAGCGGCTTCACCAGCCGCCTCATGAAGAAGATCCGCTCAGATGAGGGCCTCACCTACGGTGTCCGCACAGCCCTGGGCGCCGGCCCCCACTGGCGCGGCGACCTCACAGGCAGCATGCAGACCAAGAACCGCTCCGTGGCCTACGCCCTGCGCCTCGCCCTGGCGGAGATGCGCCGCATGTGCGACGAAGCCCCCGCCGCCGAGGAGCTGAAGGTCATCCAGGACAACCTCATCGAGGCCTTCCCCGCCCAGTGGAGTGGCCGCCAGGCCGTAGCCGCCCGCTTCGCCGAGGAGGCCCTCCTGGGCTGGCCCGAGGACTGGTGGGTGGACTTCCGCACCAAGGTCCAGAAGGTCACCCCGGCGGATGTGCGCCGCCTGGCCCAGCGCCTGCTGCACCCTGATCAGCTCCTGATCCTGGCGGTAGGCAAAGCCTCCGAGATGGAAGCTGGCGATGCGGATCATGCGGGCAAGCTGGCCGAGCTCCTCCCCCTCCCCCTGGTGCACCTCCCCCTGCGGGATCCCCAGACCCTGAAGCCACTCAATTAGGGGCTGTCGGCTATCAGCTATCGGCTGTCAGCTATCGGCCAAAGCGGGGCTCGGCTGCCGCATGGCAGCAGCTGGGCCAGGACGGCCCCTTCTGGCTATCAGCTAACGTATGCCCCGGGTTGCCCCCGCGACCGGATTGGTTTTTAGCTGACAGCCGAAAGCTGACTGCCGATAGCCGCTTTACTGTCAGCCAATAGCTACCTAGGGCTTAACGCTCCCCAGGGGGCAGGCCTTGGCGCAGCCGCTGCAGCCGGTGTTGCAGTCGGGTTCGGTGCGGAAGCTGCGGCGCAGGCCGAGGGCAAACCAGCCCGCCGAGAGGGCCACCAGCACCAGGACCAGTGCGGACTGGGTGCTCATGCGAACCCCAGGGCATGGCCGATGGCCACAGTCGCCCAGGCGAGGCCCCAGCCCAGCACCAGCCCATAGGCCACGGTGAAGGCCGCCCAGCCCCAGCTGCCCGCCTCGCGGCGGATCATGGCCAGGGTGCCCAGGCAGGGCGTGTAGATCAGGGTGAAGATCATGAAGGCCAGGGCCGTGAGGGGCGTGAGACCCGAGCCATCCCGCAGGGCCACCTGGAGGGGGCTGAGACGCTCACCGGCCTTGGGCTCCTCGCTGGCCTGATGGATGACGGCCATGGTGGAGACCACGATCTCCTTGGCCACGAAGCCCGCCGTGAGGGCGATGACATCCTTCCAGGCCTCCGGACGCTTGTGCTCAGGATCCAGGATGGGGCGCAGCACCGGCTCCACCTTCTGACCCAGACGGGCCGCTAGGCTGGTGTTCACGATGCGGCTCTCGTGGGCCAGCTGCAGGGCCCGCAGGCGCTCCTCGCTCTCGGCGGGAGGCAGGTTCAGGGTGGCGACAGCCTGGCGCTGCTGCTGGTACTCCAGGGTCCACTCGCGGTTCGCAATGCCGGGGTAGCGGGACAGGAACCACACCAGCGTGGCCCCAGCGAAGATGGTGGTGCCGGCCCGGGTGAGGAAGATGGAGCCCTTCTCCCACATGTGGATCAGCGTGGCCTTCAGCATGGGCAGGCGGTAGGGCGGGAGCTCCATCACGAAGGGCGCACTGGGCCCTGAAAACAGCGAGCTGCGCAGCAGGCGCCCCATGAGCACCGCCAGGGCCAGGCCCAGGAAGTGCATGGCCAGGATGGTGAGGGCCGCCATGAGCGGCGTGAAGAAGGTCCCGGCGATGACGATGTAGACCTGGAGGCGCGCCGAGCAGCTCACCAGGGGGGTCACCAGGATGGTGATGAGGCGGTCCTGGCGGCTCTCGATGGTCCGCGCGGCCTGGATGGCGGGCACGTTGCAGCCACTGCCCATGATGAGCGGGATGAAGCTCTTCCCATGGAGGCCCATGACGTGCATGAGGCGGTCCATGATGAAGGCCGCCCGGGCCATGTAGCCCGTGTCCTCCAGGAAGGCGATGCAGCCCATGAGGATCATGATCACGGGCACGAACACGATGACCGCGCTCACCCCGGGGATGACGCCATCCACCAGCAGGCTGGTGAGCTCGCCCACGGGGAGGCGCGCTGCCGCGAAGGCTGCCAGCCCCTTAAAGGCATCGCCGATCCAGTCCTGGGGGATCTTCCCGAGGACGAAGGAGAGGGAGTACACCAGCACCAGCACCACGGCAAAGATGGGAATGCCCAGCAGGCGGTGGGTGAGCACGGCATCCAGGCGCGAGGTGGGGGTCGCCCCCTCGTCCGCCGCAGAGGCGACTTCCTTGACCAGGCCGTGGGCGAAGCCATAGCGGCGCTCGGCCACCAGGGTGGCGCCGTCTGCGCCGAGGTGGGGCTCGAGGAAGGCGAAGCTCTTGGCCAGCTGCAGGCCGATGGCCTCGCGGGCGTGGCTCTCCTGGATCCGCTGCTTGGCCTCGGCGTTGTTCTCCAGCAGCTGGAGAGCCAGCCAGCGCGGCGGCATGGCGACCTTGAGCACCTCATCCCGACCGATCTCGGTCTCCAGGGCCCGCAGCTCACCTTCGATGTCGTGGCCATAATCCACGGTGATGCGGCGGCAGCGGCTGGACTCGCCCCGGGCCATGGCGGCCAGGAGGGCCTTGAGGTCGTCGATGCCCTGCTCCCGGTTGCCCACGGTGGGGATCACCGGTCCACCCAGGAGGATCTCCAGGGCCGGCACATCGATGTTGATGCCCCGCCCCAAGGCGTCGTCCATCATGTTCAGCACGAAGGCCACCGGCTTGCCCAGCTCCAGCAGCTGAGTGCTCAGGTAGAGGTTGCGCTCCAGGTTCGAGGCATCCAGCACATTGAGCACCAGATCCACCTCGGGGGAGGCCAGAAACTGGGCGGCCACCCGCTCGTCATCGCTGCGGGCAGCCAGAGAGTAGGTGCCGGGAAGGTCCACCACCTCCAGGGCGCTGCCCTCGTGCTCGAAGGTCCCGCTGCGGCGCTCCACCGTGACGCCCGGCCAGTTGCCCACATGGTGCCGGGAGCCGGTCAGGGCATTGAACAGGGTGGTCTTGCCACAGTTGGGGTTGCCCGCCAGGGCAATGGTCAGGGGCATCACGCCAGCCGCTGGACCAGGATGCAAGCGCTCTCATCCCTGCGCAGGGACAGGTGGTAGCCCTTGATCACCAGCTCCATGGGGTCCCCCAGGGGAGCCAGCTTGACCACCCGCAGAACGGCGCCCCGGATGAACCCCATCTCCAGGAGCCGCTGCCGCACCGGGCCCTGGGCCTGAACTTCGACAACCTCTCCCTGATCTCCAGGTTGGAGTAGACTTAGAGAGATAGGTGGATTTTGAGTCATTGTCTCAACTCTGCTCATTCAGTGTAACCAACTTGGCCCAGGTCACAAGGGCTCCCACTGGCGATGTGATCTCCGTCTAGACTGGAGTTAATGCCTTCCACCAGTCCCCTCACCATACCCAATGCCCTGACCCTGTTGCGGATCCTTGCGGTTCCGTTCTTTGCCATTGCCCTCTGGTATGGCCACCACTGGCAGGCTTTCTTTATTTTCGCAGGTGCCGCCATCACCGACCTGCTGGACGGCCTCATCGCCCGGGCCCTGGACCAGCGCTCGGACCTGGGGGCCATCCTGGACCCTGCCGCCGACAAGCTCCTGATGACCACGGCATTCGTTCTCATGGCCTGGCAGACCCACGGCATGACGGCTCCCATTCCAGTCTGGGTGGCGATCCTGGCCATCACCCGGGACCTGGTGATCTCCTTTTACGCCTTTGCCTCGGTGGACCGTCTCAGCGACAGCACCTTCAAGCCCAGCCTCATGGGCAAGCTCAGCACGGCCATGCAGCTGATCGCAGTCTCCCTGGGCCTGTTCTTCAATGCGGTGGGGTACCGGCCCTGGATGGACCCCTTCCTGCCGGAGATGTACTGGCTGGTGGCCGCCCTGGTGCTGGCTTCGGGCATCCACTACTTCATGAGGGCCATCCGCTCAGCCCAGGCCTGATATACTGAACCTTCCGCGTCGGGAGACGCCGAAGGAGCCACCATGAGCAAACCTGCCCCCAAGAAGGGGCCGCGTTCCATGTCTGCCCCCGCCAGAACCAGCGCACCCCGCACCCCGGGGCGCCCAGGCCCTCGCCCCTCAGCGAGTGCCGCAGGCGACACCCGCCCACCTCGTCCCGCTGGCCGCACCCGCACCGCACCGGAGGCTGGCTCGGACTACCGTGCCCCCCGCCCTGCTGGGCGCA
>SESG01030649.1_pt1 | contig 14467 bp, 13 predicted proteins | sample 3171421 | NCBI WGS metagenome assembly SESG01 (sample SAMN10866946, study PRJNA518727) | freshwater metagenome | biome: subpolar coniferous forest; feature: holomictic lake; material: water; isolation source: holomictic Lake 227, 6 m and 8 m depth | place: Canada: near Kenora, Ontario | collected... | reverse complement strand
TTGTAAATGGAATAAAAACAAAAGATAAAACATTAGATGTTATAGAAGAGGTGGAGAAACTAGCGAAAGATTCTAAAACAGGAAAGGTGACAATTATTTCCCATTCTATGGGAGGTCTTTTAGGAAAAGCGATTATTAAAAAACTTCAAGATGAAGGAAAAGATAGTATTATTGATACTTTTGTAATGGTTGGCACCCCACAACTTGGGACACCACAAGCAGTGGCCTCAATACTTCATGGGGATGATGAAGGTATTCTTGGTGGATTTATAGTTAATCCTATTGGCATACGCAGAATAGCGCAAAATATGCCTAGCGCTTACAATTTACTTCCTTCCCCTAAGTATTTTGATGTTGCGTCTGACCCAGTTATTAAATTTGATTCTGGCTCTTCATTTACACAGGCATGGAGGAATTTTTGGGGAACAACTATTAATACTTACCCAAGTTTCTTGTCTTTCATCACTGGGACAGGTGTAAAACGTGTTAAACCAGTAGAACAAAAATTAGAAGATCCAGAAGTATTACGTTCTGATCTTACGACAGATGCTAAAAATTTTCATAATACATACGACAATTATCAATTTCCAGACCATATTCGTGTTGTGCAAGTTGCAGGATGGGGAGGTCCTACGGTAAAAGCTGTTGAGTATAAGACGTATCATGGATATTCTGATTACAACACAATTTTTACTGTTGAGGGAGATAGAGTAGTTGTATATCCGAGTGCAGTTTCTTCGATTGCTGACGAGACTTATTTTTTTAATATTTCTCTTTTTAACAAAGATTCATCACAAGATATTCAGCATCGGGATCTTTTTAATAGTATGCCGGTGCAAGATGTTATAAAAGATATAATAAAAGAAAATCCCATTTTATTAACTAATTATATTTCTGCAACAAAACCACCTCTTACAGAAACAGACACTCAACTTATTATAAGTACTCACTCTCCTGTTATTCTTGGTGCATATGATCAGTTCGGAAATTTTACTGGAATTGATCCAAATCAAAATCTTTCTGCTGATATTTTATCTATTAAGGAAGATATTCCCGGTAGTGCATTTGTTTATACAAGTGATAGTCAAAATATCTTTCTTCCTAAAGATGGTAATTATAATTTTGTTTACAAAGGAACTGGTAGTGGGCAGACTACTATGGAAATTGAGAATTTTAGTGCTGATGTAGCGACACCGATAGTTTCTTATACAGATATTCCAACGACGGCAAGTACTGTTGCTAATTTTACAGTACAAAGCACTACGCCAGAGAATACTAAAATATCGCTTGATACAAATGGTGATGGGAAAATGGATCAAACAATTTCAGCAGACAATGCTGAGTTATCTCTCAATGAAATAATTGCATTTATTAAATTTAAAATTTCTACGCTTAATATTAATGAAAGGATTAAGCAAAATCTTTTAAAACAGATATCTAATTTAGAGAAAAAGATTGAAAATAAAAGATTAAAAAACATAAAAGTGCTTGTAGATATTGGAAAGAAGATAATGCAGGAAATAAAAGGAAAAATAAATACTGCTGATGCAACTGAAATTACAAATTTACTAAACATCCTCGAGGCACAGGCAGATGATGTTGTATTTGATCCTGCGATATTTACTAGCTTAAAGGCCAGAATACAATCTTTTAAAATTAAGGCTAATTTAAAAAATGATCTATTTAGGAGGGTAGAAAGTCTTCAAAATAATCAAGCAATTGTTAAAGCTTTATTTAATTTATCAAAGAATATAATAAAAAAGGCCGAAAAAGGCAAGATTGCTGACTTTGATGCGCAAGCGCTTATCATTTTAATTACCCAAGTTCAGAATATGATATGATTAGATATATGAATACAAAAAAAATAACGTTTTGGTTATTAATTGCTTCTCTGGTTGGTTTTGGAGTGGGGTGTGTGTTGAAAAATTCAACTGAACTTAGTTTGTGTATGGTTAGTGAACCAACTTGTATAAATAATCTTACTTGGGTTGGTAATGCACTTTTTTATGGCATGTCCGCATTAGCATTTGTGTTTTTTATATTAATTTTTACTCAACAAGCCTTTCTTGCGTGGAAAAAATTCGCAATATGGTTTATACCTCTTGCAACATTACTCTTTATCTTTTACCAAGGCCCAGGTGCAGGTGATTATTTTTCTCCATATCCAGAGCAAGTATTTCGTTGCGTAAGTATTCTGTATGTTGTTATTAGTGTTGTGATTATTGTCTTAAAAAACAAAAAACAATCCACTTTAGTTAAGTAAAGTAAATTGTCTGAGTAGTTGCTAGTAGAGGCAAGACCTAGCAATTTTTAGTTTCTTTTTTTGAGTTTTGTTTTTTTAAAAAATTGGAGTATGCTATGGGAAAGAAAGGCACATATATGATATTGATGCATATTTTAGGGGGTGCTCTTGCTGTTCTTGTGTCTATATTTGGTTTTGCTTTGGGTATCTACCTAGATACTGTGGCACAGGAAAAGTGGCAAAAGGCCAAATCTAAAAAACAGAGCCGTGGGTTTTCACCCTCGGCTCGTTTTTTTTATTTATATTTTTAAATGACTAAATACTGGAATCATGCTAGTTTGAATACGAACCGGTGAAATGTGCCGGATTTGTTGGTTTAGTTTATGAAAAAATTCTCCGAAAATCTGATCATCTGGATCAGTTTCTTGGGGGCTATGTCTCTCGAGAAAGTTGTTGGATTCGTTATCTATTGGGTCTTATTCCCATGGATTCTCTTCAAGTACGGTACCATAAATGGCGCTGTTGGTTTGTTCATTTTCCAGTTTATGTCGTCTGTCATTTTTATTATAGTGTACGACAAGATTGGAAAAGATTTGTTCAAGATCAAGGCAGTCAAACAGAGATGCTTAGATCTGCTGGTTTGGGTCAAACTCAAACTCGGCTGGAATAGGGAAGTCGTTTGGCTTCGCAAGTTCAGTTGGGTCGTTGAGTTCTTTCTTTTCTCGTGGCAATTGTTGCCACCATTTGCACTACTTTGTTTACGCAAAGTAGATCGCATGCCTCAGATTAATTTCTGGGACATAAAAGTTCTTTCAGCCAGTTCGCTATTTTCTACAGTGTTCTGGACTTTTGTAAACAAGGGGATTCTCCGGCACATCTGGGGTATCTTCAATCAATAACGAGCACTGGGATTTTCCTCGGTGCTTTTTATATTTATGTCGTTATATTTATAGTCATTTGAGACGTTTTCATTTTTGTGTTAAAATCAGTCGATAATGGCTGAAAAAGAAGAAAAATCTAAAAGTGACTCAGCTTTGCGTGAAGAGCGAGTTTTGGAGTTTTGGAAAGAAAATAAAATTTTTGAAAAGTCTTTGAAACAAACTGAAGGTGGGGAAGAGTTTGTTTTTTATGAAGGTCCACCGACGGCCAACGGCAAGCCGGGGATTCATCATCTGGAAGCGCGAGCGTTCAAAGACGCTATTCCGAGGTATAAGACAATGCAGGGGTTTCATGTTCGTAGAAAGGGTGGATGGGATACTCACGGACTTCCAGTAGAACTTCAAGTTGAAAAAAAATTAGGTTTAAATTCTAAGAAAGCGATTGAAGAATATGGCATTGCTAAATTTAATAAAGAATGTAAAGAAAGCGTTTGGGAATATTTGGATGTTTGGAATAAATTTACAAAACGTGTTGGTTATTGGGTAGATCAAGAAAATCCTTATGTGACTTATCATAATGATTACATTGAGTCTGTTTGGAATGTTGTAAAAAAAGCAAATGAACAAAAACTTTTATATAAAGATTATAAAGTTGTGCCATGGTGTCCTAGATGTGGAACAGCCCTTTCTTCACATGAACTCGCACAAGGGTATGAGGACGTGAAGGATTTATCTGTTTATATAAAGTTTAAAGCAAAAGTAAAATCCGATAGTAATGTATATATGGTTGCGTGGACAACAACACCATGGACTTTGCCTGGGAATGTTGCTCTTGCTGTGGGAAAAGATATAACATATCTTTGGCTTAAAAAAGATAATGAAATTTTAATTGTTGCTGAAGATAAAAAGGATATTTTGGGAGAAGGGTATGAAATTGTAGATAAGCGTTTTGGAGAACAACTTATTGGTCTAGAATACGAACCTCTTTTTCCATATCTTTCCAATACTATATCAGGAAGTGAAAAAGTAAAATTAGATAAAGCTTTTAAAATTTATAACGCGGATTTTGTAAATACCGAAGATGGGACAGGCATAGTGCATACAGCTGTGATGTACGGACAAGATGATTTTATGTTGGGGACAGAAGTTGGTTTACCAAAACATCACCTCGTTGGTCTTGATGGCAAATTTCTAGCTGGGACAGGATTTTTAGAAGGTAGATTTGTCAAAGAAGTTGATCAAAATGGAAAGCCTACATTGGCGGTAGATATTATTGATGATTTAAAGAAAAGAAATTTATTTTTTAAACAAGAAAGTTATAAGCATTCTTATCCACATTGTTGGAGATGCAAAACAGCCCTCATTTATTATGCGCGAGATTCTTGGTATATAAAAGTTTCTGATCCAAAAATAAAAGATGAAATGATTGCTGAGAACAAAAAGATAAATTGGGAGCCAGCTCATATTCGTGATGGGCGTTTTGGTGAATGGTTGAAAGACATAAAGGATTGGGCAATATCCCGTGAGCGTTATTGGGGTACACCTCTTCCAGTATGGCAATGTGCTGATTGCAATAAAATCGATGTTGTGGGGAGTGTTGCAGAGTTAAAAGAAAAGACAATAAAATCTGGAAATAAATATTTTATAATGCGACATGGTGGCTCGGAGGGGAATTTGAAAGGTCTTGTGAGTTGTAATATTAAAAATGTTGATCATTTAACGGAAGATGGCAGGAATCAGGTTTTAAAATCTGTAAAAGATTTAAAAAATAAGAAAATTGATTTGATAATTTCTTCTGATTTTGCGAGAACAAAAGAAACGGCTGAAATTGCAAAGAAAGAATTTGGGCTCTCAGATGATAAGTTGATTTTTGATGAAAAACTTCGAGAATTATGTGTTGGAGTTTTTGAAGGAAAAAGATGGCAAGAATATCATGATTTTATTAAAGAAAAAGATTGGTATCATTATGTGCCAGAAGATGGAGAGTCTTACAAGGAAGTAAAGCTTAGAATGGCTGATTTTATTTATGGTGCAGAAAAGAAATTTAAAGATAAAAATATTTTAATTGTTACACATGAAGGGCCTGCACGAACATTATTTGCTTCTGTGGAAGGTATGAATGAAGTGGAAACTATGGAGCATTTAAAAAATGAAATTCAATCTTTTGACAATGCTCAAATAGTTGAAATTGATTTTGTCCCTCTTCCGCATAATGAAAATTATGAACTTGATTTACATAAACCATATATTGATGAGCTTAATTTTATTTGTAAATGTGGTGGCAAATTAATTAGAGTAAAAGAAGTGATGGATGTTTGGTTTGATTCTGGAGCTATGCCTTTTGCTCAAGATCATTATCCATTTGAAAATAAAAAGTGGGTAGAAGGAAAAGGTTATCCTGCTGATTATATTTGTGAAGCAGTTGACCAGACTCGTGGTTGGTTTTATACATTGCATGCTATTGGTGTGATTATGGGACGTGGCAGAGCTTTCAAGAATGTTATTTGTTTGGGGCATTTGTTGGATGCGTCTGGTAAAAAAATGTCCAAATCTCTCGGTAATATTGTTGATCCTTGGATAATGATTGAAAAGTATGGTGTAGACACTCTTCGTCTTTGGATGTATTCAGTGAATCAACCTGGTGAATCAAAGAATTTTGATGAGAAAACTGTAGCTTTATTGTCTAACCAGGTTTTCAGTTTACTTTACAATGTATTGGCATTTTATGAACTTTATAGGGATCGTTCATTAGAAGATATAAGCCACAAGCCAAAAACTGATGATGTTTTAGATCAGTGGATTCTTGCTAGACTTGATGAATTAGTAAAATTAACTACAGAAAATTTTGATAACTATAAATTACTTGAACCCACGAGAGGACTTCGAGATTTTGTTGGCGATCTTTCCACTTGGTATTTACGTCGTTCACGTGACCGAATAAAAGAAGGTGATCAAGAATCAAAGAAAACTTTATATTTTGTATTGAAAACACTTGCAAAGATTATGGCTCCGCTTGCGCCTTTTACCGCAGAAGATATTTGGCTTAAATTAAAAAATGAAAAGGATGTAGAAAGTGTTCATTTGACTGAATGGCCAAAAATGTCAAAGGGTATTTTGGACATTTTTGGCCACAAAGAAAAAAATATTTTAAAGAATATGCAGACAGTCAGGGATGTCGTCACTCTAGGACTCGAAGCTCGTCAAAAGGCAGGCATAAAAGTTCGTCAGCCTCTTGCCATGCTTACTCTCAAAGACATAGATCACGAAATTGACTGGGCTTTTATTGAGCTTATAAAAGATGAACTTAATGTAAAAGAAGTAGTTATTGATACAAATATATCTAATAAAGTTGTGTTAGATATTAAAATTACTCCAGAGTTAAAACAAGAAGGATATTATCGCGAACTTGTACGCGCGATTCAAGATATGCGCAAGAAAATGGGCTTGACGCCAAGTGACAAGATTTCAATTGTTTTTGACACAAATGATGCAGGACAAAAATTAATTAAAAAGTTTGAAATTGAGATGAAGAAAACAGTCTTAGTGACTCAAATAGACTTTGATAAAAATGATGGAACTGAAATAAAAATAGATGAGTTGGTATTTAAAATAAAAATTGAGAAAATATAGTAATGAAAATCAAAAAGTTAGGACATTGTTGTTTGATTGTTGAGGTAAATGGAAAAAGGATTATGACTGATCCGGGTTCTTTTACTATTGGAGAGCAAGCAAAAGAGACAAATATTGATTTGATTTTGATTACACATGAGCACGGTGATCATTTACATATTGATTCATTGAAAAAAGTTTTAGTAAATAATACCAATGCTGTGATAATTACAAATGCTGGAGTAGGTAAATTATTAGATGAAGTAGGAATAAAGTATGAAGTTTTAATAAATAAAGTTTCAAAAGATTTTTTTGGTGTTGAAATTGAAGCTTGTGATTATAAGCACGAAGAAATTTTTAAATCTTTTAAATTGGTTCAGAATACTGGGTATTTTATAAATAGAAAATTATTTTATCCCGGAGATTCATTTCAAAATCCACTTAAAACAGTTGAAATTTTAGCTTTGCCTGTCGCTGGTCCATGGGTTAGCATAAAAGATGCAATAAATTTTGCTTTAGAAATAAAACCCAAGATTTGTTTTCCTGTGCATGATGGAATGATAAAGAAAGATAAGACAGGATCAATGTATGGAGTATCAAATTTAATTTTATCTGAAAATAATATTAAGTTTAAAATCTTAGAAGATGGTCAAGAAGAAGAATTTTAATGCACCACATTTATCATACAGAAGGAATAATATTGGGGAGTCGGAGTTCTGGCGAAACAGGGAAGTATTATTATATTTTCACTTGCGATTTAGGTATGATCACAGCTTCTGCTCAAGGAGTACGAAAGATGTCTTCGAAACTTCGTTATGTTTTGCAAGATTTTGCTTATCTCAAAATTGATTTTGTGCAAGGTAAAAATATTTTTCGAATTACGAATGCGTCAAAGACAAATGCATTGGAACAAATTACTAAAAACTCAGGAACTTTTAAAGTTTTTGCCAATATTGCGCGTTTATTAAAACGCTTACTTGCTGGTGTGGAGCCAAATGAAGCTTTGTTTGCTGATCTTATTAATGGTTTATTAATTCTAGACAAGATTTCTATCCAAGACAAATCAGTCTCTAATTGGGAAGATGATTTACGAAATATTGAAGCAATTATTGTTTTGCGTATATTAAATAATTTAGGATATATAGGTGAAAATGAAGTATTGCAGAATTTTATCAAATCTCCATTTGAAGAAAATCTAGTGTTTGAAGTTTCAAAAGATAGAACAAAGATATTGCATCAGATAAATAAAGCTCTCAAAGAAACGCATTTGTAAAAGGGTATTATTGGTGGATTTTCAAAATTTCCCTTGAAATGTTACAATTACAGGATGCCATTAAATGATAGGAATAAATTAAATCGGATAGAAGAATTTAAAAGTAAGCTTTTTAGCAAGAATTATCGGACAAAGGAAGAGCATCGGGATAGATTTTCATACTCAAGGAGGGATGACATACCAGATGCTTGGGATGGTGATGAAAATACTTCAGTTTTATATAAAGATAAATTCTTCATGAAGACCTCAATTTTTAAGAATCTTTTTTTCTTTTCATTGGCTTTTTTAGTTGCAACACTGGCTTATGCTTCTTATGTTTTTTTTGCTGGTGGTAATACTGTTTCAAATGACAACATTGATATCTCTGTGCTTGGAAATAATTTTACTGCTGGTGGGGATGATTTAGCTCTTGTTGTTGGAATTACAAATAAAAATAGTTCTGCACTTGATCTAGTAGATCTTGTTGTGGAATATCCAAAAAGTTCTTCTGGTGTAGTGGGTTCGTTGACTGGCATGGAGAGGCTTCGAGAATCTTTAGGCACGATTCCTGCTGGAGCTGTTCGTAATGAGAATATAAAAGTAGTGCTTTTTGGCGAGCAAGGGAGCATACGTCCTGTGCAAATTTCTATTGAATATAGAGTGGAAGGGTCAAATGGTATTTTTGTGAAAAAGAAATCTTATGATATTACTATTTCGTCCACACCACTCAACCTCTCCGTCGATGCTCCTGCTGTAATAAGTTCAAATCAAGATGTTACATTAAATATAAAAGCGACTTTAAATGCTACTCATGCAGTTCCAAAAATACTTCTCAAACTTGATTATCCAGTTGGTTTTCAATTTGAATCATCGAATCCATCTCCATCTCTTGGAAATAATGTTTGGGTTTTAGGAGATCTTTCTCCTGGCGCAGAGCGTAATGTTTCTGTTACCGGTAAAATGTTTGACGTTGCTGATGGAGAAGAAAAAGTATTTCATATATCAAGTGGGTCACAATCCACAGCAGATAAATCTTTGATCGATGTTGTGTTTAATTCTATTTCACAAACTGTTCAAATACAAAAGCCTTTTATTGAAGCAAGACTTTTTGTGAATGGAGTAAATAGTAGAGAATATGCTTCAAATATAAAAATTCCAATAAGAGGCGAGATTAAATGGACGAACAATTTAGATACAAAGGTTAATGATTTAGTAATTCAAGCAAAAATTTCAGGTAATGTTTTTGATCCTAAAACAATAAATGCTCAGCAAGGTTTTTATGATTCAGCAATTAATACAATAACTTGGGATAAAAATTCTCAAAATGAATTCAACGAAATAAGCCCTGGTGATTCTGGATCAGTAAGTTTTTCTGTCTCTCCACTCGTATTATTTTCTGCCCAAGGCGGGATGCTTTCTAACCCGACTATCAATATAGATGTTTCTATTTCTGGCAAACAGTTGGTGTCTGGTTATACGACTGCCAGTTTAAATAATTCTGACAGGGGAGTAATTAAAATTATTTCTGATGTTGGATTTATAAATAAAGCACTTTATTACTCTGGACCTTTTACTAATAATGGTCCTGTTCCACCAAAAGTTGGTAAAGAAACTTCTTATACGGTAGTTTGGTCTCTTTCAAATACCGCAAATGCTATTTCAAAAGGTGTTGTCCATTCTTCTATTCCTTCATGGATGAGGTTTACTGGTTCTATTTCACCTTCTGATGAAGATTTAGTTTATAATCCATCTACCAAAGAAATAACTTGGAATGTAGGTTCAATTTCAAAGGGTACAGGTATTACTTTACCTAATCGAAGTGTCTCTTTTCAAGTCGCATTTACTCCTTCGCTCTCTCAAGTCGGCGCTATGCCAGTTATAATTAATGATGCAGTTTTGACTGGGCATGATGATTTTGCTAATGTAGATATAAAGGTGAACAAAGCATCGCTTCGAACATTTCTTGATAGTGATCCTTCGTTTCCAGTAACAGGGGGTACAGTGGTAGAATAAAATTATGGTAGATAAAAAAATAAAAGATAATAAAAATGATTTGATGGAAAAAATAGTTTCTTTATGTAAAAGACGTGGTTTTATTTTTCAAGGTTCAGAGATTTATGGGGGGCTTGGTGGAACATGGGACTTTGGGCATTTTGGTATAGCTTTGAAGAATAATATCACTCAATCTTGGTGGAAAAAATTTGTTGATGGAAGGAGAGATATGTATGGTGTTGACGCCTCGATTCTAATGCGTCAAGAAGTCTGGCAGGCGTCTGGGCATGTAGCTGGTTTTGCGGATCCAATGGTTGAGTGTGAAAAATGTAAAGAAAAATTCAGAGCAGATCAGATTGAAGACAAGATTAAATGTTCCAAGTGTGGAGGCAAACTTGGTGAAGCAAAACAATTCAATATGATGTTCCAGACCAAAGTCGGTGCGTCTAATGATTCAAGTGCTATATCTTATTTACGTCCAGAGACGGCACAGGGAATGTTTGTGAATTTCAAGAACACAGTGGATGCTTTTCATCCAAAATTACCTTTCGGTATGGCACAGATAGGTAAAGCTTTTAGAAATGAGATTACTCCTAGAGATTTTCTTTTCCGTGTTCGCGAATTTGAACAAATGGAAATAGAATATTTTATTCGTTCGACTGATTGGGAGAAATATTTTGAATATTGGAGAGGCGAGATGTTGGATTGGATGGAGGAAGTTGGTATTGATATGGGGAAAGTGCACGAGCTTGAAGTTGCGAAAGAAGATAGAGCACATTATTCAAGCAGGACAATAGATTTTGAATTTGATTTTCCTTTTGGAAAGAAAGAGCTTTTTGGTCTTGCTTATAGGACAGATTTTGATTTAAAGGCACATAAACTTGATTATATTGATGAGGAGAAAGGGGAGAAGACTGTTCCTCATGTAATAGAGCCGACTTTTGGTTTGGGTCGCGCACTTCTTGCAATTTTACTTTCTGCTTATTGTGAAGATACAAAAGACGGCGAGGTTCGTTCGTTTTTGAAATTTAAACCAAACATTGCTCCAGTTATTTGTGCAGTTTCACCATTGTTAAAAAATAAAATAGAGTTAGTAGAATATGCCAATACAAAAGTTTATGCTCCTCTTAAGGCAGAATTTGGTCGTGTTGCGTGGGATGACAATGGCAATATTGGTAAACGTTATCGCAGGCAAGATGAAATAGGTACACCATTTTGTATTGTAGTTGATTTTGACACTTTGACTGATGATGCAGTAACTGTCCGTGATCGTGATACTGGAGAGCAGGAGAGGGTGAAAGTTGAGGACTTAAAAGATTTTATTAAAGGAAAGATAAAATAATTATGAATGAATTTAATCAAGAGAATCTTACACCAGAAGAAATAAAAAGGAGGAAGAAAAATAGAATGCGCAATGTTGTACTTCTTTTTGAGGGATTGTTGGCTAGAATAGAAGGCGATACAGAGGATGTGGTTGATTTAAATAAAAAATTTAATCACAGAAAAATGCATTCTTATCTTGAGTGGGCAGATAAAAAAACAAAACAAGGAATAGAATTGAAAGGTTTTGTTGACGCTATTGATAAAGAGAAGAGTGACATTAATCTACTTGATCTCGATGACCAAAAATTAGCCAATGATTTGCTTTTACGAGCAAAGGTATATTTAGCTTATTTTGAAGGAGATTTTAAATAATCAGAATACAAGACCTAGTTAGAACTAATTTGTAATAATATATGCTTTAGCGTAACAATAAACAATACTTTTAATATATTGATAATAATATTAATATTGTGGTATATTTTATAAATACAAAAGGGAGTTGATTTTATTAAAAACAAATTAGGTTATAACTTATGGTTATAGATATAGAGCTTACGTTGAATAGGTTTGGATTTGGAAAAATTTCAGAAAATAAGTTCCAATTCTTATGTTTTAGATTTTCTAAATGGAAAATTTTAAATAAATATTCTATTTCTTTTGAAATAAATTGGCGAATAAACAACTCTAATTAAATATTGCTACATTTCTTGGCTGTTGTTATAATGCAAGTATATTATTATGTCAAAGATAAATGAGAAAAAATACAAGAATGCTGTGCTTTTCTTTGCCAAGAAAGTACAAAATGGTACGCTTGGAAAGCTCAAAATGATGAAGCTTCTATATTTTCTTGATTTTGATTTTTTTGAAAAGTATGGGAAATCAGTAACTGGAGATTCTTATCTTCGTTTTGAACATGGACCAGTGCCACAGAATGCAGAAAGAATTTTGAAAATGATGGATAGCAAAGAGATCAAGATAACAAAAATTAAGGTTGCTGATGGGTATAATGATAAACAACACATAGAAGCTATTAAAGATTTTGATATAAATGTTTTTTCTAAAGAAGAATTGATGATGTTAGAAGAAGTAGCTGATAAGTGGGAGAAATTTACTGGTTCAGAAATGAAAATGGCAACACATGGTGAAGCGCCTTGGATAGCCACTGAGCCGAATGGAATTATAGATTATAATCTGGCTTATTATCGCAATAAATACGGCGAGATGGCAAAAATATAGTATGCAGATCTTTCGGCATTGTGATATTGAAAAAGATTTTAAGGATTTAAAACGTTTTTCTGCGCCAAAAGAATCTTTGGAATCATGGGAAAGACTTTTTTGTTTAAAAGGAATCAAAGAAACTCCCGGTATTGATATGTTTTCCGGTTTTGGAAATGAAAAAATATATAAAGGACGAATCGTTCCTTTGAAAGAGAATATTGGCAAATCAAATGGCTATAGGGTAGTATTTAAAATGTTGACCGAAACAGAGTGTGAAATATTGGTCTTTTCAAGACATGGAATTTATAAATCTGAACAAGAATTAATTAATATTATTAAAAATAGACTAAAAGTTTGATATGAAATTTTCAAAAAAAGTTTTAAAGAATGGGCTTCGAGTTATAACTGTGCCAATGAAAGACAATCCGACGGTGACTGTTTTGGTTTTAGTGGAAGCAGGTTCAAAATATGAAACAAAAAACGTAAATGGCATATCGCACTTTTTGGAGCATATGTGTTTTAAGGGCACCATCAAGCGTCCAAAAGCTATAGATATATCTAAAGAACTTGATAGTCTAGGTAGTCAGTATAATGCTTTTACAGCTCAAGAATATACAGGATATTATGCAAAATCAGATGCAAAACATTTTAAGCAAATTATTGATGTCGTTTCTGATATATATCTCAACTCTACTTTTCCTTCTGTTGAAATGGAAAGGGAAAAAGGTGTGATTATAGAGGAAATAAATATGTATGAAGATTTACCAAATAGGCATGTTCAGGATTTAATAATGAAATTACTTTATGGTGATCAACCTGCTGGATGGAATATCGCTGGAGAAAAAGAAAATATTTTAAATATGAAGATTGGGGATTTTGTTAAATATAAGAGTGAACATTATGTTCCTTCTGCAACTGTGATTGTAGTGTCTGGTCAAGTCAAAGAAAATGAAGTTTTGAAAGAAGTGAATAAAATTTTTGGACATTTGGAGCCTCGTTTGAAAACATCAAAAATAAAAGTGAAAGAAGTTCAGATCAAGCCAGAGGCATTAGTAAAATTCAAAGAGACTGATCAAACACATTTTGTTTTAGGAATACGCAGTTATGATTTATTTAATAAAAAAAATGCAGTTATTTCTGTATTAGGAGGAGTTTTGGGCGGGGGAATGAGCTCAAGACTTTTCCAGAAACTTCGTGAAGAAATGGGTGTTGGATATTATGTGCGTGCATACAATGATGCTTTTACTGATCATGGTTTTTTTCAAATTTCAGCTGGGGTTGATAATAAAAGAATAGATGAAGTTTTATTGGCAGTCCTAGATGAGTGTAAGAAATTAAAAGATCAAAAAGTAAGCAAAGAAGAATTAAATAAAGTGAAAGAATGTTTGATAGGAAATATGAAACTCTCTTTAGAATCGACAGATGATATAGCAAATTTTTATGGTGGACAAGAGCTCTTGAAGCATGAAATTCGTGGGGCAGAGAAAAAAGCTAAAGAAATACGTAAAGTTACAGCAAGCCAAATTCAAGCTTTAGCAAAAAATATTTTTAGAAATGAAAATCTTAATTTAGCGCTCATTGGACCCTTTAAGGATCAAGATCATTTTCTGAAGATTCTAAAATTCTAGACACTTTTTCTAGTACCATTTTTATGGTATTATGTTTTTATGTTTGAAAAAGATAACATTACTTCTATTTCTATAACCACGGAAACCATGATTAGAGCAATACTTGTTCTTTTGGCTGTATTTTTAATATGGTTTTTGCGTGATTTAGGACTTGTAGTTTTGACTTCTATCGTGGTTGCTTCTTTTGTAGAATCCGCAGTGTCTCATTTTACCAAGATTGGAGTTAATAGAATATTTGGAATTGTAATTTTGTACGTTGTCTCACTCATATCTTTTGCTGGATTGTTTTATCTTTTTGCACCTCTTTTGATAACAGAAATTTATA
>SESG01014906.1_pt1 | contig 14483 bp, 15 predicted proteins | sample 3171421 | NCBI WGS metagenome assembly SESG01 (sample SAMN10866946, study PRJNA518727) | freshwater metagenome | biome: subpolar coniferous forest; feature: holomictic lake; material: water; isolation source: holomictic Lake 227, 6 m and 8 m depth | place: Canada: near Kenora, Ontario | collected... | reverse complement strand
TCCGCAGGGGAGCCACCGCATGCGTCATCTCTTCAAGGTCCTCGTCGCCTCGGTCGCCCTCGCGGCCGCGGCGCCGGCCATGGCGCAGTACATGTTCCGGGAGGAGTGGCAGAAGCGGAAGGACGCGGAGGCGGCGCTGAACCAGCCCCTCGAGCCCGTCCTGCAGCACCCGCTCTGGAACAACGTGATCCGGGTGAACGTGGGCGTGAGCTTCTTCTACTCGGAGTATTACAACTGCAACTACTGGGGCATCTACTACCCCACGTACACCTGCAACGGCGGGTCGTGGATGAGCTACATCCCCTTCACGCTCGGCCCGCAGATCGACCTCAACCTGGGCGGGATGAACAACCTGAGCGTCGGCTTCAACGTCTACATGGGAACCGCCACCGGCACGGTCTACGGAGGGGTCCAGGCGGTGAGCGCGTCGAGCAGCGTGACCATCTGGGAGCCCACCATCGACTACGTGGCGAAATTCGGGACCGCCGCCCAGGGCACCGTGCCCCGCTTCCGGGTGGGGGGCGGCATGTACATCGGGCCCAATGCGGAGCTGGGCGGGGCCTTCCGGATCGGGGGCGGGGTATCCTTCCTCAACTCGGGTCGGCTCGGTATCGGGCTCGACATGGTCTTCGAGGGTGGCGTCTACAACGGATACTGGATCGGCGGCTTGCAGCTCGTCGCCTCTCCCGAATTCCACTTCTAGCGCCCGGGTCCGCACCGGCATCCGGGGGGTAAGTGGTCCCCCTTTCCTTTTCCTTTTCTGTGCGATACCCAGGATCTGCCCGGTTGCGAAGGGTTCGATCTGGAGGACGCGATGACCGGAAAGCCCGCAGTGGAGTCGAAGCCCCCCGTTCCGGGGAAGCCCCGCAGGCCCACCCCCCCGATGCACGGAGGGGCCGACCACGCCGTCTACGGTCGCGAGGAACTGCAAGCCATCCTGTCGGAGCGGGAGTCCTGGACCGCGGGCGAGCTCGCCGACCTCCTCGCGCGGACTCCGCGCCGCCGGAAGAGCTTCCAGACCGATTCGGGCATCCCGGTCCCCGACGTCCTCGACCCGGCCCACCGTTCCCAGGAGGACTTCCGGCGCGACATCGGTTATCCGGGCCGGTATCCCTTCACCCGGGGACCGCAGGCCACCATGTACCGCGGCCGACTCTGGACGATGCGGCAGTTCGCCGGCTTCGGCTCCCCCGAGGACACGAACGCGCGCTTCAAGTACCTGCTCGCCCACGGGATGACGGGGCTCTCCACGGCCTTCGACATGCCCGCGCTCATGGGCTACGACGCCGACCACTCCCTGTCCCGCGGCGAGGTGGGCAAGGAGGGCGTCGCCATCTCCACGCTCCGCGACTTCGAGATCCTCTTCGACGGGATCCCGCTCGGGGACGTCACCACCTCCATGACCATCAACGCGAGCGCCGTCGTGGCCCTCGCGATGTACGTGGCCGTGGGCGAGAAGCAGGGGGTCCCGCGCGCGCGCCTGGGCGGCACCATCCAGGCCGACATGCTGAAGGAGTTCATCGCGCAGAAGGAGTGGATCGTGGGGCCGCGACCGGCGGTGAAGATGGTCGTGGACATGATCGAGTTCTGCGCGAAGGAGATGCCGCGCTGGAACCCGGTCTCCATCAGCGGCTACCACATCCGCGAGGCCGGGGCCACGGCCGTGCAGGAGCTGGCCTTCACGCTGGCCGACGGTCTCGAGTACGTGCAGGAGTGCGTCGATCGCGGAATGGATGTCGACTCCTTCGCCCAGCGCCTCTCCTTCTTCTGGGACGTCCACAACGACTTCTTCGAGGAGATCGCCAAGTTCCGGGCCAGCCGGCGCATCTGGGCCCGCGCCCTCCGGGAGCGATTCGGCGCCAGGCGGAAGGAGTCGCTGTTGCTGCGAACCCACGCCCAGACGGCCGGGGTCTCCCTCACCGCGCAGCAGCCCTACAACAACGTCGTGCGCACGGCCCTTCAGGCGATGGCCGCGGTGCTCGGCGGGACCCAGTCGCTCCACACCAACTCGCTCGACGAGACCTACGCGCTCCCCACCGAGGATGCGGTCCGCATCGCGCTCCGCACCCAGCAGATCATCGGCTACGAGTCGGGCGTGGACCGGGTCGTGGACCCGCTGGCGGGCAGCTACTACGTCGAGTACCTGACCGACGAGATGGAGCGGCGCGCGCTCGACTACATCCGGCGCATCGACGAGATGGGCGGGATGCTCCGGGCGGTGGAGGAGGGCTTCCCGCAGCGGGAGATCGCCGAGAGCGCCTATCGCTGGCAGCGCGAGGTGGAGAGCGGCGATCGGGTGGTGGTGGGCGTGAACGAGTTCCGCACGGAGGGGGACGCCCCCATCCCGCTGCTCCGGATCGACGAGAGCGTGGCCCGCGCGCAGGTCGCCCGGCTCCAGGCGGTCCGCGCGGAGCGAAGCGCCGACCGGGTGAAGGAGACGCTCGCGGGGGTCGAGAAGGCCTGCCGTGACGGGTCGAACGTCATGCCCCCCATCATCGAGGCCGTGAAGGTCTACGCCACCCTGGGCGAGGTCTGCGACGTCTTCCGCAAGGTCTGGGGGCAGTACCGGGAGGACGGAGTTTTCTAGTGCCTCGACCCCGGCACTGGGCCGACGACTACTACGGCGACCTGTACTACGAGTCGGTCGCCGACCTGCTCACGGCCCGGATGTCGGGCTTCGAGGCGGGAGTCCTTCGGCAACTGCTGGAGCTCGGTCCACGCGACCGGGTGCTCGACCTCGCCTGCGGGCACGGTCGTCACGCGCGGGCGCTCTCCCCCGAGGTGGGACTGCTCGTGGGCGTGGACCGCAACCCCGAGTACCTCGCCCGCGCCCGCCACTCCGGGGCGGTGCTGGTCCGCGGCGACCTCCGCTCCCTCCCGTTTCGCCCCGGGAGCTTCGACGCCGTCTACTCCTGGTACTCGTCCCTCTTCATGTACGACGACGCGGAGAACGCCCGATGCCTGGCGGCGGCGGTCTCTCTCCTGCGCCCCGGGGGGCGGATCCTGGTCCACCACGACAATCCCCTGCGCCTGAACGGGAAGAGGGAGGCCCAGGACGCCTGGGACCTCCCGAGCGGGGGGAGGGTGGAGGAGACCTCCGTCTACGACCCCGGCACGGGGCGCGATTCCTGCACGCGGCGCGTCATCCGGGCCGATGGCTCGATGCTGGCGGGGGTCGCTCATTTGAGGTACTACACACCGGAGGAATGGAGTGGCCTGGCGGCCGGTTGCGGGCTCGAGATCCTCCGCATCACCAGTACCTGGCAGGCGGACCGGCCGACGGAACGCCTCGACGACGACGCTCCGGACCTCATCGCAATCGGGAGAAGGTCAGCATGAGCCAGAACAAGGGAAGAACGCTCCGCATCCTCGTCGCCAAGCCTGGCCTGGACGGCCACGACCGCGGCGCCAAGATCGTCGCCCGCGCCCTGCGGGACGCCGGGTTCGAGGTCATCTACACCGGCCTGCACCAGACCCCGGAGATGATCGCCGCGGCCGCCGTCCAGGAAGACGTCGACGGTGTGGGGCTCTCGATCATGTCGGGCGCCCATCTCACGCTCTTCCCGGCCGTGGTCGACGCGCTCAAGGAACGTGGCGTGGACGACGTCACGGTCTTCGGCGGCGGCATCATCCCCCAGGACGACATCCCCACCCTGAAGAAGGCCGGGGTATCCGAGGTCTTCCTTCCGGGCGCGACGACCCAGTCGATCGTCGACTGGATCCGCGGCAACGTGAAGCCGCGCGCAGAGGTCGCCTAGCCCGATTCGCTGGCGCGCATGGCGACCCGCATCACCGTCTACGAGGTGGGTCCGCGGGACGGGCTCCAGAACGAGGCTCGTGTCGTCCCCGTGGACGGCAAGCTCGCGCTCATCGCGGCGCTCGTCAACGCCGGGATCACGCGCATCGAGGCCACGAGCTTCGTCTCGCCCAGGTGGATCCCGGCTCTCGCCGACTCGGCGGAGCTCGTGGAACGGCTCCCGGTCCGCCCCGGAGTGCAGTACGTGGCGCTCGTCCCGAACGGCAAGGGGCTCGAGCGGCTGCTCGAGGCGCGGCGCAAGGGCGCTCCTCCCCCGCCGGTGGACGCGGCGATCTTCCTCTCGGCCTCCGAGACCCACAACCGGAAGAACGTCAACAAGGGCATCGACGAGACGTTCCGGGCCTTCGACGACGTGGTGGGGCCGGCGCTCAGCGCCGGGCTTCGCGTCCGGGGCTACGTCTCCACCGCGTGGGGCTGCCCGTACGAGGGGCGGGTCGATCCCCGCCGGGTCGCCGAGATCGCCGAGCGGCTGCTCGGACTCGGATGCTGGCAGGTGTCGCTCGGGGACACCACCGGCGTGGGCACGCCCAACCAGACCCGGGAGATCGTCGATCTGCTCTCGTCCCGGGCGCGACCCGGATCGATCGCGCTCCACCTGCACGACACCCGCGGCACGGCCCTCGCGAACGTCCTGGCCGGCCTGGATGCCGGCATCACCACCTTCGACGCGTCGGTGGGTGGCCTGGGCGGCTGCCCCTACGCCCCCGGCGCCGCCGGGAACCTCGCCACCGAGGACCTCGTCTACATGCTGCAGGGGATGGGCTTCGAGACCGGCATCGACCTCGGCAAGCTCGTGGACGCGGGGGCGCTGGCGCAGGAGCTGGTCGGAAGGAAGCTCCCCGGCAAGGCGCTGCAGGCGGAGCTCGCCACCCGCGCGCGCGCCGCCGAGCGAGCCGGGGAGGCGGGTCCATGATCGGGACGGAATGGCGGATCGAGCGGCTGGAGGGCATCGAGTACTGGACCATCGCCGGCGAGGCGCGCCGCAACGCGCTGTCCCGGGCCATGATCCAGGAGTTCCTCGAGAACCTGGAGCGGCTGCGGGGCGAACGCTCGGTGCGCTGCGTGGTGCTCACCGGGGAGGGGGAGAAGGCCTTCTGTGCCGGAGCGGATCTCAAGGAGCGGGCCACCATGTCCGCCGACGAGGTCCACCGGTTCCACCGGTCGCTCCTCGCCGCCTTCCGGGGCATCGAGCAGGCGCCCCAGGCCTTCGTGGCAGCCATGAACGGCGCCGCGCTCGGGGGCGGGCTCGAGATGGCGCTCGCCTGCGACCTGCGCGTGGTCGTGGACGGAGCGGAGATGGGGCTGCCCGAGGTGGGGCTCGGGATCATCCCGGGCGCCGGCGGCACGGTCCGTCTCCCTCGCGCGATCGGCGTCGCGCGGGCGAAGGATCTCATCCTGACCGGCCGGCGCATCGGCGCCGCCGAGGCGTTCGCCATGGGGCTCGTCTCCCGGGTGGCGCCCCCGGGTCGGCTTCGCGAGGTGGCGCTCGAGATGGCGGCGCTCGTGGCCCGGAACGCGCCCGTCTCCATCCGGCAGGCGAAGCGGGCCATCGACGGGGGGCTGCACCTCGATCTCGACGCTGCGCTCGCTCACGAGAACGCCATGTACCAGGACTGCCTTCGGACGAAGGACCGGGTGGAGGCGCTCCGCGCCTTCGCCGAGAAGCGCAAGCCGATCTTCACGGGGGAGTGACGGGGCGTGAGCGCCATGGCCAAGAGCGTCGTGGAACGGGTCCGTGCCGGCGACATCCGAGCTGCGGCCCGGTTGATGCGCAACCTGGACGACGGCGTCCCCGGTGCGCGGAAGGTTCTTCGCGAACTGTTCGCTCAGCCCGGCCACGCCCTGGTCGTCGGTCTCACCGGGCCGCCCGGGGCCGGGAAGTCGTCGCTGACCGATCGGCTCATCGCCCATCACCGGAAGGCAGGCCGCACGGTGGGGGTGGTGGCGGTCGATCCCACGAGCCCATTCACCGGCGGTGCCATCCTGGGAGACCGGGTGCGGATGCAGGATCACGCCCTCGACCCGGAGGTGTTCATCCGCTCGCTCGCCACCCGCGGGCACCTGGGCGGGCTGTCCCGCGCCACCTCCGACGTGGTCACCGTCCTCGACTCCATGGGCAAGGACATCGTCATCGTCGAGACGGTGGGGGTGGGGCAGGACGAGGTGGAGGTGGCGGAACTCGCCCACACCGTGGTGGTGGTCTCGATCCCCGGCATGGGGGACGAGGTCCAGGCCATCAAGGCGGGCGTGCTCGAGATCGCCGACGTGTTCGCCGTGAACAAGGCCGATAGGGAGGGCTCCGATCGCACGGTGAAGGACCTCCAGATGATGCTCGACCTGCGCCGGACCACGGCCACGCGCCCGGTCCACGACCACGACGCCCTGCACCGGATGACCCGCACCGGCGGCGACGATCCGCACGAGGCGGGATGGTGGGAGCCCCCCATCGTGAAGACCATCGCCACCCGGAACGAGGGGATCGAGGAACTGGCCCAGGCGGTGGAGCGCCACCGGATTCACCTGGATTCGACAGGAGAGCGGAAGAAGCGCGAGGTGGCCCGAGCGCGGGCCGCCTTCCTCACCCTGCTGCGCGATCGGCTCATGCAGGGCGCCCTGTCGCGGCTGGCGGAGGAGGAAGGGCACCTCGACGAGCTGGCTGAACGCATCGCCGCGCGGAACGCCGATCCGTACGAGCTGGCCGACGCGCTGGCGAGGAGACTTTAGTGCCCTCCGAGCTCTCCGTCGAGGACCGCGAACGGGTCGCACGACTCGCCGAGCGGGTCCGTGCGCCGCTCCACGACCGCGGGATGGCGCTGACCGCACTCACCCACAAGTCGTGGGTGAACGAGCACCGCGGCGAGGGCGCCGAGGACAACGAGCGGCTCGAGTTCCTGGGCGACGCGGTGATCGACCTGCTCGTGTCGGAGTACCTCATGGCCCGCTTCCCCGATGCGCGGGAGGGGGATCTCTCCAAGCTCCGCGCGGCGGTGGTGGACGAGGCCGGGCTCGCCTCCATGGCCCGGTCGCTCGAGCTGGGGGAGCTGCTCCGGCTGGGGCGCGGGGAGGAGTTGACGCGCGGGAGGGAGAAGACGTCGCTCCTCGCCGACACGATGGAGGCGGTCATCGCCGCGGTATTCCTCGACGGCGGGCTCGAGGCGGTCCACCGGCTCGTGGCCCCGTTCCTGGAGCAGGCCTACGGCGGCGGGGGCGCAGGCTCCCTCGACCGGGACTTCAAGACCCAGCTGCAGGAACAGGCGCAGGCCCTCTTCCGTACCTCCCCGCGGTACCGGGTGGTGGCCGAGCTGGGGCCGGACCACGCCAAGACCTTCGAGGTGGAGGTGGAGCTGCGCGGCCAGGTGCTCGGAACCGGGTCGGGACGCTCCAAGAAGGATGCCGAACAGGGGGCGGCGAAGGTGGCCCTGGAGTCCCTGGCGACCGTCCCGGCCGGGTCACCCGCTCCGGAGGCAGGGGAGGCCCCGCACGAGGAAGATTGCGGTCCCGCGGCGCCGTGACTAGCATTCCCCGCATGACAAAGCTCGCCCTCGCCGCGGCGCTGGCCCTCGCCACCGCCCCGGCTCTCGCGCAGGACCTGTACGCCACCTTCGAGACCACCGCCGGCAAGATCGGCGTGAAGCTCCTACCGAAGGACGCCCCCGCCACGGTCGCCAACTTCCAGGCCCTCGCCGAGGGCAAGAAGGAGTGGACCGACCCGAAGACCGGGGAGAAGGTGACGAAGCCGCTCTACGACGGCACACTCTTTCACCGGGTCATCCCCGGATTCATGATCCAGGGCGGAGACCCGCTCACGCAGGGCGCAGCCTCGGGCGCCACCTCCACCACCCAGGGTCGCCCCTTCGGCACCGGGGGGCCGGGCTTCAAGATCGACGATGAACTGCCCCGGCCGCCGGCCCGGACGTTCGACAAGGCCTGCCAGCTCGCCATGGCCAACTCGGGGCCCGACACGAACGGCTCCCAGTTCTTCATCACCGAGGGGGCCGGGAGCGCCGTCCCCCAGCTCGAACCGCGCAGCTGCATCGAGTCGAAGAGCGGCGTCTGCGGTTACACCCGCTTCGGCAGCGGCGTCTGCGGCTGCGAGCTGGTGGGGCAGATCGCCCGCACCGGCAACTCCAAGGTTCGTCTGACCAAGGTCGTCTTCTCGAAGACGCCACCCACCTGCAAGTAGGGAGATCCATGGCCAACCCCACCGCAACCTTCGAGACCACGCTCGGCGACTTCACCGTCGAGCTCTACCTCGACAAGATGCCCGTCACGGCGAAGAACTTCCTCGACCTCGCCAAGAAGGGCTTCTACGACGGGCTTCACTTCCACCGCGTCATCAAGGGCTTCATGATCCAGTTCGGGTGCCCGAACTCCAAGGACCCGAACAGCCCGCGTGCCGGCACCGGAGGCCCGCCCCACGGAACCATCGCGGACGAGCACCCGCCGGAGCACAAGCTCTCCAACGAGCCGATGACGCTGTCCATGGCCAACACCGGCCGGCCGAACAGCGGCGGTTCCCAGTTCTTCATCAACGCCACCCACAACGCCTTCCTCGACTGGTTCAGCGCCGGCCCCAGCCGCCACCCCGTCTTCGGGAAGGTGATCTCGGGCCAGGACGTGGTGAAGGCCATCGAGAGCACCCCGACGAACCGCTCCGCGGGCGACCGGCCGTTGAAGCCGATCGAGGTGAAGAAGATCACGGTCATCGGCTACTGATCCTTGGAGAAGAACACCTCCTTCCGGGCAGGTTTCGTCGCCATCCTCGGACGTCCCAACGTCGGAAAATCGACGCTCCTCAACAAGCTCCTGGGGGAGCACGTGGCCATCGTCACGGCGCGCCCCCAGACCACCCGCACCCGGATCCTGGGCGTGGTGAACGGGGAGGGCTGGCAGCTCGCCCTCTTCGACACGCCCGGCATCCACAAGGCGAAGGGGCCGCTCAACCGGCGCATGGTGGACACGGCGCTCGGCACGCTCTCCGAGGTGGACGTGGCCCTCGTCCTCGTGGAGGCGGGTACCGGCCCCGGTGGCAAGGTCGAGGTGGGGGAGACCGTCCGCTGGATCGTGGACGAGGTGAAGCGGCGCCGGAAGCCGGCCGTCCTCGGCATCAACAAGATGGACCGGGCGCCGCGGGAGACCCTCCTTCCCGTCATCGAGGCCTACCGATCCCTGTTCGACTGGGCCGACGTGGTTCCCTTCTCGGCACTCACCGGCGAGAACGTGGACCGGCTCGCCGAGGCGCTGGCCCGGCACCTTCCGCCCGCCGAGGCGCCGCTCTTCCCCCCCGAGATGCTGACCGACCAGGCCGAGCGGGTCATCGCGGCCGAGTACGTCCGGGAGCAGGTGATGGAGCTCATGCGGGAGGAGCTCCCCTATGCCGCCGCCGTCGAGGTGCAGGAGTTCGACGAGTCGGAGCGGCGCGAGGACGGCGGGCTCGTCCGGATCGACGCGGTGATCTGGGTGGAGCGGGAGTCGCAGAAGGCCATGGTCATCGGAAAGGGTGGCTCCATGCTGAAGCGGGTGGGGACGCGGGCGCGGCAGAGGCTGGAGCGGCTGCTCGGGGCGAAGGTGTTCCTTCGCCTCACGGTGAAGGTCGAGGAGCGCTGGTCGGAGCGGGTCGAGGCGCTGCGTCGCCTGGGGATCGGACCGTGAACCGCATCCGTCCGCTCGTGGCGCTGGTGGGGCGCCCCAACGTGGGGAAATCCACGCTCTTCAACCGGATCGTGGGGCGGCGCGCCGCCATCGTCGAGGACGTGCCCGGGGTGACGCGCGACCGGAACTACGGTGACTTCACCTGGGAGCACCGGTTGCTCTCGGCGGTGGACACCGGGGGGTTCGATCCGATCGCGCCCGCCCGGAAGGACGAGTTGCCGGACCGGACGCTCATGCGCAGCGTGCAGGAGCAGGCCCGTCTGGCGGTGGACGAGGCGGCCGCCGTGGTGCTGGTCGTCGATGGACGAGAGGGCTCCACGGCGATCGACCGGGCGGTGGCCGACCTGCTCCGCCCCTCGGGGAAGCCGCTCTTCGTGGCCGTGAACAAGATGGACACGGCGGGGACCGAGGGGCAGGCGCCCCTGGCCGAGTTCTACGAGCTCGGGTTCGGCGAGGTCCACCCGGTCTCGGCCGAGCACGGGCGCGGTGTGCCCGACCTCCTGGACGCCATCCTCGCCTCGCTGGAGGAGAGGGGGACGCCCGCGCCGGAGGCTCCTGCGGAGGCGGAGCACCGGAGCCGGCGGGAGCGTCGCGCGGAGGCCGCGGAGGCGGAAGCTGCGGGGGAGGGGGAGGAGGACGAGGCGGCGGTACCCGAGGAGGATCCGGCTCGGGAGATCCGGCTCGCCATCGTCGGGCGCCCCAACGTGGGCAAGAGCACGCTCGTGAACGCCCTGCTCCGCGAGGATCGGCTCGTGGTCTCCGAGGTGGCCGGTACCACCCGGGACAGCATCGACTCCGTTCTCGAGCACGAAGGGCAGCGGTTCGTGATCACCGACACGGCCGGGATCCGCCGGAAGCGCTCCATCGCCCAGGAGGTGGAACGTTACTCGGTCGTCCGGGCGATGAAGTCCATCGACGACGCCGATGTCGTGGCGCTGATCCTCGACGCCCAGGAGGCCGGCGCCGATCAGGACGCCCGGCTGGCGGGGCTGGTGATCGAGAAGGGCCGGGCACTCATACTAGTAGTGAATAAATGGGACGTGGCCCAGGAGGCCGGTGCGACCCAGGGGTGGTACCGGGACGAGCTCCACAAGCGACTCCCGTTCATCACCTGGGCGCCGATGCTCTTCGTCTCGGCCCGGGAAGGGAAGGGGATTGGCTCGCTCCTCCGGGAGACGGCCCGCCTGGCCCGGCAGTACCGGACCCGGCTGCCCACCCCGAAGCTGAACGAGCTGCTCGAGGCCATCCAGGACGCCCACCCGGCGCCGCTCTCCCACGGTCGCCCGGTGAAGCTCTACTACGTGAGCATGGTCTCCACGGCCCCCCCCACGATGGTCCTCCAGGCGAGCCGCCCCGAGACCATCCCGGACCACTACAAGCGCTTCGTGGAGAACCGGTTCCGGGAGGCCTTCGCGCTGCGGGTGCCGCTCCGGTTCATCTACCGGGAGCGGACGCGAAGGCAGCATTCGAAGCGGCCCGGGAAGGGTCGCCGCGGCGCTTGACGCCCTCCGGCACCACGCCTAGATTGTGCCGACTTTTCAAAGGGATCCCGGGAGAACCATGTCGAAACACGAAGAGTTGACCCGTAAGGACATGAAGGCGCCCGATGCCTTCCAGAGCGCCGCCGTCAAGGCTGCGGCCTGGCTGACCGGGAAGCAGAAGGTCATCGTGGCCGGCGTGGTCGGAGCGCTCGTGGTGGTGGCGGTGGTCCTCGGCGCCATGGCCTGGCTCGACTCCCGCAAGGCCACGGCCGGCGCGCTCCTGTACCGGACCCTCGACGACGCCGACGGCCAGATCTCCTCGGTTCCGCTGCCGGGAGTCGTGGTCCCCGTCTTCCCGAGCACCGAGGCGCAGTACCGCTCGGTCCTGGGTCGCGCCGACGAGCTTCGCAAGAGCTATCCGGCGAGCGACGCGGCGCGCACCGCCGCCCTCGCCGCCGCCGCCGCCAACCTGCGCCTCGCCGCCTGGGACGCTGCCATCGCCGACTACGATTCCTACCTCGTCCACTCGTCGCCCAAGGACTCGCTGGCGTTCGTCGCCATCGAGGGGGTTGCGCGGGCCAAGGAGGCCAAGGGGGACGTTCCCGGGGCCATCTCCGCGCTGGAGAAGATCCCGACCCAGGCGCCCGCACGGGCCGACCGGGCCACCGTCGAGCGGGCCAGGCTGCTCGCCCGGAGCGGGAAGGTGGACGAGGCCCGCAAGCTCCTGGAGGCCTTCCCGAACGATTTCAAGGAGTCGCAGCTTCGTGCCGAGGCCGAGAAGCAGCTCGCCTCGCTGGCGGGTCCCGCGAAGTGACGCTGCTGGCGGCCGCCTCGGTCCTCGCGGCCGCGCTCGCGGCGGCCCCCGGTCCGGCCAGCACGTCCGCGCCGCCGCCGGGCTCGCTCACGAAGGCGCCCTCGAAGGCGGCGCTCCCCACCGATAGCCTCTTCCATGTGGCCTGGCGGAAGACGCTCGTCGAGCCCTACCTGCTCGAGTACAAGCCCTTCGAGCCGGCCGGTCCCGGGGTCGATCCGTTGACGGGCATGGTGGTCGCCGGAACGCGGGACGGCTACGTGCAGGCCTACTCGGCCGACGGCAAGGAACTCTGGTACGCCGGGCTGGTCGGGCCGTACCTCGCGCCGCCCACTATCGCCGACGGGCTCGTCTTCGTCGCCGGCATCGACGGCAGGATCTTCGCCTTCGACGCGGCGCGCGGCGATTTCCGCTGGATGTACCGTTACCGGGAGGAGTTCGCCAGCCAGCCCGTGGCAGCCGGGGAACTGGTCTACTTCGCCACCCTGGAGGGCACGCTGCTGGCCCTCGAGGCGCGCACCGGAAACTGGAAGTGGCACTTCCGCCGGGAGCCCACCGGGAAGTTCCTCATCCTGGGCGTGGGTCGTCCGGCGGTCGTGGACGGGGTCGTCTACCAGGGATTCGCCGATGGTTCGGTGGTCGCGCTCGACGCCCTCACCGGAGCCGTGAAGTGGGACCGGAAGGTGGGGCGCGGGATCTACCCCGACATCGACGCCGACGTGCAGGTCTCGAAGGACAGGGTCTTCGTGGCGAGCTACGCCGGCCAGGTCGCGGCGCTCGATCGGGCCAGCGGCGGACCCGTCTGGGAGGCGAAGGCGCCGGACGCCTACAAGGCGATCCTGGACGGGGACGTCCTCGTGGTGGTGACCACGAAGGATGTCTACGCCTTCGACGCCCGGACCGGGTCGCAGCGCTGGAAGTCTCCGCACGAAGGGAATCCGCTCGCCGATCCCGTGGTCACGAGGGGGCTCGTGCTCGTCCCGGTGGGCAAGGGGCTCCTCATCCTCGATCGGAAGAACGGAAAGAAGCTGCGCTTCTTCACCCGGGGCTCCGGCGTCAGCGGCAGCCCGGCCATCCTCGGCAAGCGGCTCTACCTAATGTCCAACACCGGGGAGCTGATCGCGGTCGATCTGCAGTGAAGCGGGTGCGGGTGGTCGCGGCGGTTCTCCGTCGGGATGGCCGCATCCTCGTCACGCGGCGTCACGGCCACGCCGACCGCGGCGGACAGTGGGAGTTCCCCGGGGGAAAGGTGGAGCCGGGGGAGTCGGAGCCGGAGGCCCTGCGACGCGAGATCCGGGAGGAGCTCGACTGCGAGGTGGCCGTGGAGGATCTGGTCGCGAGGACGTCCCACCGGTATCCCGATCTCGAGGTGGAGCTCGCGTTCTATGCCTGCAGGCTCGCGCCGGGTGCCGAGCCGAGGCTCGTGGGCGCGGCGGCCATGACCTGGGAGCTTCCGGGAAAGCTCGCAGGGTACGACTTCTGCGAGGCCGATCGTCCCGTCCTGCCGATCCTGCTCGGGGTTAGCTAGCGGGAACGCTTCTTCGAGCTCTTCTTCGGCGGGGGTTTCTGGGGCGGCTCACCGGAGGTGAGGAGCGGGAAGGCCACTGGCTCGAAGGTGGAACCGTCGCCGCCCTGGAGGGCCTGGCTCACGAGCCCCTCGAGCCGGAGGAGATAGCGGCTCCCGGGGCGCAGGGGCTCGAGCGGCACCAGTGTGAACCGGGAGGAGGTCCCGATCTCGGAATCGACCGTGGCGGGGACCATCGCGTCCTGCGCGTCGAGGAGGACGAGACGGGCGGCGCGGAGGGGCAACTGCGAGCGGAGTTCGAAGGTGCCGTTCGGATCGACGGTCGTGGCGGCAAGGTCGAGCGGCGTGACGGTCGCAGGCGGGAGGCGGGCCTCCGCCACGATCGAGGGAAGGCGCACGGGGCCGGTCGGTGCGATCGGAGCGGACGGACCCGAGGGAGCGGCGGCGGGAGTGGGTCCTGACGGTGCCGGCGCGGTGGTCGGCGGGGTGCGCTCCGGGGAGCAGCCCAAGAGCAGGAAAATGGCTGCCAGCGGGGCGAAGAAGCGCCTGGAGATCGAAGGGACCCCTCCCCCTGCGTGAGTCTGATAATGTATATTATGTAAACTACGAGCTGGACCGATCATGCGTCAGGTCTGCTCGGTCGATCCACGGGATGACGCCCGCCGCACTCCCCGTTCCGTGCGAGGACCCGGACGATCCGCGGTGCACCGTCCTGCATGGCGACCGAACACGGGCAAGGCACCTCGCCCGGCTCCCCGTCGTCCGGAGTCTCGCCGACCGTCGCGACCGCCTGGCGGAGTTCCGACTCGAGGCGGCGGAGCCGATCGATCCGGACCCGGATGCGCGCGACGTGGGTCGGAAGCCGCTCGGAGAGCAGGCGCCGGAACTCGTCGGCGGTCCGACACCCTTCTCGCATCGCGAGCAGCCCCCGGATGTCCGGGATGGACAGCCCGAGTTCCCGGAGATCGAGGATGAGCTGGAGCTGCTCGAGGCCGTCCTGGTCGTAGCGTCGGTGCCCGCCGTCGCTCACGGTCAGCGGGTGAAGGAGCCCCTCCTCCTCGTAGAACCGGACGGTGCGCACGGTCTCCCCCGTGGCCCTGGCCAGGTCCCCCGACGTGTAGGCGCGCTCCTCCATGAGGCAATGGCTAACCGGGTAACCAGCCCGCCGCAACGGCGCGGCCCGCCTGGGTCGCCTTC